>Ga0207851_100430_pt1 | contig 21925 bp, 27 predicted proteins | sample A23E3SouthBayCA_FD_187747 | JGI IMG/M metagenome (GOLD analysis project Ga0207851, IMG submission 187747) | Aerobic enrichment media microbial communities from Eden Landing Ponds, California, USA - A23 E3 (SPAdes) | ecosystem: Environmental > Aquatic > Marine > Unclassified | place: Emeryville... | reverse complement strand
GCCGATCTCCCAGAGCGTCTGGGCGGCCGATGGATTCGTCGTCGTGATCCGATCCGGTCGTTCATCAAGCGTGATCTCCGTCCCTGTCGCATCTGTCACATTGAGCGGAAACTCACAGGTGTCACTGTTTGCTGTCTGCATTGGTTCCTTGCCGCCAAAATCGGCAGACAGTCTGTCACCCTCTGATTGTTCGAACTCTGCTCCTACCGACTGTGTTCCGGCGGCGGTTCCCGGGGCTCCGATAAATGCCGTCACCACGATCACCGCCAGTAGAATCGCTCGCGAGTTCTGCACACTTGGAGGCGGGACTTATGCAGTATAAGTTTGCTTATCACAACTTTACTTGTTCTGTTTCACGAAGACCGCTGAGGGGGCAACTGATTACGGAAGTCCAAAGAGAAAGCCCCCGTCTCTTCAGGGCGGGGACGAATCCGACACGGCTCTTCACGACCCAGCGTTCGATGTCTCGGCTGGATATTCCACGCTGGATCTACACGTTCATGTAAATTCACCTACATAGGTTACGTATAGCGAAACGGGTCGTCACAGGTACCTACACTGTCCCTTCGGAACCAGTCGCGGGTGCAAGACGACCTTGACGCCCTGGGGTTCGTAGCCTCGAAACTCCGGAAAGTCGGACAGTGGGTATGCAGACGGATCTGGGCTTGGATCGACCACATTCCAGACCACGACGAGCTCACCGTTCTCGTCGAATAGCTCGTCGATTTCGACTTCTCGGCGCTCCTCGACGACCGCGATTGCGACGTTTTCGTCGGTGTCGAGGTCAACGTCGATCCGCCGATCGACGCTGCTCATAGCCTCACCTCCAGCGGGATCGGTGATCGACCGAAAAATGTATCTGTGAGGCCTCTACCTTTTATTAACGGAGCGGGCCGGGCGCGATTTGAACACGCGACCGACGGATTAAGAGTCCGTCGCTCTCCCTAACTGAGCTACCGGCCCTCACTCAGTCGTACCCGTGTCGACGTAAAAGGCCTTTTCATTCGACGGCGCCCGGGCGGCGAGACGATCGATTCGGGGCAGGAGTGTCGGCCGACGCTGTGACGGTGCAGCGTCTCGCGCAGCTCTCCTCACTTGGCCCGCGTGGAGAGCGCACTCGTTAAGTGTCGCCCTGCGGAAATCACGGGCAATGAGTAGTGGGCCATCCGGATCGGCGCGAACGCGATACGCGATCCTCGGCTGTGGGAGCGTCGGGCACGCCGTCGCGGAGGACCTGACTAGCCGCGGCAAGGACGTGCTCATCCTCGACCGCGACGAGAGCCGGGTCGAGGCGCTGCGTGATCAAGATCTCAACGCCCGCGTTCAAGACATCGCCGACCCGGACGTCGTCGACGAGCTCGCCGACCGCGACATCGTATTGATCCTCGCCAGCGACGTCGAGGCCAACAAAGCGGCGGTCTCGGCCGTCCGGGAAACCGGCGGCGACCACTACGTCGTCGTCCGCGCCTCGGACCCCGTCAGCGAGGACGAACTGCGCGAGCGCGGCGCGGACGTGGTGATCAACCCCTCGACGGTGATCGCCGACAGCGCGCTCCAGTCGCTGGAAACCGGCGAGCTGGAGTACATGGCGCGCCAGCTCGCGGAGATCATCGAGGGGGCGGACGGTCGGATGGCGATCCTGACCCACGACAACCCCGAGCCCGACTCCATCGCGTCGGCGACCGCGCTACAGGCCATCGCCGGCGCGTTCGGCGTTGAGGCGGACATCCTCTACACCGGGGACGTGGGCCACCAGGAGAACCGCGCGTTCGTCAACCTCCTCGGGATCGATCTGCTGGCCCGCTCGGAGGCCCCGGAGCTGTCGGAGTACGGCACGGTCGCCGCGGTCGACCTCGCGAAGTCGGCGGAGGACGGGTTCGACTTCGATACCGACATCGACATCTACCTCGACCACCTCGAGGCCGAGGTCCCCTTCGACGCCCGGTTCGTCGACGTGCGGACCAACGTCTCCTCGACGTCGACGATCCTCACGAAGTACCTACAGGAGTTCGACCAGTCGCCGACGGAGGCGGTCGCGACCGCCCTCCTCTACGGCATCCGCGCGGAGACGCTCGACTTCAAGCGGGACACGACGCCCGCGGACCTGACCGCCGCCGCCTACCTCCATCCGTTCGCGAACCACGACACGCTCGAACAGGTGGAGTCGCCGTCGATGAGCCCCGAGACGCTGGACGTGCTCGCGGAGGCGATCCAGAACCGCGAGGTGCAGGGGAGCCACCTCTTCTCGACGGCCGGGTTCATCCGGGACCGCGAGGCGCTCGCGCAGGCGGCCCAACACCTCCTCAACCTGGAGGGGATCACGACGACCGCCGTGCTGGGGATCGCCGACGACACCATCTATCTCGCGGCGCGCTCGAAAGACATCCGCCTGAACATCGGCAACGTCCTGGACGAGGCGTTCTCGGAGATGGGCGACGCCGCCGGGCACTCGACGCAGGGGTCGTTAGAGATTCCGCTCGGCATCTTCACCGGGATCGAGTCGAGCGGCGACAACCGCGACACCCTGCTCCACCTCACCGAGGAGGCCGTCCGTCGGAAGCTGTTCGACGCGCTCGGCGTCGAAGGCGGCGGCGAGGGCGGGAACGGGTCGTGAGGCCGCCGGAATCGTTTCCGTGAGACCGCCGGAGCGATTTTCTTCCCTCGGGTCGTAACGGGAGCCGACCGGGACTCCAACCATGTACGTCCCCGAGGACCCGCCCGAGACCTGCCCCGCCTGCGGCGACCCGTACGCGTCGGTGTCGCGACACGACGACGGGTTCGTCGTCAACCTCCTCGACAACGAGCGGTACCGGCGGGTGTGTTTCCACCCGGTCGACCGGGACGCCGACCCGGAGGCCGCGTTCGACTGCTTCCACCACACGCACCGACAGGCCGGGAGCTCCGCGGGCGAGTAGCCGGCGAGAAAAAATCGTCAGCGAAGCCTCGAGCCCTGCGAGCGGCGACCGAGCGCTAGAACTCGTCGCCCTCGGTGATCGAGGTGTACGAGCCGATCAGCGCGCCGGTGAGGTCCACGTTCTCCAGCGTGACGCCCTCGTCGAGCACGGAGTTTTTGATCTTCGAGTCCGCGATCGTCGCGTCCGGGAAGACGACGGTGCGTTCGAGCGTCGAGTCGGTGACGGTGGCGCCCGACATGACGTGGACCACGTCGCCGAGGTCGGAGTTCTCGACGGTCGCGTCGTCGGCGACGAGCGTCTTACCGTCGAGCGCGTACTCGACCGCGTCCAGGTAGCTGTCGGCGGTCCCGATGTCGAACCACGCGCCGTCGAAGGTGTACGCGTGGACCCCGCCGCGCCCCTGCAGCCACTGGAGGAACCAGCCCGGCTCGTCCGGGTTGTTACCGTCTTCGAGGTACGTCGAGAGGTCCGGCAGCGTCTCGGCGGGGAACGCGTAACACGCGATGGAGACGAGCGTGGTCTTCGGGTCGTCGGGCTTCTCCTGGAAGTTCACGACCTCGTCGCCGTCGAGCTCGACGAGCCCGTACGACTTCGCGCGCTCGCGGTCACCCACGTCGTAGGCGGCCAGCGTCGGCGTCCCCTTGCTCTCGAAGAAGTCGGCGAACTCGCCCAGATCGAAGCTGATCATGTTGTCGCCGGCGACGACGATCAGATCGTCGTCGACGCCCTCGCGTTCGACGAGCTGAGCGAGCGCCCCGACGACGCCGAACTTCTCGTCTTCCGCGACGGTCTCCTCGACCGAGAGGGTGGGCTTTTCGAACGGACTGTCCGCGAGGTAGTCCTCGAACGCGTCGGCGAAGCGCTCGTTCGTCGAGACGAACACCTCGTCGACGCGGTCGTCCGCCTCGAAGTCCTCGAATATCTCGTCGATGACGGTGTTTTCGCCGACCGGAAGGAACATCTTCGGTCGGGTCTCGGTGATCGGCCAGAGCCTCGTCGCATATCCCCCCGCGAGTACGACTGCTTTCATACGGGTCCCGTCTCACTCCCGTGACATACCTCTTGTGCTCGTGTCAACGCCGAGAAACGGATCCGAGGTTGTCTTCGCGGGATGACTCGATCGCGGTCCGACCGCGGCGCCCCCGGCGTCGACTACTCGCCCAGCCGGTCGGTGTCGATCGTGACGCCGGGCGGCGTGACGACGAGGAAGCCGCGGAAGTGCATCAGCTCGCCGCCCATGTCCTTGACCTCGCGCGCGAAGCCCGCGGCCAGCTCGTTGAGGTCGCCCTCGACGGACAACACGAGGGTGTTGCCGTAGTCGACGCTGCGGACCCACTCGTCGGGGTCGGTCGTCCCGTCGAGGACGCCGAGGACGACGTCGCCGGCGGCCGCGAACGCCTCGTCCATCTGCTCTTCGGCGTCGCGCAGGTCGAGGTCCCAGTCGCTCATACCACAGGGTTGCGAGGCGGCGGCAAAAACGTTCGGACGCGCCTTCGACGGAGTTCAGCATAATTCGAGGTGGAGCCTCCGACCTCACGGAGCGAGCGCAGCGAGCGAGTAGGTCGGGGAGGAAACCGACAAGTATGATGACGACGAATCCGAGGTTTCGGCAGGTACCGGGCACCAAACAGTCCTCGGTATCGACCTCGGCGTCAACAGCCTCGCAGTCGCTTCGACCGGCACGTTCTGGCAGGGAGAGGACTACGACCATTGGTGCCGCGAGTTTGAGAAGCGACGAGGGGAGATACAACAGCGCGGCACGCAAGCCGCACACAACGCCCTGCTTCGCCTTGGAAAGCGTGAAGAAGCGTGGCGGAAGCAGTACATCCACACAGTTGCCAATGAGCTCGTTTCGGAAGCCGTCGAACACGACTGCGACGTGATTGTGTTCGAGGAGTTAACCGACATCCGTGAGCGTCTCCCGCAGGCGAAATGGCACCACATTTGGGCGTTCCGACGCCTGTACGAGTACGTCTCCTACAAGGGACCAGAACAAGCCGTCTCCGTGGAACAAGTCGAGCCGAACCACACATCCCAGCGCTGTTCTCGGACGGACTGTGGCTTCACGAACGAAGCGAACCGCCACGGAGAACACTTCGAGTGCCAGAAATGCGGCTATGAGGTCAACGCGGATTACAACGCGGCGAAAAATATCGGGCTACGGTATGCCCGAAAGCGGAAACACAGACTCCGCTCCTCGCCCAAGTCGGGGAGCGGAGACGCACCAGTAGACGTGCGTTTGAATGGTGGGATGTTGAACGGCGAGAGTTACCAGTCTATTGCTGGCGACTGATTGCCGGGAGTCTACATCAAAGCCCTACCCTCAAGGACCGAGGCGCAGAGCGCCGAGGGAGTAGGGTAGGGTAGTTTACTGGCACGCCCGTCGGCGATCTCCCGATTACCCCTCTCGATGCGATTAAGTGCATTCCGATTGGATCGACAGTATGGAACATACGCGACGAGCCCTTCTCGCGGGCGCCGCTGCGACCGGCGTCGTCGGCGCGGCCGGGTGTCTCGGCGGTGGCAACGGCGGAGACGGGAGCGACGGGAGCGGTGGCGGAGATGGGAGCGGTGGCGGAGACGGGAGCGGTGGCGGAGACGGGAGCGACGGAAGCGACGGCTTCGACACCAGCGGCGTCGATCTCGACCCCGGCGAGTACGACTGTGACTTGACCGAACCGGAAGATCCGGACCTCGAATACCGGCCGACTCTCGGTGACCCCGACGCCGACGTGGTGGTGCAGGCGTTCGAGGACTTCACGTGTCCGCACTGCGCGACCTACAAGCTCGAGGAGTTCCCGACTGTTCGCGAGGAGTTCATCGAGCCCGGTGACATCCGGTACGAGCAGTGGGACTTCCCGATCCCCGTCAACGCGACGTGGGCGGTCCCCGTCGCCAGCGCGGCCCGCGGGGTCGGCGACCGACAGGGGAACGAGGCGTACTTCGCGTTCTCGTCGGCCGCCTACGAGGCGCAGGGGAACTACAGCGGGGAGGCGATCGGCGCCGCCGCGGAGACTGCCGGCGCGGACCCCTGCGCGGCCATCGCCGACGCGCGGTTCGCGGCGTACGGGGGGGCGTCGGCGGGAGACCGGAGCGAGGGCATATCGCGGGGGATCACGGGGACGCCGACGATCTTCGTGAACGGCGAGGCGGTCGACGGATACGACGCGGACTCCATCGCGGCGGCGATCGAGTCGGCGCTGTAGGTCGGACTCTGCCTGCCCGCTGTCGCGAGTCACCGAGCGTCGGCCTTTTGAGCGTTCGGCACGTTTTATAAGTGGATGACGGAGGACGACCGTGGCGAGCGGCGGCGGCTGGGCGCCGTCGTGCTCGCCGTGTTGATCTCGCAGGTGCTCCTCTACCCGGGAGTGCCGGATCTGGTCGTCGCGCTCGGGGCCCCCGCCGGCATCGACGCCGGGATGTGGTTCCTCGTCGCGGAGTTCGGCGCGTTCGTCGCCTTCGCGGTCGTCTGGGGCACCGCGAGCGACGCGCTCGGACGACGGGCGCCCCTGATCGTCGCCGGCGCGCTCGGCGGTGCGGCCTCGTACGTCGCCCTCGCCGCGGTCCCGGAGTTCGGGTTCGGCTTCCGGGCGGCGCTCGCGGTCCGGGTCGTCGGCGGCGCGCTCACCATCGGCGCCTTCTCGCTGGCGATCACCTCGCTGATGGATCTCCGCGGCGGTAACGGGCGCAACATGGGGGCCGCCGGAGTGGCGATCGGACTCGGCGCGGCGGTCGGCTCGGTGGTCGGCGGGGCGCTCGCCGACGTGAACGCCTTCTACCCCGTCTACGCCGGCGCCGCGGTGCTCGTGGGATCGGGGCTGCTCGCGGCCACCGTCGACGACCGAGTTGTCGCCGATCGGCCGCTTGGCGTAGACGGGGAGGTTTCGGACGACGGCGTCGGCTTCCGCGACGTTCTCGCTCGGGCACGGACGACCCGCGGGCTTCTGGTCCCGCTCGCGTTCGGCTTCGTCGACCGGCTCACCGCCGGGTTCTTCGCGCTGGTCGGCGTCTACTACTTCCAGGACCCCGAGACGTTCGGGCTCTCCGCCGCGGCCGCTGGGGCGACGCTCGCGCTCTTCTTCGTCCCCTTCGCGGTGCTGCAGGCCCCGTTCGGTTCGCTTTCCGACAGGGTGGGGCGCTTCCTCCCGGTCGTGGTGGGGTCGATCGCGTACGGGATCGTCACGATCGGCGTCGGCGTGGCACCGATCTACCCCCTCGCGGCCGCGCTGATGGTGCTCGTCGGCGTCTGCGGCGCGCTGATGGCGCCGGCGACGATGGCGCTCGTCACGGACCTCGTCGAGCCCGAGGCCCGCGGCGCGGCGATGGGCCTGTTCAACGTGTTCGGCTCGCTCGGATTCCTCGCCGGCTTTCTCATCGGCGGGAGCGCCACCGAGGCGTTCGGGTACACCCCCGCGTTCCTCGCGGTCGGCGGGCTCGAACTCGCCATCGCGCTGGCGCTGTTCCCGGCCGTGAAAGCGATCGCGCCGGGCGACGGCTTCCTCGGGCTCGGCGGCGGCGCGGGGCAGTCGCCGTCGGAGTGACTGGCGTCCGAGTCGAGCCCTTTTAAGGCGCCCGTCCCTTTCGTACGGACGACAGATGGACATCCTCGTGGTGGGCGCCGGCGAGATCGGCCGCTGGATCGCCGACACCGTGTCGGCCGACGAGTCGCCGGTCGACGCGACGGTGTCCTTCGCCGACCGCGACCCCGAAGTCGCCGCGGACGCCGCAGCGGGACGCGACGCCGAGGCGGTCCCGGCCGACGGTGATACCGCCCACGACGCGGTGTGCCTCGCGGTGCCGATGTCGGCGGTTCCCGCCGCCGTCGAGGCGTACGCGCCCCGCGCGGAGCGGGCGATCCTCGACGTCTCCGGGGAGATGACCGAGTCGATCGCGGCGATGCGCGAGCACGCTCCGGACCGCGAGCGCGCGAGCTACCACCCGCTGTTCGCGCCGCCGCGAGTCCCCGGCAACGTCGCCGCGGTCGTCGACGCGGGCGGTCCGGTCGTCGAGGGGATCTCGGGTGCGATCGAGGCCGGCGGCAACGAGGTGTTCGAGACGACGCCCGCGGAGCACGACGAGGCGATGAAGACGGTGCAGGCCGGCGCGCACGCGGCCGTGATCGCGTGGCGGCTCGCGGGCGGCGACGTGCGCGAGGAGTTTCACACCCCCGTCTCCGCCGCGCTCGACGAGGTCGCCGACACCGTCACCGAGGGGTCGCCCGCCGTGTACGCCGAGATTCAGCGCGCCTTCGACGGCGCCGACGACGTGGCCGCGGCGGCCCGCGAGATCGCCGACGCCGACGCGGAGGAGTTCGCCGAGCTGTACGAGGCGGCCCGCGGCGACCGCGAGGGCCGGGAGCGACACGAGTGACCCGACAGCCGACGCCAGTGATCCCATGATAGACAGAGCAGCCGTCCGGAACAACGCCAACTACCTGCGCAACGTCAGACCGATCGACCCCGAGGAGATCGCGGAGTACATCGAGGGGGGCGCACACCCCGCCGTCGTCCGCGAGACGCTCCGCGAGGAGGCGTTCGACCTCCGGCTCCGCGAGCGCGAGGACGGCGCCTTCGAGCCGGTCCCCGAGGAGCCAGTCTCGGCGCCCGGCTGGGCGCCGACCGCGTTCCCCGAGAACTACTCGTTCGCTCTCGAAGACCTCCTCGTCCGAGAGTTCGGCGCGAACTGGCACCGCGGGGAGTCCGGCGACGAACTGCGCGAGGCGGTGCGTCGACTGAAGGACGACTACCTCTACGGGAACGACGTGGCGTACGACCGGGTCGCGGCGCTCGGCTACGCGATCTATCACCTGCCGGCCTACTACGCGACGATCGGCTACGTCCTCGACGACCTCGTGGAGAACGGGCTGCTCGACAGGACGCTCCGCGTCCTCGACGTGGGAGCGGGCGTCGGCGGCCCCGCCCTCGGCCTCTGGGACTACCTCCCGGACGACGCCGTCGTCGACTACCACGCCGTCGAACCGAGCGCGGCCGCCGACGTGCTCGACCACGTGCTCGACGAGACGGGTCGGAACTTCCGGTCGACGATCCACGAGGAGACGGCGGAGTCGTTCCTCGGACTCGACGGCGGGGGGGCTGGGGGCGACAGTGGCGGGACGGCGGGGGGCGGCACCGCCGAGGGCGCCGACGCCGCCGACGGGTTCGATCTGGTCGTGTTCGGGAACGTCCTCTCGGAACTCGACGACCCGATCGCGGTCGTCGAGGGCGCGCTCGGCCGGCTCGCGGACGACGGGAGCGTCGCCGCGTTCGCGCCCGCCGACCGCAACACCGCCATGGGGCTCCGCGAGGTCGAACGGGCGGTCGCGACGCCCGAGAGCGGCGTCGAGACGTACTCGCCGACGCTCCGACTCTGGCCGGACGCGACCCCCTCGGACGGCGGGTGGTCGTTCGACGTGGCCGACGACCTCGCGGTCCCGCCGTTCCAACGCCGGCTCGACGAGGCCGCCGAGCGCGGCTCCGGGGACGAGCCGGGGGAGTTCGTCAACGTCGACGTGCAGTTCGCGTACGCGATTCTCCGCCCGGACGGGAAGCGGCGGGTCGACGTGCGAGCGAGCGACGGGCGCTGCGCGCGCATGGCCGACTCCGAGGACCACGTCACAGAACGCGTGAACTACCTGGCGGTGAAGCTGAGCCACGACCTCAGCGACGGCGACAACGCGCTCTACCGCGTGGGCGACGGCTCGCAGACGGTGGATCACTACCTCGTCTGCACGCGCGAGACCGTGCTCAACGACGACCTCCGGACGGCCGACTACGGCTCGGTGGTCTTCGTCGAGAACGGGCTCGTGCTCTGGAACGACGACGAGGGAGCGTACAACGTGGTCGTCGACGACGAGACGGTCGTCGACCTGGTGGCGCCCTGAGACGGCCGCGGAACCCGGTCCGGTCGTAGGCCGTCACCGAACCGGGTCACGGACGGCGGCTCGCGGTCAGTCCGCTCCCGCCCACCTCGTCGCGGACGGCGAGGTAGAGCGTCCAGACCACGACGCCGCCGAACAGGGCGGCGACCGTCCACGCGAGCGCGTGGTCGCTGTTCCGGTCCACCGCGTCCAGGTAGATGATCAGAGCCGCGCACACCATCGAAACGACCGCCACCGCGGCGAGGACGAGGACGACGAACAGCTCTGTACCGCCGGGAAGGCCGGCTTGGAGGACGGGGGACATTACCTTTCGTTCAACTAACGGGAATAAAAAGATTCCCTCGAACGCGCACGTTGCGTAGCCGTCACCCGACCGGCTCGATCAGCTCCGGCGCGTCGACGCCCGGCGAGTTCACGCGCGCGGAGACCGGATACGCCGTCATCTCGTCGGCCGGATACGGGTCGAGCAGCGCGGCGGCCTCGTCGGCGTCGCCCCGGAGCCACGTCTCTTCCTGGTCCGGGTCGAGGATCACCGCCATCCGGTGGTGGAGGTCGTCGACGAGGTCGTTCGGCTCGGTCGTGAGGATCGTGAACGTCTCGACAGGTCCGTCGCCGTCGTCCGAGTCTCCCCCCTCGCCCGACCCACCGCCGAACGCGCCGAGCCCGGTCTGCGTCGTCTCGGGCTCCGGCGGCTCCCACCGCTCGTAGAGTCCCGCCATCGCGAACGGTCGGTCGCCCTCGAAGGCGACGCGGTAGGGGGTCTTGCCGGCCCCGCCGCGATTCCCGTCGCCGTCGGGCCCGCTCCCCTCGACCCACTCGTAGAACCCGTCCGCCGGGACGAGACACCGCCGGCGCTCGAAGGCGTCGGCGAAGCTCCGCTTCTCGCGGACCGTCTCCGCGCGGGCGTTGATGAGGTCGAACGGCTCGTCGGCCCACGAGGGGGTGAATCCCCACTCCATCCGCGTCGCGGCGCTCGGGTCCTCGTCGGCGATCACCGGGAGGTCCTGGCCGGGCGCGCAGTTGTAGCTCGGCTCGACGCCCGCGAAGTCGGCGTCGAACCGGGATTCGAGGTCGGCGGCGGGGGTAAAGAGGGTGTAGCGACCGCACATGGATGCGGTCGATTGGGTCCGAGGATACTTAAGTAGCGGTCGGGGGAATCGCCGCCCGGACTGATCGCCGCCTCCCGTCGGGTTTTTGGCCGCGCGACGCCGCGGTCGTGTATGCGCATCGAGAACAGCTTCATCCCGGTCGAGGGGGTCGGCGAGACGACGGAGCGTCGGATCTGGCGCGAGGGCGTCACCACGTGGGAGTCGTTCGACCCCGCGGTCGACGTCGCCGGCGTCGGCTCGACCACCGCCGACCGGATCGAGTCGTTCATCGCCGAGGCGCTGACCCGCCTCGACGACGGCGACGCCGCCTACTTCGACCGCGCCTTCCCCAGCGGGGAACGCTGGCGGCTCTACGAGAACTTCCGCGAAGAGACCTGTTTCTTCGACATCGAGACGACCGGACTCAACGAGCACCGCGATCAGGTGACGACCGTGAGCTTCCACCGAGCCGGCGAGACGACGACGCTCGTCGCCGGCGAGGACCTCACCGCGGAGCGCCTCCGCGAGGAGTTCGCCGGCGCCAGCCTGCTCGCGACGTTCAACGGCGCCCGGTTCGACGTGCCGTTCCTCGAGACCTCCTTCGATATCGACGTCAACACGCCTCACCTCGATCTCATGTATCCCTGCAAGCGAATCGGGCTCTCCGGGGGGCTGAAGCCGATCGAGAAGGAGATCGGGATCGAGCGCGACCGCCCGGACATCTCGGGACGGGACGCGGTCCGGCTCTGGCGCGAGTACGAACGCGGCGACGACGACGCGCTCGACACGCTCGTCTCGTACAACCGCGAGGACACAGAGAACCTCCGGACCCTCGCGGACACCGTCACGGAGGCGCTTCACGAGGACGTGTTCGTCGGCGAAACCGACGAGCGGTAGTCGCGGTCGGACCGCTTGAGAGCGCTTCTCGGCTACGTCGCTTCCGCGTCGGCGTCCGGTTTTTCGGTGTCGGACTCGTCGGTGTCGGACTCGTCGGTGTCGGACTCGTCGGTGTCGGACTCGTCGGTGTCTGGCCCCCCGTCGTCGACCTCCGCCTCGCTATCGACTGCGTCTTCCTCGTTCGATTCGATCGCCGCGTCCGACTCTCGCGCCTCGCCGGCAACCGCCTCGGAGTCCGACTCTCCGTCACTCGTGGGGGCGTCGTCTCCGGAATCGTCGTCCTCGGACCCGTTCGCGTCGGAGTCGTCGCCTCCGGACGCCCCGCCGTCGGCGGACGGCTCGTCGATGTTCGTCTCGTCGGACTCACCGGGCCCGTCGGACTCACCGGACTCGTTCCGCTCCTCGTCCTTCTCACCGCCGCCGGCATCGGTCTCGGTCTCCTCTTCGTTCTCATCGCTGCGGGTCTCCTGAACGAGTTTCATCTCGCCGCGGGCGCGGAGGGTCCCGTCGATCTCGGCGCCGTCGTGGACGACGAGATCGCCGGCGGAGACGTCGCCGAGCACGCGCGCGCCGGCCTCCACGGTGACGGTTCCGCCCCGAGTGGTGACGTCGCCGTGGATCGTCGTGTCCGCGCCGACCGTGATGTCCTCGCGGGCGCGTAGAGAGCCGAACACCTCGTTGCGCTCGCCGACGCGGATCGATTCCGCGCGGAGGTTACCGTGGAGCCGGCAGTCGTCGCCGACGGTCGCGGGCGTCGAGACGCGCCACGCGTCGTCGGAGATCTCGGCGCCGCGCGGGACCAGCAGGGGGTCGCGCACCTCTTCGCCGTCGGCGAGCGCCTCCGCCAGGTCGTCGGCCGCGTCGGTCTCGCCGAGCCGTAAGAGCTGGGAGAGGACGATGAAGTAGAAGACGAGGGTGGGGACGGGATTCCGGATGACGATCCAGCCGTTCGCCTCGAACCCCTCCTCGATCGTCACGTCGTCGCCGATATCGAGATCGCCGGAGACCATCAGGCGACCGGTGACGGTCACCCGTTCGCCGAGGTACGCGTCCTCGCCGACGAGGACGTTGCCGTCGACTGAACACCACGTGTCCAGCCGGCAGTCGCCCTCGGCCTCGATGTCGTTCTCGACGTTCACGCGCTCTCCGAGCGCGACGTTGCGCCCGCGGAGCCCGAACTCCACGGTCGACTGGCCGCCGACGAGCACGTCGCCGTCGATGACGAGGTCGTGCTCCTCGACGGTCGTCCCGGCCGGGACGGCGAGCTCCTCTATCGGACCGCCTCCCCTCAGCGACACACCGGGAGAACTCCCTCCGCCCGTATAAACCGTGTGGGGTCGTCCGACGGGCGTCGGACGCAGACGGGCGGTCACCCCGGAACCATGTGTGGGCCGTTGTCGAACCGCGGCGGTGTCACTACTCTTTTCCCGCCAGCCCGGGAGCATCTGATATGGGATTCGGATCGTACGACGAGAGCGAGCAGAAAGACCAGGACGTGGACACCGACGACGACAGTGCCGTAAACGTCCACGAAAACGACCACGACGGCGAGGTCTCCATCGAGGGCGGCGCGTCGACCGACGACCTCGTCGGGCGGCTCTCGGAGATGAAAGACGACGAGAACGACGAGTAGGTACCCCCGTCGACTGCGGCAGCTCCGGCTCGTGAGCCGACCGCCGGCGTGTCACGCTCCTTTTATCGGGTCGCGGCCTACCCACACCTATGAGCACCGACCTGACGTTCACCGACGACGGCGTCGACGTCGTCTACGAGGGCACCGAGTTCGAACTCGAAAAGGACTTGATCGAGGATGCGACGGGGAAGGGGTACCGCGATGTCACCGACCACGAGGTGTTGCAGATCGTCGCCGAGGACCCCGATCTCGACGGCGAACCGGTGCGGATCGGAGACGTGTTATAGGATCCGAACGACCGGGCCGGGCGCGCGCCGGTGAGACCTGTAACCAAGCCGAACAGTGTGCGACTCGATGCCAATGCGGTACGATTTTACGATCCCGCGAGGGTGAGCGAGTATGAACCCGAGCGACGTCCTCTCCGCGCTCGTCAGCTCGAAACTCAGGATCGCGCTCGTCGGGGTGCTCGTCGTCGTCGGAGCCGTCGGCGGGGCCTTCGTATTGGGGATTCTCGGCGTACCGAGCGTGGCCGCCGTCGACAACACCTTCGGCGACGTGACCAACGAGACCACGGAGATCGAGACCGACCTGGTCGTTTCGAACCCGAACCCCGTCGGGATCGGCCTCGACGGCGTCTCGGTGAACTACACCGTCTCGATGAACGGCATCGAGATGGCGCAGGGCGGTCGAGAGGGCGTGAGCGTCGGCACCGGGAACTCCACGCTGGAGTTGGAAACGCGGCTTCGGAACGACGGGATCCCACCGTGGTGGGTGAGCCACGTCCGCAACGGCGAGCGGACGACCCTCGACATCGACGCGACCGCGACCTCGGACCGACTCGGCCGGGGCGTCGACTTCTCGCGGAGCCGCGAGATCCAGACGGATCTCCTCGGCGCGTTCAACTCCGACGAGACGCGCCCGGTGAACGCCGACAGCCCCTTCGTGAGCGACCCCGTCCTCTACGTCAACGAGACGCGGGGCGAGTGGGGAACCGTCAGCGAGTCGGAGACGCCGATCGAGATGGCGTTTACCGTGTACAACCCGAACTTCGAGCCGTACGCGGTCACGGAGATCGGCTACGACATCACCATGAACGGGGTGGCGATGGGGTCGGGACAGACCGATGAAGGGTACGTGATCCCCTCCGAGAGCACCGAAACGGTCGAGTTCACCACGGCGCTCCAGAACCGCCACCTCGACGACTGGTGGGTCACCCATCTCGACGAGGACGTCCGGGGGCATCAGGTGACGGACCTCCGGATCGAGTTCTACGCCGTGATCGAGTTCCCGACCGGCGAGGAGACGACTATCCCGCTCGACGCGCTCACCTACGAGGAGAGGATCGAGACGGACATCTTCGGCGAGGGCGACGACGTGCGGAACGGGACCGATTCGTCGGGGAACGGCTCTGACTCCGACGCCGGAAACGAGACCGATGGGGACTCATCCGACGGTGACGCGACCGATGACGGGAACCAGGCCGACGACAGCGACGGCGGCACCACTGACGGGACCGATGATGGGTCCGACGACGGAACTGAGAACGGAACCGACGACGGGTCCGGCGACGATGACGACGGCGTGCTGCCGGTGTGACGGGTTCGTTGTAGACGCTCGCACCGCTTGGCGTGTGGAGACTGAGATAGTGGGGCCGGAGGGACGAACCAAATTCAAAAAATTCCCTATGTCGGTCCCCTGAGACATCCGCGTTCGGTGTCGTCGATCGGGAGCCCGCGATCGCAGTGCCACGTGAGCGAGCCCGTCCGGATGTGGTGAGGCGCCCGCGACGAGGGCACTTCGAGGCGTGCGAGCGCTCCGTGAACTTACAGTTCCGGCGCCGGTCCTGGACCAGTTGGAGGAGGAGCGCGTTCTGGAGTTCGAGGGCGTCCGCGACGCGGGCGAGGTTGTCATCCGGGTTGCGACCGCCGTCGGTAATCAGCCGAGAATTTCCAGCAAACTTTTCTTCATCTAACCCTTCCAATATCTTGGTGTGGCCGGCACACCACGTCAGAGGCACGCACCTGCGTGCTCCGCCTTTCCTACCACTCGAACCACGTCCGGTTTCATCGTCACCGTTTGCACGCTGATCGACACCGCCATCGGTTACGAGCTTGCGCTCGCCGGCGTGGTAGCGGAGGTCCTCGACGAGCGAGATCGCGCGGTCGGCCTCGAGGTCGCGCCGGAACCGGTCCCGGAGGTCGAGTTCGTCGACGACCCGGGAGTCTTCGCGAACGGCGAGGCGCGCGACGGTCTCGCCGTCGGCACCGTGACGCCGGTCGACGAGGTCGTAGAGCGACTGGAGCACGGCGCGGTGACCTCACAACCTCTTCCGGATCGAAGCTAATCACGAGCCACTCTTTCGCGTCTTTCGACGATCTCTGCTTCCCATTATTGATGAACCGCTTCTCGTAGCGATCGAGCACGTACACGTCCTCGAAGCCCGCCGACAGGTCTCGTAGGAGCAGATCCAGTCGTCCTCCAACCCCGCGAGCCCGTCGACGAGCGCCTCGTGGTCGATCGTGTTCACGAGGTAGTAGTCTTCCTACCCTATGGCGACTCTTCCCGCCGGGAAAGGGGAAGACGGCGTCTGCCATCATCGATCCCCGTCTAGGCGCTCACCCACGACACCAGCCACACGCTCGACCCAGGCCGGCACGTCGGCGTCGTGGACGGTGTCCCCCTCGCAGAAGGTGCGGACGATCTCGATCGACCCGGCGACGATTCGCACGTCGAGCTGCCAGTCGTACTGGTTCGCCGCCTCGATCTCGACGCGGAGCGTCCCGTTCGCGTCGACGCTGACGACGGCGCGGGCGTGATTCGGGCTGCGACCGCGGATCCGCTCACCGACGAGGTCGATGTCGAACTCCGTCGTCTGCGCGCTACTGCCGTGGACCGGTTGCGTCGAGGCCATACCGAGGGCTGGTCGTCGACCGCGGTTTAGCCTGACTCGGAGGGTTCCGGACGGTTCCGGACGGTCGGGATTCCGGTACCGTCTCCGAGTTAGGCGCGTTCCGAACGGTGTTCCGAATGGTCGAACCGTCGGAACACTCGTGCAGGGAGTGAAGGGGGTTCGCGGAACGCGGGCCGCGTCCCGGTCACTCCGGTTGATACGGATCGGTCGCAACGTCGAGGCGATACACGTCTTCGGCGGCGTCGAAGTCGTCGTCGAACGCGTAGAGATAACCGAGTCCCTCCATCTGCATGTACGCGACGATACAGGCGTCGACGAACGAGAACCGCTCGTGCTGCCGGAAGAGGCCCTTCGCCGTCGCGAACGCGTCCGCCGTCAACGATTCGACGTGGAATCGCGTGTTCTCCTCCACCCGGTCGAGAAAGTCGACGGCGGCGTCGTGACCCGCGTGCGTCGTCAAGCCGTTGAGCGTTTCCGCGAGCACGTAATCGACGATCACCGCTTCCGGGAGGTCCGCGGTGTCGATCCCCCTGAGGATCGGGAGCGCGTCATCGTGCGCGCTGTCGCGGCGGTACGCCGCCGCGAAGAGAACCGTCGTGTCGACGAGCGCCCGGGGCATCTACTCGGGATCGACGCCCCACGCGTCGTGTTCGCTCTCGACGTCGGTCTCCCGGTCGCCGTCGTACCCGTCGAAATCGCTGAACGTCCCGCTGCGCTGTTGGACGACCTGCACGCGGATCGTCCCGTCGTCCTCGATCTGCCAGCGGAGTTTGTCGCCGTCGTCGATCTCCAGTTCTCGGCGGATGTGGGCGGGGATGTTCGCCTGGTTCCCCGAGACCTTGCTCTCGGAATCGACGCTCTCGCCGCTCATACGCTAGCGTATGAGGACGCCGCCAATAAATATAGTGTGTCATCACACTACTGCATGGACTCTTCGAATCAGAGCTGTTCGGGAGTCGACTCGGAATGGTCGACCCCGACGAGACTGTACCGCTTCGACCCGCGGTGTGGCTCGACCTCGACGAGGTTGTAGTGCTCCAACTTCGGCAAGTGGTTCTCGCGGAGGTACCGCAGCGTCACCGGATCGTCGTGGGTCTCCCGGTAGTGCGCGTAGAGTTCCTTCTGGATGAGTTCGCCCTCCTCCTCGAGGACCTCGTAGAGCACACGCTTGGTGGGCGTTCAGCTTCGAGATGGTCTTCTGTCTGACCTCCCGTTCCGCGTCGGCGACCGCGTCCTCGACGAGCCGCCCCGGAATCGCTGACAGTCCCTCACGGGAGGCCATGCGTGCGGCGACCCACAGCGCCGCGATCGCCTGTCGCGCGTCTCCTTCGGAGAGCCGCGCGATACGCGCGAGCACGTCTTCGCCGACGGCGTTCGGACCGAGCCCCTCGCGAGCCCGCCGGGAGAGGATCTCCGTGATCGCGTCCTCGCCGTAGGTGTCGAAGTTCACGCGGTAGGCGACGCTAATGCGTGAGGTAACTCGCTCGTCGAGGTCCGCGAGCAGGTCGACCTCGCGGTTCGCGATGCCGATCCACGAGAGTCCGCGAATCTCGTAGAGGTTGTAGAGGACCTTGTTCTCGCGCAGCTGGTCGACCTCGTCGAGGATGACGACACCGGGGCCGTTGAGGTCGGCCGTGATGCGGTCGATGAGACGCCCTGTGGAGGCGGAGCGTGGGGGTGCGGCGCCGACGAGGTCGCGGGAGATCTGTTCGAGGACCGCGTTCCGCGTGTAGTCCTGACAGCAGTTCACGTAGGCGTAGGGGACTTCGAGGACTTCCTGCCGGAGCTCGCGAACGGCGGCCTTCGCGACCGTCGTCTTCCCGACGCCAGAAGGACCGAACAGGAAGCAGTTCTCGGCGCGAAATCCGTCCTGAATCGGCGCGAGCGCGTCCGTCACCTCGTTCATGTGCCGATTCCGGCCGACAATCGAAGAAGGGAGGTGGTCGTCGTCGAACACCGTTCCGTCGCGTATCACGTTCTGGTCGGTCTCGGTGTGAGTATACAAGCCGACCCCCGAGTGTTCCGGACGGTTCCGGATGGTTCCGGATGGGAGGTGCGTTGTAAACCTATCCACCGGTTCAGCGGCTTATACTGCAGACAGAATGCGACTTCCAAGATAGAAAATAATCCTCTAACGGCGTCAATCAATTTCCTGATGGATTATCGCAACCCAGAACAGAGCCTTCAGAAGCTCTAAAAAGACCGCAGTCGAGATCCCCAGAATCTCTTCGACAATGTGGACGACACTGACGAGACAGATACCCTGCAGAAGCCATGGGTTCTGTCTGATTTTCACGAGCAGTTCGTGGGCCCTCGTTTTTAGATGATTTTGAACCTTCTCACGCGATATCTCATCAGCTCGATTCTCTAACCACTCCGAAATTGTCCCGGGGGACGGGGGCTTTTCCATTTTTGGCGAATCCAGCGACAGACGCTGGGGGGTATGGCAGCTGGTGAATCTCTTCTAATGATTCGGTCCAGCCCATACCCCGTCGCCAAGGGGGCACAGACTACGAGGGAGCGAGGAAGTCTTTCTGAGGTAGACCCCTTTCCCTTCTCAGAGACGTTTTTTCCTCACAGTATTTCACGATCCCTAGTCATTCTGTTTATATTTTTCCCATCACGATTTCTCGATGACAGGCCTAGTGTCCGACTGTAGGAGGCTTCATTCCCGTACTGACCAAACATCTCAAGCTTGGCCATTCTCACGGCTTCTAGAAATTGCCGAGTAGTAGCCGACAGAGCGCTTATTCGAGCGGTCCGCGAAAGACGGTATGGTGAGTGCGACACGCGACCTGTCCAACGGGGAGGGCGTCGAGTTCATTCACGAAGATGACGGCTCGATCACTGCCAAGGATATCGAGACCGGTGTCGCGTCCTTCGGCGAGACGAAGGCAGAGGCCCTCCGAATGTTCGCCGAGGCGATCGAACTTCACGAAGGCGGCGGCGAGCCCGTAACCGACGAGGATTTCGAGGAGTGGGGTCTCGAAGACGCGGAACCCGGGGATAAGGAGCTTCCTGACTTCACGAAGTGAATGGTCCGGACGAGCTTCTCCGGACGCGAGATCGCGTCTGTCCTTCACGACTTCGGCTACGAGCGCGTCGGTCGAGTCGGGAGCCACCTGAAGATACGCTACGAGTCGCCGGACACGGACGAGGTTCGCGTGTGACTGTCCCGATGACGTCAGAAGACGAGATCCCGACGGGACGCTCCACTCGATCGCTGACCAGTGCGGCGCCGACGACTTCCACGCGTGGTGCGAGTGGATCGACGAGCATCGGTGACTGCCGACTTGTTATTCCGTTCAATAGTTCCTTTGAGAGATTTCTAACTCGAAACGCTCGACTTCAGACGGTTCGAAACTGAAGGAACTGTCATCGTCAACCACGGCCTCTAACTGCGCTGGCTTGTCGCCCTGAAACCCAAAATCAAGCGTCACATAAGTACTTCCGAGTCCAATACCTCTGCCTGTGAACCATTCAACTTCGGCCTCAGCGAACAGAAGGTCTTCACTCGTCGTTACAGTTGCAGTAACCCGGTATTCATCCACATCCTCAAAGTATCCGTGAGACAGATCTTCGATTTCGAACCCCTCTGGAACGATCAACTTGTTGTCTTTGATTTCTTCCTGCCTGTGCGGATTTTCTCCGAATACACCGTACCCGAGGAGTGAGGTAGTAGCGACTCCAGCAAAACTCAGCATTTGTCGACGTCTCTCGCGACTAACTGACGGAGAGTTCCACTCTGGTTTTTCGCTCCATGACCTGACTATTGGAATCCTCTGATGGACAATTCGCCACCCTTCGATAGATAGTGCCGTCGGAAGCAGTACCGCAACAGGCGTAAGAATCATCCGGTATCCGCCGTAGAACAAGCCTTCTGGCTCACCAATTACCGAGACGAGAAGTGGGTAAGTAAACAAACCCACCATAATAGCGGGTGTATAGCTCAATACGTACATGAACTGGGTAGCTCTTCCCTGTTGATAGAGTGTTATCCCGCCGACTAGGCCACTAACTGCGATGACTCCAATTATAAGCGGGAAGAGGGGCTCTAGTGGACTGACACGTCTGCCAAGATTTGTTACCGGCGGTAGTGTCAGAACCCTAAGACTATGAACAAACGTCTGGGCCACTAGGATTGCGGCAATTGCCCCGCCCACTGCTGAGAATAAGTATCCGAACTCTGTCGAAGTCTTAATGCCCTCCTCCGGACTCTCTGTACCCCTTGATGTTATGAATAGCAGATATATAATCACCCCAAGAATACCAGTTATTAGTGTTAGACCAGACCAGAACAGCGTACTTCGATTATGGCCGTTCGCGTGGAATCCAACAGCGACTGCAAGTGCAGTCCAGATCAGTAATGTTAGCAATAGTAGTTGGCTCACGGAGATTGTCTTCTTGGTGCCATTATCAATATAACGATACAATTACTCAATGAATCCCATTTCAGTAGTAGCCGTCCTACGATACCGACGATAAAATAATATGACAATTATAGATACTTTTGATTAGTACCGGTAGTAGATATCTAGATAGTATTCACACACGAAAAGATGATTTCTGATTTGACTATCCTCAGGACTTGCCGATTTCTCACACATGTAGCTACTACTCCCTCAAAACACATAGTATACATACACAATAACAAGCGGCCCAGTAAGGATTGCCAACAATTCGAATAACAATTGTTGCCACTTTTCTCTCTCTTTAGATTCTACTTGTAAAAAGTATCTAGAAGCGTATGATAGGTTCCAAGCCCCAATGAGCATTAGAAACGCGGAGATCGATATGGGGATATACAGCACTGGTGACTGTACTGAAATTAATGACTGTAATGATAACGCGAGTATATCTCCTACAATGGGAAATCCAGAAGCTATCTCAGTGAGCGTTTCAGGATATGGTAAACTTGGAAGTTCTGTGAACGAAATACTTCCATATCGTAGTGGAATCTCCCCAAAGAAGGGAATAATCTCTCCTACTAGATATCCCCCGGATAAAAACAGTATGCCCTTGTTTTGAGCTGTTTGAATAATATCTTTAGTTGGCTCTGACTTACTAAATATCTCCACTTCTGAATCAAATGGAGGGGTACAGCTCCTCCAGACGTGGACTAATGTTGCTTTTAGCGTGGATATGAATTTGATTAGAATTACAGAAACCAGAGATATGAGCAGAATTTGATGGGGAACAAGAAATGTATAACATAATAAAAACCCGGTGCTACTGGGACTAGCTGGAAAGTACCATATTCGTACTATTTCTAGAATCACCCCAATAATAACGTAAATCAGCCAAGGGAGTGATGAGTAGTATTGGTATTTCAGGAATAGGAGGAGATCTCTATGCCCTCGATGACAATTGTCAAACACGGGACCTGATATCCATGTCCGGTTATTAAATCATTTTGCTGTGTGCGAATGTGAGAAGTATGGTTTGCCTGCCGACTTGTGAAAGAAGTCGTCAACGAACCCCGTGTTTTCGCCCCGATCACGCCGCGGACCTCGTCGGTTCTGCCGTACTAAGTGCTATCTTCTTTTGGAAGTTCACATGCGCTTAGAGGCAACCGGAAAGCCGGACCAGTACAAGTGCTGGCTC
>Ga0207851_100427_pt1 | contig 22054 bp, 20 predicted proteins | sample A23E3SouthBayCA_FD_187747 | JGI IMG/M metagenome (GOLD analysis project Ga0207851, IMG submission 187747) | Aerobic enrichment media microbial communities from Eden Landing Ponds, California, USA - A23 E3 (SPAdes) | ecosystem: Environmental > Aquatic > Marine > Unclassified | place: Emeryville... | reverse complement strand
TGGCCCATCATACGACCCTGTCACGGTCGTGACGCGGGTTCAAATCCCGCCTCGGGCGCTTCTCGAAATTCGAACCGCGCGGAGTTTCATCTCCGCGCGTCACCCGAATTTCGTGTGCGCTGTCCGGGATTTGAACCCCGGAAGTCGCGCGCAGTAAGCGAAGCGAGCGAGCACGTCTTCATCCGGTTCAAATCCCGCTTCTGATGTCGGTACGGCCCTCTTCCTCTGAGTTATCGGTCCGTTTCGAGTCGAGCGCGTGGCCGATCTCTGCGGACGAAAGTCCTCGACGCGCTCGCTAGCCGTCATCTCCATTCCGGACGGCACCGCACCCGCAGGTGAGCTTGTGCGTTGAAAGCCCTCGACCCGCTCGCGGTCGCTGAGCGGGATATTCTCGCTCTCCGCACCGCCCGCGAGAATAGTGCCACGCTCAGTCGACTACATGAACGCGAGCGCGTCTCGCCCTTTCAGTCCACCAGGACCGCGACCGCACCGCCACCACACCGCCACCACACCACACCGCACCGCCACCGCACCGCCTCCGCGACCACAGACAGCCACATGTCCCCAGCCGATTGCGTTACTCGTGCCTGCGTTACTCATCCACCGTCAGAGCGAACTCTGACGAGCCGTCGCTCGCACGCTCGCGAAGTCCTCACACGATATGTCGCGCCACGTCGTGCTCGCGGCAGGGCCGCTCGCGTCGCGGCGCACAGCGCCGCGCCTGCCGCGACGGCGCGCGCCACCGCTGAAGATCCGTCGCCTATAGTCAGCTACAGCCACTCGACGGCGTCCCCGAGATCGAGGGGAACGTCGCCGTACCGGTAGCCCTGGCCGCGGCCGTCGGGGCGGTAACGGAAGACGACAGTGGGCGCGTAGGGCAGGTCGGGGCGCTCGCCGGCGACGGCGTTCCACTCGTCGTCGCGGAAAGAGGTGCAGTCGACGAGGAGGAGGGCGTCGCTGTGGATCGCGAGCTGGTCGTCGGTCTTGGAGTCGACGGTGCGGGCGAGCGCGGAGACAGGGGTGCCGGCGGGCCGGTTACGCGGGGGTCGCGGGCGGGTGACTTCGACGAGGCGCTCGCCGTCGCCGGTGGGGACGGCGAAATCGAGCGCGTGGCCCGAGTCGCGCTCGGCCTCGGGGACGAACGAGTGGCCGGCGTCGTGGAGGAGTTTGGCGGCGTCGAACTCGCCCATCGTGGCGCGCATGCGGCCGAACTCGTCGCGCTCGCTGGTGCCGAGTTTGGACGCCATCGTGTAGCGGTGGTCGTCGAGGACGCCGCTCTCGAGGAACCGTTCGTAAAAGCCCAGGCCCTGCTCGCGGGTGGCGTCGGGGAAACCGGCGGCGTCGCGGTCGAAGAACGCGCGGGTGGTCTCGCGGCCGTCCTTCGAGAAGAGGACGGGGAGGAAAAACCAGGCGACGTGGTCGAAGGCGGTGAGCCACGGCGCCTGCCGTTCGAGGTCGACCAGCAGTTCGCGCTGGGCCCAGCGACCGACGGCAAAGGGCGCCTGTTCGAAAGTCTCCTTGTCGGTGCGCCAGAGCGTCTCCGGCGTCTCGGTGTTGCCCAGCCAGTAGGCGCCGTCGCCGTCGCGGCGCCAGGCGAACAGCGCCAGATCGCCGTTGTCCATCTCGATCCGGCGGGCTGTGAAGCCCTCCGGCGGGTCGACGTGGGTGTCGCGCATCCGGGCGCCGAACCGCTCGTCGAGCGGCGCGAGGAGGGACTGTCGGACGCGGTTTTCCTCCCACCGCTGGTGCGAACGCCGAAAGCGGACCGGACCGGCCATACCCCTAGCAGGCGACGCTGCGTCTACAGTCTTCCGCCTCGCACCCGGCTAGACCGCGACCCGCGACCGGGTCCGACACCCCTAATTCGGACGAACGTACCCGCTGTATCCCGTCTCGATGGGTTTTTCGAATAATCGTTACATTGATAGTCACCCACTAGCAAAGTTGGGTGTGGTAAACAATGTCGATGGGTGCATACGACGAAGAGGAGCACGAGCGGCGCGAGCGGAAGAATAACGAAGTGGACATCAGCGAAGACGACAAACGGACGCAGTATCACGGCAAGGTGGAGTACGACAGCGGCGAGTCGGCCGAGGAGCTCCTCGACCAGTTCAGGGAGATAAACTCGTAGCGGCGTCCCTTCTGTCGGTCCGGACGTACAGCACGGCGAGCGACAGCGATATCACCGTCACCACCGCGACGACGTGGCCGACGACGGCGAGGAGCGGGATCGGGTGGTCCAGCAGGAACGGGACGAGGAGCAACTGGAGGAGGCCGAAACCCATCGTCTCGAGGTCGGCGCGGGCGAGCAGGCGGGCGCGGTCGGGCGAGAACTCGAGGTGGGTCGAGCGCCAGAGCGCGGCGACGCTGGCCCACCAGCCGGTCCCGATCCGGTAACAGAGGTCCCACAGCACCAGCAGCGTGAGCAGCGTCGGCGCGACGGGCGGTTCCGGGCCGAGGAGGTCCGTGACGAGCGGCGTGCCCGAGCGCGGGTCGAAGACGAACAGGTAGGTCACCAGCGCGATGAACGCGAGCACGCTGAGGACGACCTCGATGCTCGACCCGAAGAGCAGGCGCGTGTACGCCTCCGGCGGGTCGGCGCGGCGGACGAGCTTGCTGATCCGCAGCATCTCGAAGCTGCCGGCGGTGGCGAGGGCGACGGCGACGGTCCCCGCGAGCGCGCCGTCCCAGAGGCCGTATATCGCCGCGAGGACGAGCACGCCCGCCTCGAAGACGGCGAACTGGATGAGTAGGGCGGCGCGCTCGGAGACGTCGATGCCCGGGAGCGCCCCGATGATGCTCTCGTAGGTCCAGGTCTCGCCGTACTCGGGGCGGGTCATCCGGAGCCTGCCTCCGGACCGCGGGGGCTCGGCGGCGCGGCGGCGTCGGCGGTCGCGCCGGTCCCGAGCGCTTTCGCCACCGCGTCGTCGAACGGCGTCAGGTCGACGTGGACGTGGTCGCGGATCGCGTCGTCGGTGACGACGACGGGGTTTTTCAGCCCGAGGATGAGCGGGCGCGCGACCGACGCCGGGACGTCCGTCACGAACCCGACCCAGTACGAGGAGAGCTCCGGCGTGAGAACCGGGACGGGGACGATAAACGGAGGGCGGCGACCCATCGCCCGCCCCGTGCGGACGAGCATCTCGCGGTAGGTGAGCACGTCGGGGCCGCCGATGCCGTAGGTCTCGCCGGCGGTCGCGGGCGCGTCGAGGACGCCCACGAGGTAGGCGACCACGTCGTCGATGGCGATGGGCTGGCACTCGTTGGCCACCCACCGCGGCGTCACCATGACGGGCAGGCGCTTGACGAGCTGGCGGACCATCCGGAAGCTCGCGCTGCCGTCGCCGACGATGACCGCCGCACGGAGCGTCGTCAGGTCGTAGTCGCCGCCCGCGAGCACCGCCTCGACCTCGCGGCGCGACCGGAGGTGCGGTGAGAGGTCGTCCATGTCCTCGCCGAGGCCGCCGAGGTAGACCACCCGTTCGACCCCCGCGTCGCTCGCGGCGTCGGCGAAGTTCGCCGCCGCGCGGCGGTCCCGTTCCTCGAAGTCCCCGCCCGCCCGCATCGAGTGGACGAGGTAGTACGCGGCCTCGATCCCGTCGAAGACGCCGTCGAGACTCGAGGGGTCCAACAGGTCGCCCTCGACCACCTCGATTTCGTCGGTCGCGACGCCGGCCGGGTCGTAGGAATCCGCGTCGCGCACGAGCGCCCGGACCTCGTGGCCCGCGGCCCGCAACGCCGGGACGAGGCGGCCCCCGACGAATCCCGTCGCTCCAGTGACGAGTACGTGCATATCCGATATAGGGGCTCGCGGACCTTAACTGCACGACCGGACGAGAGAGGACTGCCAGCCCGCAGACCGCGGTCATCGCTCGTCGCTTGCAGACCGTCACTCCGTGTCGTTCCAGCCCGGCGTGTCGGGCGCGCCGCGGGCCTCCTCGACCGCCTCGCAGGTGGCCGGCGCGGGCGCCGACTCGCCGGGCTCGCCCGCTCGCTCGCCCCACTCGGCGACGGCGGCGTCGATCCACGAGTCGGCGTCGAGCGCGCGTTCGCGGGCCTGTTCGTAGCGGTCGTCGTTGACCGCGAGCGTCCCCGGGCTCGACGCCGCCGCGACCGCGAGAAACTCCGCGCGGTCAGCCCGGGTCGGCTCGCCCGCCGCGATGCGCTCGACCGCGTCCTCGATCCGCTCGGGCTCGGGGTGGACGAACACGCGAGCACCGACAGCGGCGGGGCCGAGGCGCGGGTCGGCGTCGTCGGGCACCGCGTCGTCGACCAGTCGCTCGCCGCCGTGGGCGCGTTCGACCCGTTCGCACTCTGTCTCGGCCGCCAGTGCGAGGTTGTCGCCGGGGTAGGTCGCGCAGGTGTCGGGGTAGCGGTCGCCGCCGTGGATCCGACACTGCAGCGTCGCCGGGTCGAGGAAGACGCAGGTCGGGAGCCACGCCGGGTCGGTTCCGAAGGGCGCGACCGGTTTCGGGACCTTCCGCAGGCCGACGAGGAAGGCGGGGCGGTCGCCGACGGCGGCCACGTCGACGCCGCCGACGGTCGTGCTCGGTCCCTCGCTGGTCCGGTAGAGCCGCGGGGTCAGCGCGCCGGCCTCCCCGGCCGCCAGGAACGCGCGCACCTCGTCGCCAGACAGCGGCGCGAGGTTGTAGGTGTCGTCGAGCGGCCGGTAGCGCCCGCGACGGTCGTGGGGGTGGATCGCGTCGGCGCCCCCGCTGTCGGCGTCTCCGTCGGCGGCGTCTCCGTCGACAGCGCCATCGCCGTCCGCGTCGAGGTCGTCGCCGCCGAGCGGGCGCCAGTCCAGACAGCAGCCCGCACACCCCTCGCAGTTGACCTCCATACTCCCCGTTCGACGGCGAGCGTGAAAAGTCGTGGCCGCGCCCGTTCGCATCTGATCGGGAGAGAGCGCAGGCGTCGCGGTCGGACCCCCTCGAGTCGCGGTGACCGCGATCGTATTCGATCCGGTCGCGGCGAAGTCGGTCGGTTTCCGCCGAGCCGAACCGACCGTTCAACTCACTCGCTCGTAGTACAGCGTCCCGTCGCGCTCACGAGCGAGCGCGCGACCGCGGGAGACGAGCACGTCGAGGTGGCCGACGGCCTCGCTCATGCCGGGGAACTGCTCGGTGACGGGGAGGTCGTCGAACAGTTCCTCCATCACCGCGACGGGCGTCGTCGGTTCGTCGAGCATGGCGGCGACGCGGTCGGTGCGCTCGTCGTGCTCGGCGAGGATGGCGTCGATCCGCCCGGCGGGGTCGTCGACCGGCTCGCGGTGACCGGGGTGAAAGCGGTCGTAGCCGGCCTCGCGGAGGCGGCGGAGCGAGTCGTTGTAGGCGGGGAGGACGCGCGGGCGCTCGGCACCGGAGTCGGGCGGGGGCTGGAGGAACGGATTGGGGGTGATGTCGGCCATCACGTTGTCGCCGACGAGCGCCTCGCGGCCCGCCTCGCCGTCGAAGGCGAAGAGGAGTTCGCCCGCCGCGTGACCGGTCACCTCGTCGACGGTCAGGGCGCGCCCCTCATCGGCCACCTCGAGTCCGCCGCCGGTCGCGTCGACCCCGTCCACGTCGACGGCGTCGCCGGCCGACACCTCGCGGTCGACGCCGACGCTGGGCGCGTAGCGGACGAACGCCTCGGGGAGTTGCGTGACGGTGTCGGCAGTATCGGCAGCCATGCCGCAGCGGCGGAAGAAGTCGCTGAAGAACGTCTGCTCGTAGTCGAGGCGGGCGGGGAAATCGCGCATGACGGGGGCTGCGTCGGGGCTGGCGACGACCGACGCGCCGCGCTCGCGGAGGAAGGAGGCGAGGCCGAAGTGGTCGGGATGGGGATGCGTGATGAGCACCTGCGCCACGTCGTCGGGTGCGAGGTCGCGCTCCGCGAGGGCGTCCCGGAGCGCCTCGCGCGTCTCCTCGCTGTCGGGGCCGGGGTCGACGACGGTCCGGCCGGCGACGTAGGCGTTGACCGGCCCGACCTGGAACGGCGTCGGCAGCGGGACCCGCTCGAACATGGGACACCGTATCGGGGCCGCGAGTAAGTGTATGCCGACACGCCCGGCCCGTTGTCGAGGGTTTACCGCGCGCTCTTCGGAACCGGTCGATCCTCGTCGAAAACGCTCGGCCGGGCGCACACGTCGATGCCCACCGTCGTGTGCAACGGGCCTCGGGACGACCGCTGTCGGGCGGGTGCGCGACTGGGGACAGACACGTACTCGGAGCGCACCGCGCTCGCCCGGCGTTCTTTAGGTTAGCCTAAAACATTGTAAACGTTCCGGTGGCGCGCGGGTCGGGCGGGTCGCGAGTCGGTCGGGTCGCGCGAGGCACGCGACCGGCGGCGGTCACTCCGGGGACCGGAACGGTTACCTGTGTCCCGGCGTCCCCAGTGGGTATGCAGGTGCTCCCGAGCGGGCTGGCGGTACCGCCGCTGCCGTACGCCGCCGCGCTGGTGGTCGGGGCGCTGGCCGTGGCCGGCTACCTCTACGTGCTCGGGCCGCGGGTGACCACCCGACAGACCCTCGCGCTCGCCCCGTGGATGGTGGCCGGCGGCGCCTTCCACGCCGTCCACCAGGCCGGGCTCGTCCCCGGAGTCGTCGACCCCTTCTTCGCCGCGCCCGCCGTCTACGTCACCGTCTTCGTCTTCGCGGGCGTCGTCTGGAGCGTCGCCGCGTTCCGCGCACGGACGCGCGACGACCCCGGCGTCGTCGCCCGCTACCTCGCGGTCTCGGGCGCGCTCGTCCTCGCCGGGCTGACCGTCGCCGCCTACGCTGAGGCCGTCGGGACCGCCGACGAGACGATCCAGTACCTCTGGCCGGTCATCGGCGTCCTCGGGGCCGCCGTCATCACCGCGCCGTGGTACTACGCGCTGACCTATCGCTTCACGGCGGCCGCCGCCCGCGTCGGTCTCGCGGGCCCGCTCGTCGTCTACGCCCACGCCCTCGACGGCTTCTCGACGGCGCTGGGTATCGACATCATCGGCACCGGCGAGCGCACCCCGCTCCCCGCCCGGATCATGGAGTTCGCGGCGGAGTTGCCGACCGAGCCCTACCTCGGCCGCGGCTGGCTGTTCGTCGTCGTCAAGCTCCTAGTCGCCTCCGGCGTCGTCCTCTTGCTGGCCGACTACGTCGAGGACGAACCCACCGAGGGGAACCTCGCGCTCGCGTTCGTCGCCGCCGTCGGCCTCGGCCCCGCCGCGAACAACCTCTTTCTGTTCCTCCTCGTCGGGTGAGCGCGGACCACTCACACCGGTCTCGGGTCGGGCCGCGACCGCCGAACCCCCTTCCTTCGCCTGCAACCCGCCGCAGTGGTCCACAGACGGCCGGGATCGGCGCCGGGATCGCTCCCGAAACGCACCCCCGTTCGGGACCCGAACGATACCGAGTGCTCGGGAGCGCTCCCGAGCGGCAGCGGCGGTCCGGGAAGCGACCGAACGGGTACCGTTTTGCCGGCGGCGGCCGCAGGGCCGGGCATGGCGAAACAGCCACACCTGCTCGTCGAAGACGGCGACGTTCACGACCTCGCGCTGGTGCCGGGCGACCCCGGCCGCGTCGACCGCATCGCCGACCACTGCGACGAGTCGACCGAAGTCGCGCAAAATCGCGAGTACAAGCTCGTCAACGCGACCTACGAGGGACGCGACCTGACGATCTGCTCGACGGGGATCGGCTGTCCCTCCGCGACGATCGCCGTCGAGGAGCTGTCGAACGTGGGCGTCGAGACGTTCGTCCGCGTCGGCACCACGGGCGCGCTGCAGTCGGACATCGAGATCGGCGACATGGTCGTCGCCACCGGCGCCGCGAAAAACGAGGGCACGACGAAACGCTACGAGGCCGTCGAGTACCCCGCTGTCCCGGACTACGACGTGCTCTCGGCGCTGGTCGACGGCGCCGAGGCCAACGACGAGGACGTCCACGTCGGGGCCATCGCCTCGGACGACGCCTTCTACGCCGAGACCGACGAGTACGTCGACGACTGGGAGCGCGCGGGCATCCTCGCCGTCGAGATGGAGGCCGCGGCCCTGTTCACCCTCGCCCGGCGGAAGGGGCTGCGCGCCGGCGCCATCTGCACCGTCGACGGCAACCTCGTCGAGGGCACCCAGAAAGGCGAGACGGAGGGCGAGGAACTCCCCGAGAAAGCGAAAGACAACGTCGCCCGCGCCATCGATATCACCCTCGACGCCGCGACGACGCTCTGATCGAATCGGCCACGAGGGAGCGAGGACGCGCGAGTGCGGCGGACGCCGAGGGGGGTCGACGGAGACCGCGTCACCGCTCGGGGTGAGTGGCTCCGTCGAACCCGCCCCGGACGAGCGGTTTGGCGACGTGCCGGCGCGCGACGGGGGGTACCTCGTACCATCCCGTCTCGAGGTCCCGCTCGACCGACCGCTCGACTTTTCCCGGCGCGCTCGTCCCGCAGTCCCGGCAGCGATACCCCTGTCCGGCGCCCGCCGATCCCATCGACCGCCCGCAGTCGGGGCAGTCGGGCGTCACCCGCTCGGTCGTCACCGGCTCTCGCACGGCGAACTTCTCGAGTTTGAGCGTCCCGTCGCTCACTTCGCCGCAGACCGTCACGCGGTCGCCGACCCGCAGCGCCCGCACCCGGTCGCGAAAGCGCTTGGTGGGCTCGAAGGCCGCGCAGTCGACGGCTCCCGACCCGTCGCCGAGGCCGACGAAGACGTGGCCGCCTTCGCGAGTTTCTGGCGCTTGCACCACGTCGCCGGTCACCCGGTACGCCCGGCCGTCGCGCACTGCGTCGATCGACCCCGCCGACCGCAGGTGCGCGTCGGTGCCCTGATTCGTGACGAACAGCGCCCGGCGCGCGACGGGTTCCGACTCGATGTCGGCCGCGACGGTACGCACGGCATCGGGGTCGTCGCCGCGGATCCCGTGGAGGATCGGACAGGGCGTCCGCGGGACGCAGACCGGATACCCCGATTCGCGGTCGACGGTGTCCCAGACGTCCGGATAGGCGTCGTCGGCCGCCCGGCGCACGGATTCGCGGTCCACGTCGCGGTCGGTGCCCCACCGCTCGCGCTCGCGGTAGGAGATGCACTCGCAGGTCCAGTCGTCGAACGCGCGCCAGGCGCCGACGGCCGCGAGCGCGCCGATCCGCCCGCGGCCGTTGCCCGCGTGGGCCGTCTCGTAGCCCGCCTCGTCGGCGAGCGCGACGGCGTCGTCGATGGCGTGGTAGTCGCGAACGGCCGCGCGAGCGAAACCGGCGACGGCGTCGGGGACTGCGTCAGCATCGTCCGGGCCACCGGGCGCGACGACGACGCCGGGGTTCGTCCGGGGGTCGGCAGTCTCCGCGAGGTCGAGGTGGTCTCGGGCGAGTGCGAGCGCGCGCTCCGGGTCGAGGTCGGTGTGGAGCGCGAGGGCGGCGTTGCCGCGGGTCTTGTGCTCGACGCCGGGGTTGAGGCGGACGAGGAGGCGGCGCTCGACGGCCCCGCCCGCCGACTCGATCCGGTTGGCGAGGCGGGCGGCGACGTAGGTCGTACACATCCCGCGCTCGCGGGAGTCCGTGTCGTCAAGGCCGATGACCGTCACGGTCGCCCGTAGCGCCGTCGAGGTCTAACGGGTTTCGGGTTGGGGCGAGGGAGCGGGTGGCTGCGCGGCTGAGGAGGTGAAGGGGTCTGACCGACGAGACGACTGCAACAGCAACCGCAAACAGCGTGAAAGCCCCCGTCCGCTCCGATCGCGCGCCTCGCTGTGCGCTTCGCTCGTTGCACTCGCTGTAGTGCTTACGTCGTCGGGCTTCCCGGACGACGTAAGCACCGCAGGAGCGAGTGGAACGAGCGACGAGGAGCGCAGCGAGGCCCGGGAGCGCAGAAAGCGGGGGCTTTCACGCCGTTGGCGGTCGCTGCACGGGCCTTCTCCGAGCCGACAACGAGATTCCCTACGCGTGGATCGCGCTCGAACGGGACCGCCGTCGAAGTGTATATCAATCTATCGGAGGGGTCGCGAAAACGGGTCGCACGGGAGTTCTATCCCGGCACAACGCATATATGCGGCGACGTACTTACCTACGACTATGTCACGGTCGGCCCTGGTGGGGAACGTCACCGCGATGCTCGAGGACGCGGGTTTCGTGGTGTCGGAGCGGTGTGCCATCCGGCCCAAGAGCTTCGACGTCGCGGCCCGCCGCGGGGAGGAGGTCCTCCTCGTGAAGATCCTCGGCAACATCGACGCGTTCGACGGACAGACCGGCGCGGAGATGCGTCGCCTCGGCACGTACCTCGGGGCGACGCCGATGGTCATCGGCCTGCGCACCCGCGACGAGGAGCTCAAGCCCGGCGTCACCTACTTCCGCCACGGCGTGCCCGTCCTCTCGCCCGACACGGCGATGGATCTCTTCGTCGAGGAGGTGCCGCCGCTCATCTACGCCGCGCCCGGCGGCCTCTACGTCAACATCGACAGCGAAGTCCTCGCCGACGCCCGCGAAGATAAAGACTGGTCGCTGGGCCGCCTCGCCAGCGAACTCGGCGTCTCGCGGCGGACCGTCTCGAAGTACGAGGACGGCATGGACGCTTCCGTCGAGGTCGCCGCCGAGCTCGAGGACCTGTTCGACGCGCCGCTGACCGCGCCCGTCAGCGTCCTCGACGGCGCCGAGGAGGTCCGCGAGGGCGAACCCACGCCGGAAGACCCCGACGTCGACCCCGAGGACGAGCCCATCGTCGCCGTCCTCACCCGCGTCGGCTTCGACGTCCACCCGACCGACCGCGCCCCGTTCAAGACCGTCAGCGAGAACGAGCGCCGCGAGGAGGAGATGCTCACGGGCCACTCCGAACTCACCAAGACCGCCGAGAAGCGCGCCCGGATCATGTCCTCGGTCGGTCGCGTGACTCGAACGCGGTCTGTGTACGTCGTCGACCACGCCACCCGCGAGTCCGTCGAGGGTACCGCCATCATCGAGGAATCCGAGATCGAGGCGATCAACGAGGCCGACGAACTGCGCGACCTCATCCTGGACCGCGCCGACCCCGAAGAGGAAGTGGCGTAGGCCGCGGTTCCGTTTTCGAGAGTCCGGATCCCTGTCACAGGGACACACGCCGGCGCAACCGTTTTCACCGACAGTCCCCGATCGATACGTATGACCCACTCACCGACCGGTCGCCGTGACCGCACGCGGGTCGTGAGTGGCGCGGCCGTTCTTTGAAGCGGTGGCTCTCCCCCCGACGGGGTATCGCGTCCGACCACACAGCGACCAGCCACCCATCCGATGTCACGAGACTCCAGCGACGACAGCACAGCACGGACCAGTCACGACCGCGCCGATATCGGCAGCGACCGCGCCAGCCACGACAGCACCGACCGCGACAGCGACCGCACCGACTTCGACCTGCGCGACCGCATCGACTCCCTCGCCGGCCTCGAAGGCGAGGGCACCGAACTCGTCACGCTCACGGTCCCGCCGGACGACGCCGTCGCGTCGGTCCGCGAGCGCGTCGCCGGCGAGCACGCCGGCGCCGAGAACATCCGCTCGAAGCGGACCAGAGAGCGCGTCCAGCGTGCGCTCGTACGCATCCGGTCCATCCTCGGCGAGTACGACGCGACGCCCGACGCCGGACTCGTCGTCTACGCGGGCGTCGTCGACGGCGATCTGGTCTCGGCGGTCTTCGACGACCTCCCCGCGCCGGTCGCCGCGTCGACCTACCGCTGCGACGACCGCTTCGACGTGGCGCCGCTCGAGGCCGCCGTCGCCCCCGACGAGACGTTCGGCCTCGTCGTCGTCGAGCGCGGCGGCGCCGCCGTCGGCCGCCTCGCGGGCGAGCGCGTCGTCCCCCTCCGCGTCGTCGAGAGCCGGGTGATGAGCAGTTCCCGCGCCGGCGGCCAGTCCGCCCAGCGGTTCGCCCGCGAGCGCGAGCGCCAGGTCCACGAGTTCTACACCGACGTGGCCGCGACCGTCAACGACGCCTTCCTCGGGGACGACCCGGTCGCCGGCCTCGCCGTCGGCGGCACCCTCTCCAGCGCCCGGCAGTTCGTCGACGGCGACTACCTCGACCACCGCCTGCGCGAGCGGCTGCTCGGCACCTACCCGGTCGAGTACGCCACCGAGCGCGGGCTCGAGCAACTCGTCGACGCCGCCGGCGCCGACCTGCTCGACGCCGAACGCCGCGAGGCCCGCGAGCGCCTGGACGAGTTCCGCACGCGCCTGCGCGGCGACGACCCGGTCGCCTACGGCGACGCCGTCGACCGCGCACTCGAGTTTCGCGCCGTCGAGGCACTGCTCGTCTCGTCTGCGCTCGACCGCGACCGCCGCGAGGCGCTCGCGACGGCCGCCGAGCGGCAGGGCGGCGAGACCCACGTCGTCGACGCCGAGACCGACCGCGGCGCTCGCTTCTCGGACGCGTTCGGCGGCGTCGGCGCGCTTCTGCGGTTCCCGGTGGACTAACTACTACGTACCTCTCGGCCGAAGGGGACGTATGTCGCGCTCAGGTACCCGCGAGTCCGCGGCCGTCCCGCCGTGGCCCGCGCGGCCGATCACCGACGTCTACGACGCGGCCTACGCGGGCGTCCCGAACTGGGACATCGGCCGGCCACAGCGGGCGTTCGTCCGCCTCGTAGACGCGGGACTGGTCGAGAGCCCGGTGCTCGACGTGGGCTGTGGCACGGGCGAACTCGCGCTCTATCTCGCCCGCCGGGGCCACGACGTGCTCGGGGTCGACCTCTCGGCGCTCGCGATCCGACAGGCGCGCGAGAAAGCACACTGGCGACAAATCCCGGCGAAATTCCTGGTGCTGGACGCGCTCGACCTCCCGGCGCTCGGGGCGGCGGGGTTCACCTTCCGGACGGTCGTCGACTCGGCGATGTTCCACGTCCTGGGCGACAGCGAACGCGACCGGTTCGTCGCCGGTCTCGGCGAGGTGGTCCGGCCCGGCGGCCGGTACTGCGTCCTCGGCGACGCGCGCTCGGACCCGCGGAGCGTCTACGGGATCACGCCCGACGAACTCCGGACGCGCTTCGAACGGGCCGGGGGCTGGGAGCCGGTCTTCGCCGTCGAGACCGTCTTCGAGCGGCGCTGGAGTCGGTCGCCGGCCTACTTCGTCGGCTTCAGACGCCGGTGACGGCGCGAGCGGAACCGACGCGCTTCTCGCGGTCAGTCCGCGGGGTTGCCGGGTCGGCCGCCCGGCCGGTCCTCGTCGTCGCGGCGGCGATTCGCGACGACCTGACTGGCGACGAAGGGCGCGGCCACGATGGCGCCGGCGAGCCCCCAGAGGGCGGTCTCGAGGCCGACGATGCCGCCACCGCCGGCCGCGCCCGGTTCGCCGACGACGACGGCGCCTTTCATCCCCATCGCCTCGTGGGGCGCGCAGGCGTACTCGCAGACGCCCTGCCCCTCGAACTTCAGCGCGTAGGTCGAACCCGCCTCGCTGTGGGTCGGACTCTCGAAGCCGGGGTCGTCGCTGTAGACGTTGTGCCCGCCGCCCTCGCCGTTCCACTCCCAGACGACCGTCGTCCCGGGGTCGACGTGCACCGCCGCGGGCGAGAAGGCGAAGGGGCCGCCGTTGCCCTCGGCGCCCACCTCGATGCGGACCTCGTCCTCGCCGGTCCTGTCGACGGTCCCCTCGAAGTTACCCACGTTCGCGAACCAGTCGCCGTAGTCGGGGTCGACGCTCGCGGCGCCGGCGGCCCCGCTCCCGCCGCTCGCGGTCCCGTTGCCGCCGCTGCCACCCGGCGCGGCGGTACCGCCGGACCCGCCGCCCAGCGAGACCTCCGCGTCGCCGACGACGACGGCGCCTTTCATCCCCATCATCTCGTGGGGCGCGCAGTAGTACTTCGCGACGCCCGCGCTCTCGAAGGCGTGCTCGAAGGTCGCTCCGGCCTCGGAGAGCATCTCGCTCTCGAAGCTCCCGTCGTCGGCGACGACGTTGTGCTGGCCGCCCTCGCCGGTCCACTCCCAGACGACCGTCGTCCCCGGATCGACGCGGACGACCGCGGGGCCGAACCCGAAGGCGGAGCCGTTGCCGTCGGTCCCCACTTCCACGGTGACCTCGCTCTGTCCAGTCATGTCCGTGACCTCGCCCGCGTTCCCGGTGTTTTTGAACCATCCGGAGAGGTCGGTGGCCTGCGCGGCGACCGGACGAGCGCCCGCCGCGGCCGCCCCGCCGACCGCCGCGCCCGCCGCGATGGTCTTCAGCAGCGTCCGGCGCCCGTCGTCGATACCGTCGTACTCGGAGTTCATACCTCCAGATTGCGACCCGCCTACCATAACCGACCGAGCGCGTTCCTGCGACCTGAGAACGCCCGGGACCGCCACCGAACATGTTCGTCCCTCGTCTCCACCGGCGAGAAGTCCCTGTCCGGTATATCCGTGTCCTCGCCCGACACTCAGGTAGAGCGCCCATGAGAAAACCCACTGCCACCCGACGGACGTTCCTGAAGACGGGCGCGGCGGCCGGCGCCGCCGCGCTGGCCGGCTGCACGGCCGAGATCCCCGACGACCGCGTCACAGTCTCCGAGGTCGACGCCGAAGCGGCGAACGCGGCCACGACCGACAGCGAGGACCTGGAGCCCGCGTGGGAGACGACGGTCGACCGCGTCGCGGCCGACCCGACGGACATCCCCGACCCCATCGACCGCGACGAGCCCGCGACCGTCGAGGTCGAACTCACGACGAAGGAAGCCGTCGCCGAGGTCGAACCCGGCGTCACGGTCAACTACATGACCTTCGACGAGCAGGTGCCCGGGCCGATGATCCGCACGCGCGTCGGTGACACGGTGGATCTGACCATCCACAACGCCGAGGGCAACGTGATGAACCACAACATCGACCTCCACGCGGTGCGGGGGCCGGGCGGCGGCGCCGAGGCGACGATGGTCGCCCCCGGCGAGACCGAGCGCATCCGCTTCAAAGTGACCTACCCCGGCGCCTTCATCTACCACTGCGCCGTCGCCAACCTCGACTACCACATCTCCACGGGGATGTTCGGGATGATCCTCGTCGAACCCGAGGACGGCCTCCCCGAGGTCGACCGCGAGTTCTACCTCGGCCAGCACGAGCTCTACACGGAGGGCGAGGCCGGCGCGGAAGGCCACCACCGCTTCGACATGGGCGCGATGGCCCGCGAGGACCCCACCTACGTCCTCATCAACGGCGAGAAGTACGCCATCACGCCCGACAACTACGCCGACATGACCGCCGAGCGCGGCGAGTCCGCGCGGGTGTTCTACTGCGTCGGCGGGCCGAACCTCACCAGCAGCTTCCACCCCATCGGGAGCGTCTGGGACGAGGTGTACCCGCAGGGCGCCGTCGAGTCCGACCCGCACCGGAACGTCCAGACGACGCCGGTGATGCCCGGCAGCTGTACGGTCGCCACGATGCACTTCCCGGTGCCCGGCCCCGTCAAGCTCGTCGACCACGCGCTCTCCCGGGTCGCCCGGAAAGGCGCGCTGGCCGTCGTCGACGTGGGTGGGCAGCCCAACCCCGAGGTCTTCGACCCCGATCCGGCGTAACGCGGACGCAGCCGCTCCGTCGCGAACGCACCCGCCCCGTCTCAGACTTTATCAGGGATCGCGCGGCCAGGGCGGCCCATGCACACGTTCCGCGAGGTGGCGACCGCGGCGTACTGCCCGCGCAAGCTCTACTACCGACACCGCGACCCCGAGGCGGACGTGGACGTGCCCGACCGCGTCGCGGCGCGGCGCGAGCTGGCCTTCCGGTACGACGAACTCCTCGACACCGACGCCGAACTGCTCGCGGCGCCCATCGCGGTGACGCCGACGCAGTACCGCTCGCGACTGGGACGACTGCGGGCGACGCTGGACGACTGGGACGGCGTCGTCGACCCCGACGCGCGAGAGGTCCACCTCTCCGGGCGGGAGTGTCGCGGCGTCGCGCACAAGGTCGTCGGGGACCCGCCGCGACCGTCGCTGGTGTTCGCCGGCGACCCGCCCGACGAGGGCGTCTGGGAGCCCCAGACCGTGCGACTCGTCGCCGCGGCGAAGGCGCTGGCCTGGGAGCGCGGACGGCCGGTCGAGACGGCCTTCGCGGAGTACCCGGCCCACGGCGTCGTCCGCGAGGTGCCGCTGACGACCCGCCGGAAGGCGACCTACCGGTCTGCGGTCCGGACGGCCGACGCCATCGACGGCCCGCCCTCGCGGACCGACGACCGCGCGAAGTGCGACCCCTGCGAGTACGCCGACAACTGCGGCGTGACCACCCGCTCGATGCGGTCGCTGCTCTGACCGCTACCGGACGGTCTGGGAAAGCGACGACTAAGTGGGGCGGCGCCGACGACGGAGGTATGCCGCTCGACTACCACCACAGTCCGGTAACCGTCGACGGGAAGACGGCGGTCGTGATCGGCGCGACCAGCGGGATCGGCCGCGCTATCGCGCTCGGGTTCGCCGCCGAGGGCGCCGACGTCGTCGCGACCTCCCGCTCCGAAGAGCGGGTCGCGCGCACCGCCGACGAGATCCGCGAGCGCGGCGCCGACACCCTCGAGATCACCTGTGACGCCACCGAGCGCGAGGACGTCATCGACCTCCGCGACGCCGTGATCGAGGAGTTCGGCGGCGTCGACGTGCTCGTCTACGCGCCGAGTTACATCGCCCGCGAGACCGTGATGGACATCTCCGAGAAGCAGTGGGACGACGTCTTCGACGTGCAGATCAAGGGCGCCTACCGCGCGACGCAGGTGTTCGCCCGCGAGATGGACTCGGGCGCCGTCGTCCACATCGCCTCCGCGTCGGCGACGACCGCCATCCCCAACCTCGCCGCCTACTCGACGGCCAAGGGCGGCCTCGACACGTTCGTCCGCGTCGCCGCCGAGGAACTCGGCCCCGAAATCCGGGTGAACGCGATCCGGCCGGGGTTCGTCGTCACCGAGCAGACACAGGGCACCTACACCGAGGGCGAACCGCGCTTCGAGACGATCACAGACCGGACGACACAGGAGCGCCTCGGCCGCCCCGAGGAGATGGCCGGCGCCGCCATCTACCTCGCCAGCGACGCCGCGAGCTACACGACCGGCGAGATCGTCACCGTCGACGACGGCTTCACCGCCGCGACCTTCGAGGAGTGACCCCCCGACGCGCCGCTGGCTGGAGGGCGTGGCAACTGCCTTGCCGCTGGAGCGTCGAGGGGAGGTAATGAGCGACGACGACCCGCTCACGGTCGCCGACCTGGTCGAGTACTGCCGGACCCAGGCCGCCCTGCTCTCGGGCCGCACGGAGACGCTCGGCGCCGAGACCGAGGCGCTCCTGGACGAGATCGACGACGACATCGCCGACCTGCGCTCGCGGCTGGCGGCCCGCTCGACCGGGACCGAGACGCCCGACGCGCCGTCCGGCCCTGACGGTGAGGTCGCCGACCTCGAAGCCCTGGAGGACGACCTCGAAGAGAAGCGGGCGGTCGCCGAGGCCAAGCAGGCGCGGATGTCCGCCTTCCGCGGTCTCTCCGAGGGCTACGCCGATCTGGCCGAAGACGTCGAGACGGCCGACGACTGGCGGGCCGCGCTCGACCGGATAGTCTCTTTCGAGCGCGAGCGCGACGCGCCGGCCTACTTCGACGACCGACAGACGTTGCTGGAGGCCGCAGCCGAAGCTGGGGAGGAGTAGATATGTCAGAAATCATAGTCCTGGGAGGATTCGAACCTCCGTCGTAGCCCCCAGAAGGCTACATGATTGGCCACTACACCACAGGACTTCACCCGTCTGTACCGCCGTGGCGTATTTCAGTGTTGCGGAGTCAGATGTGCCGTGGTACCGTCACTCAGTCGTGTTCTCCACGTCGTCGAAGCCTGCCTGAGGTGGCTCGAAGTGTTCTTTTCGATGGCAGTTCACACAGAGCACGACGCACCGCTCGGCTTCCGCGCGGACCCGCTCCGCGTCAGCGCCGTTCGAGATCAACTGTCCGACGCTGCCCGACTTCGCGCTTGGGTCGGGGTGGTGGAACTGCAGGCGCACCGGATCGCGCTCGGAACACCGGGCACACCCGCGCTCGCGCTGGTACTCGCAGGCCCACAACTGGAGTCGCTCACGCTTGGTCTGCGGCCGGTTTTCGTCCTGTCTGACTGCCGGCCGCCCGTGGTGGCGCGTCCGGTGACAGTTCGCACAGAGGACGTCACAGCTGTCGATTTCGTCTCGGAGCCGGTCTTTCCCGTACCCGTACGTGACCAGACGAGTCACGTCCATCTCCTTCTCGTCGGGGTTCGCGTGATGGAAATCGAGACAGGCCGGATCCGTCACGCCGCAGTCGGCACAGCCTCGGTCGGATTTTCGCTCGTTGAGCCATGCCCGGAGCCGCGCCCGACGGCGGAGGGTTCGTTCGGTGTTCCACTCGACGTTCCGGTAGTGCCACCGCTGGTCCTGCGAGAGATCGTTCCACGTCTCGTCGTCGGGAATTTCGACGTCGTCGGGTTTCGGTGCGACGCGTGATCCCCGCGACGCGTTCGTCTCCAGCCCTGCACGCTCTTTGGCCTCGTTCCACCCACCGACGACTCGGAGGATGGTCGACGCCGCCGGTGTCAACCCCAGATCCTCGTACTGTTTCTTCGTCGGCGACTCCCCCAGTTGTTCTCGCGCCTCTCGAAGCGCGTCCAGACACTCCGCCTCGCTCGTCGCCATACCCCCGGCGTCGACCGGGTCGGAAAAAAGCGACGGCCACGGAGCGGAACTGAAATTTGAAATACATTCACGTGAGCAGTTCAACCACCTGATCAGCACGACTCCGCTACCGGTCCACGGCGAGCGCGACTTCCGCGACGCGAAGGGTTTAGCCGCTCCGGTCGCAGGACTCTGGTATGACAGACGGCGACACACCGGAACGGCTCGTCGGTGAGCGGGTGCGCCGCAGCGAGGACGCGGCGTTGCTCCGGGGGGACGCCGAGTTCACCGACGACGTGGCTCCGCCGGACCGCTCGTATCTCGCTTTCGCGCGGAGCGAGTGCGCCCACGCGGACATCGAGGGGGTCGACACCGCGGCGGCCGAGGCCATCGAAGGCGTCCGCGCCGTCTACACCTGGGCCGACATCGAGGCGATGGACGTGCCGGGCGTGTTGCCCATCGCGAGCGGCGGGCTGGACTGCGACCCGCCGGGCCACCCAGTCCTCGCGAGGGGGCGAGTGCGCTACGAGGGCCAGCCGGTCGCGGCGGTCGTGGCCGACGACCGCTACCGCGCCCGCGACGCGGCCGCGGCGGTCGAGATCAGCTACGACGAGCGCGAGACGGTCGTGGACGCTCGCGAAGCACAGTCGGAGAGTGCGCCGACGCTCTACGGGTCGGCGCCGGACAACGTCGCCGTGACCGCCGAGTTGGGCGACGAGAGCGAGACCGCGGCGGCGTTCGAGGGTGCCGACCGCGTGGTCGAGATGGACCTGGTGAACAACCGGCTGATCCCCAACGCGCTGGAGCCCCGCGCCGCCGTGGCAGAGTACGACGCCGGCGACGAGCGCCTGACGGTGACGCTGACCAGCCAGTCGCCACACGGCCACCGCGGAAAGCTCGCGACGACGCTCGGACTGCCCGAAGGGGACATCCGCGTCATCGCGCCCGACGTGGGCGGCGGGTTCGGCCACAAGGGCCATCACCACCCCGGCGAGGCCGCGGCGAGCATCGCCGCGATGGAGCTGGGCCGTCCGGTGAAGTGGACGGCGACGCGAGGGGAGAACTACGTCGCCGGCGCACACGGGCGGGATCACCTGACCACCGCCGAACTCGCGGTCGACGACGACGGCACCGTTCGAGGGGTGCGCGTCGAGACCGACGCGAACGTCGGGGGGTACGGCCTCGGCGGCAGCGCCGCGATGCCGGGCTGGTACGGCTCGCTCCTCTCGTGCCAGTACGACTTCGACGCCATCTACTGCGAGACGCGCTCGGTATTCACGACGACGACGCCGGTTCACTCCTACCGCGGCGCGGGCCGACCCGAGGCGGTCTACGTCACCGAGCGTCTGCTCGATGTGGCCGCACGGGAACTGGAGATCGACCCCGCCGAACTGCGGCGGCGGAACCTCATCGATCCGGACGACTTCCCCTACGAGACGCCCGTCGGGGCCACCTACGACAGCGGCGAGTACGAGACCGGCCTCGACGCCGCGCTCGCGGCCGCCGGCTACGAGGAGCGACGGGACCGGCCCGACCGCGACGACGACGGACGCTATCTCGGCGTCGGGATCGGTTCCTACGTCGAGTCGACGGGCGGCGGGACGGAGAGCGGGGTCGTCCGCGCTCACCCGGACGGCTCCGTCGCGGTGCGGGCGGGCACCCACTCACACGGGCAGGGCCACGCAACGACCTACGCGCAGATCGTCGCCGACGAACTTCCCGTCGAATTCGACGACGTGGCGGTCTCGGAGGGCGACTCCGACGGGACGCCGACGGGGACGGGCACGTTCGGCAGTCGGTCGACGATCACCGGCGGCAACGCCGTCCGCGAGAGCGCCCGCGAAGTCCGGGAGAAAGCCCGCGAGATCGCCGCCGACCGCCTCGAAGCCGCGCCCGAGGACATGGTCGTCGACGGGACGGAGTTCCGGGCGCGGGGGACAGACCGCACGGTCGAATTCGCCGAGGTGGCCGACGCGGCCTACGGCTGGGGCGTCCCCGAGGGGCTCGATCCGGGCCTCGAAGCGACGACCTTTTTCGACCAGACAGAGACGGCTTACAGCTTCGGCACCCACGTCGCCGCCGTCGCGGTCGATCCCGAGACCGGCGACGTCGACATCGAGCGCTACGTCGCCCTCGACGACTGCGGCGAGCGGATCAATCCCACCATCGTCGAGGGGCAGATCGAGGGCGGCGTCGCCCAGGGCATCGGCCAGGCCCGCTCGGAGCAGACCGTCTACGACGACGAGGGGCGCCTCCGTACCGCCTCGATGCTCGACTACGGCGTCCCGCGCGCTGAGACGGTTCCCGACGTGGAGACGGAGGCGACGGTGACGCCGAGTCCCACGAACGACCTCGGCGTCAAGGGCATCGGCGAGGCGGGGACGATGGCCGCCCCGCCCGCCGTCGTCAACGCGGTCGTCGACGCGCTTGCACCCCTCGGAATCGACCACGTCGACATGCCGCTGACCGACGAGCGCGTCTGGCGCGCGATCCGAGACGCGACCGAGTGAGCGAGCCCGGCCGGCCACCGTTTCGTGTCGAACGCGGGACCGACAACGTGGTGCGCGCTGTCGCGCGCTTTCATGCGCGCGACGGAGTCGCGCGAGGTCTTCGGGAGCGTGCGACCGAAGGCTCGTCAGAGCTCGCTCTGACGGTGGATGAGTAACGCAGGAGGCACGACGAGTAACGCAAGAGGCTGGGGAGGCGTGAGGCTCACGCCGGCCCGACCAGCCGCCGGTCACAGCCTGCCGCAACGAGATTCTCCTGGCGGACTGAAAGGGCGAGGCGTGCGATGCGCGTGCGCCTCGATGCCGAACGGCTCTGCCGTGACGCACGCTCGCGTTCATCTAGTCGGTGAGCGACCGCTATCCGCGCGGTGCGAGGCGCTTGCGCCTCGAAGCGAACGGCCCTGCCGTGAGCGGGCGGTGCGGAGAGCGCGGACATGTCGCTCACCGACCGCGAGCGCGGCGAGGGCTTTCAGCTCTCACGATCGACTGCGGTCGCGGTAGCGTCTGCAGTCACGGTATCGTCTGCGATAGGCACCGCGACACTCCCGACACTACCACCAACGAAACCCACACCTAGCGCGTCTGTCGGGCGACGAACTCGATGGTCTTGACGACGAGCCAGCCGACGATCAGGATGGGCAAGAAGGGGATCATCAGGATCACTAGGCCGAGAAAGAGCATCCAGCCGATCGAGTCCATCTCGGCGTCGGGCCGGCCGCCGTAGGGCGGCGTCACCGTCCGAACGGTCTTGCGGACCGGGCCGGACTCGGCGATCGCCGTGCTTTCGTCCGATTCCGCCGGGGTCGAGTCGGCCGTCTCGCTCATACAGTCGTGTAGGTCGCGCGAAAAGATAAAGGCAGTCGTCAGGCCGGGGATCCTCGTTCGTCGCCTGCAGTCAGCAGACCGGCCTGGGGTCGACGCCCATCGCCTCGAGCGCGGCGGCGTAGTCGTCGTAGGCGTCGGCGACGACGCGGCCGGCGGCCCGGCGGGCGCGCTCCCAGTCGTCGTCGGAGTCACA
>Ga0207851_100425_pt1 | contig 22078 bp, 26 predicted proteins | sample A23E3SouthBayCA_FD_187747 | JGI IMG/M metagenome (GOLD analysis project Ga0207851, IMG submission 187747) | Aerobic enrichment media microbial communities from Eden Landing Ponds, California, USA - A23 E3 (SPAdes) | ecosystem: Environmental > Aquatic > Marine > Unclassified | place: Emeryville... | reverse complement strand
ACCGTCAATCGGATGCACGAAGAAGGAATCGAGGGCGCGTCGCTCGTCGCGGCCAACACCGACGTCCAGCACCTCGTCGAGATCGAGGCCGACACGAAGATCCTGATGGGCGAACAGAAGACGCAGGGCCGCGGCGCGGGGTCGCTCCCGCAAGTGGGCGAAGAGGCGGCGTTGGAGTCCCAAGAGGAAATCTACGACGCCATCGACGGCTCGGATATGGTGTTCGTCACCGCCGGACTCGGCGGCGGGACCGGCACCGGCTCCGCGCCGGTCGTCGCGAAGGCGGCCCGCGAGTCGGGCGCGCTCACGATCGCGATCGTCACGACGCCCTTTACCGCCGAAGGCGAAGTGCGCCGCACCAACGCCGAGGCCGGACTCGAACGGCTTCGTGACGTCGCCGACACCGTCATCGTCGTCCCGAACGACCGACTGCTCGATGCGGTCGGCAAACTCCCGGTCCGGCAGGCGTTCAAGGTGAGCGACGAAGTGCTGATGCGGTCGGTGAAGGGCATCACCGAACTCATCACCAAGCCCGGCCTCGTCAACCTCGACTTCGCCGACGTGAAGACGGTGATGGAGCGCGGCGGCGTCGCGATGATCGGGCTCGGGGAGTCCGATTCGGAGTCGAAAGCGCAGGACTCCGTCAAGAGCGCGCTCCGCTCGCCGCTGCTCGACGTCGACATTTCAGGGGCCAACTCCGCGCTGGTGAACGTCACCGGCGGTTCGGATATGAGCATCGAGGAGGCCGAGGGCGTCGTCGAGGAGATCTACGACAGGATCGACCCCGACGCCCGCATCATCTGGGGCACCTCCGTCGACGAGGAACTCGACGGCACGATGCGGACGATGATCGTCGTCACCGGCGTCGAGTCGCCGCAGATCTACGGCCGTAGCGAGGAGGAGGAGGTCCAACCCGAGCCGCAGCCGCAAGCGACGCCGCAGGGGCAGGGAAGCGGCTCCGAGATCGATTACGTCGAGTAGGCGTTGGCGTCCGGGACCGAGAACGAGAGAGGGAACCGATATTTTCACCGGAGGCGCTCACAACAGCGCCGAGTCGACGGTCCGTCCGAGCAACAACAGGCTCGCGAGCAGCATCGCGACCGCGACGGGGACGAGCAGCTGGAACCCGGTGACGATCGTCGCGCTCGCTTGGATCCCGATCACGAGGAGGATCGTCGGCCCGCAGCAGGCCGCGCCCGAGAGGAGCGCCGGAAGACCCGCCAAGAGCCCCGTGGGTGCCTCGATACCGCAGGCGCGCGACTGGACGAGACCGAGGTACGTCAGCGCGACGTTCGCGCCGACCAGCGACGAGAGGACGCCCGCGACGAGCGCGTTCCCCGGCGAGAACAGGTAGGTAACGGGACCGACGGTGACGGTGGCGATCGCGCCGAACCGGAAGAAGCCGAGGCTGGCGAACGCCCGCGAGAGATCGGTCGCCAGCCGGACGGCCACGGGTCCGGTCTGCCCGGCGACGAACGCGAGGTCGCCCACGGTGAACAGATACGTGACGAGGTAGAGCCCGGCGGCTCCGAAGAAGACGACCCGGGCGTCCCGACGCGACTTCGCGACTGCGAGCGCCGACCCGGTGCCGCGGAGGAGTTTTCCGGCGCGTCCGGTGCCGGTTTGGAGTTCAGACATAGAGCGTCGTTTCGGGGTAAAAGCCGCTCCACGCGAACCACATCGCGTCGAGCGCGAGGAGCCGTTCGCCCGGGAGGGCGGTCGGGTCGTGCGTCTCGCCGGTCGCGTCGACGACTCGCCCATCGCGGTACTCGAACGCATCGGCGTCCGGGGTCCGGTACAGATAGCCGGTGTCGAGCCGCGGCTCATACGCCGCGACGACGGGCTCGCCCCCGATCTTCCCCCGAAGCAGCCCCGCGATTCGGAGCGCGTCTTTCCCGAAGGCTACCGCCCCCGCGGCCGTCCGTGCCCCGATGACGACCGCTTTCGCGTCGAGCCGGTCGTCGTCCGAAAACGACGGGAACATCGGGTTGGAGTCCGGCCGGTAGTATCCCGATCGAGGGTTGTACGAGCCGTACGGATCCCGGCTGTAGTTCCTCGCGAATCCGGTCTCCCGGGAGAGAACTGCGGTGTCCGGGTGTGCGTCAGACCAGCGTTCCCACGTCGTCCAGACCACGCGGAACCCCGATAGCGACTGTACCGGCGGTGACTCGTTCCACGGACCGGGAATGGACGTCGAGAGCACCTGCGGCCACCACGTCTCGGTTGCCCGATCGTACATAATGAGGTTGTTGTTGATTAGCCGGCCCGAGACGCCGAACGTGGTCTCGCCACGCAGAAATCCCATCGCGGTCCCCGTGAGCGGGCAGTACGTGACGCTCACGGGCGTCCCGTCGACGACGTCGTTACAGATCTCGTGGTGGGCGAGGATCGATTGCGGGTACGCTTTCTTTTCCCCGCCGAGCGCGACTCCGAAGACCGGATCGCCGGGGTCAATCTGTGCGTCGGCCTCCGTCGCGGAAACGAACGTCGGGTCGTCGATCGAGGGGATGCCGTCCTTCGGCGGACCGCCGGACACCGCGCGTTGGCGGAGCGCGTCCGGTTCCATCGGCAGGGGGAGGCGTTCCTCGGCCGTCGACAGCGGGGGTGTGTCCGCCGTCGTCGTGGGAGCGGCGGTGCCGTCGGTGCCGTCGGCGGTGCGCTCGGACCGATCGGTTCCGCCGCCGCTCGATCCGGGATTCGGACTGCCCCCGAGACAGCCCGCGAGCGATGCGCCGCCTAACGCGACGAGGAGGGTTCGGCGGGTCACGTGGCTCGACATACGTGGTAGTATGTACCACAGTCTGAAAAGCGCGCCCTAACCGTGCGGTAACCGACTCTCACCACCGATGTCGGCCGGTCGTAACACAGATCGGGCAGGGGGCAGGGCGACCGTCACATCTCGAACCCGTCCAGCCACCACACCGTGGCACCGACGACGACCCCCCAAACCGCGTGACCGACGAAGCCGGCCCGAGAGAGGTTCGGAATCGACGTGGGGACGCCGACGATCGAGAGCCAGATCGGCATCAGTATCCCGGCCGCCAGTAGCCAGAGAACCATCCCCCACCCGAGACCGAGGGCGCTCGCCCGCACCGGTCCGGACGCGACCCGGGACAGGCGAGTGCTGGTGACGCCGGTGACGAACAAGAGCCCAAAAATGGCGCTGTGGAACAGGTGCGTGAGCCATCCGACGAGCGGGATCGCGACACCGTACAGCGATCCGATGACCGGGAACAGCCCGGTCGTCAGTTGGAAGTATCCGCCCATCGCGACTCCGCCGAGGAGACCTGCACCGACCGCCCGCGTGAGTGCTGGAAGCGAGAGCCCGATGCTCGCGCCACCCCCCGCCGCGGGATCGCTCCGGGGCAGTGACACCGTGACGGTCGTTCCACCCTCCTCGCTCGTGTCACGCACGCGGACGTCTCCCCCGAACTGCGTCGCGAGCAGCCGGACCAATTGCAGCCCGAAGCCGGTCGACGGATCGTCGTACTCGGGGAAGGTCCCCTCGTTCAACAGCGATCGCTGTGATTCGGGAAGTCCCGGGCCGTGGTCGCTGACCGAAAGCTCGACCGCGTGGGCCGATCCGTCGATCGTCACCGTCGACGTGGCGTCGCCGTGCGTCGCCGCGTTCACCAGTAGCTCTCGGACCAACAGCGCGATCCGCTCGTCGGCCGCGACTTCGCTGTCCGCCGTTCGAACGGAGAGGTCGACGGCGTGATCGTACTCGGCGCGGACGTCTTTGATCACGTCACGGACCATCCGCTCGACATCGATACCCGCCGAAGTGGGTCGGTCCCGGGCGACCGTCCCGACCTCCTCGATCGTCGAATCGATCCGGTCGACGGCCCGGCGGATCGCCGCCACCGACCGGCCCGCGTCGGACTCGCGCAGTAGCTCCGCGTGGCCGTCGATGATCGTGATCGCGTTCACCACCTCGTGTTTGAGCAATCGGTTGACGAAGAGCGCGCGGTTCGCCGACCGTCGGACCTCCGCCTCTCGGCGACGGAAGCGACCGGACTGGATTCCGGTGAGGGTGCCGCCGACCGCCCCGCCCAAAAGCACGTTTGCGATGAGTAACCGCGTCTGCTCTCCGACGGCGATCGTTCCGGTCGAGAGGATCTGTTCGAATCCGGTGATCGCGAAGACGACGGCCATCGCGGCGACGCCGGTGACGTGCCACCGTGCGATCGTCGAGACGTACTGCGAGGAGAACGGACCGACCGCGAGGACGACCCCGTACACGGTCAGGAGAAGCCCAACGAGAAGGGGGGCGAGGCCCGCGATCAAGAACGGCAGTGCCATATCGACCCTGATCGTCTCGGCGACGAACAGCCGGGTGATACCGAACGACGAGAGGGCGATGAGGAGTCCGCCGAGGCGAGGCTGATCCATCCGGACTCACCTCGAGACCGAACCCGGAGCGTCGACGTTGCACGGGTGCTCTCGTCGGGGCAACTGGTACCGTGCGGAGCTGTGACGAATCACGAGTCGTGAACGATCCCCGGGTCTGCTACCGCGGGCGCTCCGACGACGAGCCAGACGTGTTCCTCGTCGGTGTCGTTGAACGTCTTCCGCGGCGTGTCCGGCGAGATCCGAATCGCAGTCCCCTCGGGGATGGTGTGGGTCTCGCCGTCGATTCGCATCCGGCCCGGACCCGAAAGTACGTAGTAGAACTCCTCCTGCTCGACGTGGGAGTGATACCGCTTGCGCTGGTTGCCCGGCTCGACGAACCACATCCGCGGCCGAAGCTTTTCGCATCCGAGCGCCTCGCCCAAGTCGACGTTGGGGGTTCCGGACTTCTCGGACGGTTCACGTTCCGTGTCGTGTACGTCGATCATTTCGTACCCATCGGCCATACCTTCTCCTCACACTGGGGGATGTTAACGTTCAGTGACTAGGCGGCAGGGTCGAAACGGGAGGGAAGTTGGGGGAACAGCTCCGACCGTGCGCACTCATATTCGCGGCGGTCTCCGAACGTGGATCCGATCCGTTCCGATTGCCCACGTACGCGAGACCGCCGCGAGCAGTCCGCAGTTAGAACGTGATAACCTCGTATCCGTCGGCGACGAGCGACCGGACGCTCGGGTGGCCGTCGTGGTCGTCGAGTGTGACGACGCCGGCGTCGGCAACCTCGTCTGCGACGCCGAACGCCCCGGCACAGAAGTCACAGGCGGCGGCGTCGTCGCGGACGGCCTGATAGAGTTCGTGGTAATCGCTGTCTTCGTCTTCCAACTCCGGAATCCACTCCGTTCCCGCGCCATCGAAGATCACTTCGACCTCGTCGCCGTCGGTCTCAGCGAACTCCTTCGCGGTCTCGAGACCGTTCACGAGACGACCGACGTCGGCGTGCGATTCGTTTCCAGCGAGGATCACAACTGCTGCTTTCGTCATTGCATCCCAACGGATGGGTGAGACGGTCAAAAGCTCACGCGAACGAGTTCGTAACCGGGTTACAGCAGTGTTACCGATAGTAGCATTTGCAACTGATTGCTCACTCGACCGCACGCTGTGATGCGGTCGGATGAGCGAAGGCGTGCAAACGCTACTATCTCTCGCAGAGTGACTGTGGATCGCGGGCGAAACAGCCCGTGGTACGAGCCCGCAAACGCCCGTTGTCAGCGCATCTGCACTCTGTCGGCCGGATGGACGTTCAACGCGTCCATCATCGCGTTCGCGGAGATCGCAGAGGTCACGAGCGCGAGGAGTTCGACGACGTCGCCGTCGGAGAAACCGACCTCGCGGAGCGCCTCGATATGCGCCTCTCGAACGCGTTTGGGGTCTTCCGTGACCTGCTCGGCGAATTCCATCACCGCGCGCTCGCGGGCGTCGAACGAGTCGAACTCGCGGTTTTCGATGGCCGCGATCCGCTCCTCGGAGAATCCGAAGACGTCGACGAGGTTCTGCGTGTGCGCGTCGGTGCAGTACTCGCACTCGTTGGTCCGGTCGGTGACGACGTGTGCGAGCTCTTTCAGTTCGCGGTCGAGTTCGCCCTCGTTGCGAAGCCACCCCGAGTAGTCCAACCGCCGCTGGAGGACGGTGGGATTGTTCAACAGAACCGCCCGAAACAGGGAGAGCTCACCGCTGTCGGACTCGTACTCGGGGAGGTCTTCGCTGTCGGGATCGACGTACTCCAGTAATGCCATAGGGGGCTCACGCGCTACCCTAAATTAGTAATTTTGTTAGGATTTCGATACGTCTTCGTCAGCGAATCGATCCGTCAGCGCCGAGCCGCGTCCTACCACGTAACCGGATTACGGGCCCTAATCAGTCCCCTCGGAGGGGTCGGTGAGGTGTTCGAGACCCCAGTCTCGCATCTCGTAGATCACCGATTCGAGCGACGCACCGAGGGGCGTCAACGAGTACTGCACTCTGAACGGCTTTTCGCTCACGACGTCGCGGCGAACCAGGCTGTTCTCTCCGAGATCGTCCAGACTGTCGGAGAGCACCTTACTCGAGATGCCGTCGACGTTGTCCTTGAGCTCGTTGAATCCGCTGGGGCCGTGTTCCAGAAGTCGGTGAAGAATGACCGGATGCCACTTTTTGCAGATCAGTGACGACGTCGTCGTGACCGGGCACCACTCCTCGCCAGCGCACCACACTTCGAGCTGTCCGATCGCCTCGGGGTCGTCGGCGTCCTCTGCCATACGAGGCATACGAGGAGGCCGCCGATAACAGTTACGTATGGTAACCCCGTTACGAATAGAGCCTGTGCGCTCGCGAGGTGTTCGGCCTTCGGATCCCGACGACGCGCATCAATAGATAGAAAAAGCCGGACGAACTACCAGCACCTAACAATGGACGTCAAGTACGACCTGACGAGCTACGTGCGGGTGCTGAAGCTGGCGAGCACCCCCGGGTGGGAGGAGTTCTCACAGATCAGCCTCATCGCGGGCGCCGGCATCGTTCTCGTCGGTTTCCTCGGCTTTCTCATCTACGCGGTGATGAGCTTCCTTCCGGGGGGTGTCTGAGGTGCCGATCTTCTCGGTGAAGACGACCGCCAGCCAAGAACGGACCGTCGCCGACATGATCGCGAACCGTGAGGAGCCCGAGATTCACGCGGTGTTGGCTCCGGACTCGCTCACGAGCTACGTGATGGTGGAGGCGGACAACGACGCGGTGATCACGCGGGCCCTCGAAGAGATCCCGCACGCCCGCGGGCTCGTCAAGAGCGGCGGCCAAGCCGGACGCTCCTCGATGGCGGAAGTCGAGCACTTCCTCTCGCCGACGCCCGACGTCGAGGGCATCGCCGAGGGCGACATCGTCGAGCTGATCGCCGGCCCGTTCAAAGGAGAGAAGGCCCGCGTCCAGCGGATCGACGAGACGAAAGATCAGGTCACCGTCGAACTGTACGAGGCGACCGTCCCGATTCCGGTCACCGTCCGCGGCGACCAGATTCGGGTCCTCGACAGCGACGAGCGCTGAATCGGCTGCTGGCTGCTTTTTCGGAGGAGTACGGAGACGCCGAGCGCGTCGGAGACGGCGGGGAGTCGCCCGCGGGCCAAGAGCCAGCGGGTCTCGGATTCGAAGCGAGAGCCTCGTTACAGCGCGTCCCGCTCCTTGAGTTCCTCGACGACGGCTCGGAGGTCGGCCTCGTCCTCGATGGCCGCTTTGATGTCCTCGCGGACGCGGACGGCCGTCGAGTCAGCGTCGTACGCGCGGACGTACTCCGCGCGGGAGTGCTCCTCGAAGGCGTGCCGGATCGCGAAGTAGCCGTCGGGGACGATGCTCCCGCAGACCGTACACTCGTGGCGGTCGTGTTCGACCGTCTGGTGGATGATCGCGGGTTCGACCGCCTCGAACCGCTCCGAGCAGCCGCCGATGCCGCACTTCCACAGAGACATACCGAAGGCCACGACCACCGGCGACAAAACCGTTCCGCAGCCGACGGCGAATAGAAATCACTAACAGAACGCGTCGCAAACCCGAGCACGTGACCGAGACGGGCGCGCGTGATCCGGATTCAGCAGTCGACGCCGACTCGACGGTGGCGGGGGCGACGCCGACCGAAGAGACCGACGCGACGCGATCCGAGACCGGAGCGGTCGACGCCGGGACCCGGGTCGACCTCCACGTGAAGATCCTGAACGAGCAGGTCGTCGCCCGGGCGAAGGCCCGCGGTATCGACGTACTCGTCTACGCCCCGCACTTCACGCGACTCCCCGAGATCCGCGCCCGCGCGGAGCGCTTTTCGGACGACGACCTGCTCGTCGTCCCCGCTCGCGAGGTGTTCACCGGAACGTGGCACGACCGACGACACCTCCTCGCGGTCGGCCTCTCCGACCCCGTTCCCGACTTCATTTCGCTTTCCGGCGCGTTCGACGCCTTCCGGCGGCAGGACGCCGCCGTGCTCGTCCCGCACCCGCAGTTTCTCAACGTGAGTCTCGATGCCGACGAGATCCGGACCCACCGAGACCGGCTCCACGCGATCGAGACGCACAATCTGAAGCTGTTCGAGCGGCAGAACCGACGCGCGCGGCGTCTCGCGCGAGAGGTCGACCGACCGGGGTTCGGCTCGTCGTACGCGCACCTCCTCGGCAGCGTCGGCGAGGTGTGGACGACGTTCGACCGCGAGATCGACTCCGCGGCCGAGCTCGTCGCGGCGCTCCGAGACGGCGCAGCTCGGAGCGTGTTCCGACGGGACGGACCGCAGCACACGGCCCGAGGGCTCGCGGAGTTCGCACACCTCGGCTACGAGAACACGTGGAGCAAGCTCGATCGGATCTTTCTCTCCGGCACCGAGCCGACGCACCCCAGCCACGTCGCCTACGACGGACGCTTCGACGACGTCAGGATGTACTGAGACGTCGATCGGCCAGAAAACGACCGCGTCAGATCCCGACGAGCGTCGCGATGAGGTTCGTCGCCTCCGAGACGGGCGTGTTGAGCGCGATGACGTAGTTGTGAACGGCGAATAAGACGCCGAGTTCGATCAGCGTGATGAGTACCGTCACCCGCATCGCCCACTTGCTCGACGTCGCGACGCCCGTGGGAAAGCCGTACTCCGTCGCCGAGAGCGGATACCAGAGCGCGATGCCGCGCTTCGAGCCGACGATGTCGAGGACGTAGTGCGTCGCGACGCCGATCCAGACGAACTGGAGGTTCCCGAAGAAGTACGGGAACGAAAGGAAGAGGCCCAGTACCGGAAGGTTGTGCAGCGTCTTTCGGTGACGGCCGAACGCGGTGTCGACGTCGGGAAACAGCGCGCCGAGGATGACTGGCAGCGACAGCGCGGCGATCGATCGACCGATATCTCCCGCGAGCGTCCACGCGGCGTCGGCGGTGCTCTCGCCGTTCGTCCCCCCGAGAATCGGCCCGGCTGTCGGGTCGACAGTGAGAATGACCCCCAGTCCGACCGCCAAGAGCGCTCCGTTCAGCACGTGTCCGTCTTTGTTCATCTACTGTATCTGGGGAAGTCACGCCTACAAGGGTTGTGTCTTGGACCCGGGAAATCGGCGTACTGTGTCGGGGGGTGCCTTACAAATCACCGACAGTTCTGAGCGCTAGGAGTCGACGGCCTCGACCAGCGTTTCGAGCGCCTGCCGAGCGATCTGTTCTTTGATCTGGGTTCGGTCACCGTCGAACTCGAAGCGCTCGACCCGGGTGTAAGAGTCACCCGTTCCCCACGCGCCGCTGTAGGCGAGGCCGATGTAGACGGTTCCGACCGGCTTCTCCGGCGTGCCGCCCTCCGGTCCGGCGATGCCGGTCGTCGAGACGCCCCAGTCGACGCCGGCGGTGTCGCGGACGCCGGCCGCCATCTCGCGGGCGACCGGTTCGGAGACCGCGCCGTGTTCGTCGAGCGCCTCGCGCGAGACGCCGAGCGCCGTCAGCTTCGCGTCGTAGGAGTAGGTGACGAGCGAGCGGTCGAAGTACTCGGAGGAGCCGGGGACGTCCGTCAGCAGCGAACCGATCAACCCGCCGGTACAGGACTCGGCGATCGCGACGGTCGCTGCCGCCTCGCCGAGTGCGTCGCCGACACGGACCTCGACCGGTGGCTCGGTTGCGAACTCTCGCATAGGTTGGGAGACGCGTGCGGACGACAAAAGTGGGTCGCCGCCGGAGCAAAAGTGGGTCGCCGCCGGAGCAAAAGTGGGCCGCCGGAGCAAAAGTGGGTCGCCACCGGAGCAAAAGTGGATCGCCGCCGAATCAAAGGTGGGCCGCGCCAAACGCGCAGCCATCGCGGGCGAAAAACACACCTTCCCCGAATCCGTCGCCGGAGACGAGATGGCAGACACCGCCGACGCGTCGGGGGAGTCCGACAACGCGTACGACGAACCGCTCTTTCAGCGCGTCATCCAGTACGCCGCCGACGCCGACCGCGACGTGATCGATATGGTGTCCGGACACCCCGACTGGGAACCGCCGGCGGCGCTCCGCGAGGGCCTGCACGCCTACGCCGACGCCGATTCCCGGGCCTTTCAGTACCCGCCGAGCGAGGGGCTCCGCGAACTCCGCGAGGAGATCGCGGCTCGTCGAAACGTGGGCATCTCTCGGATCGTCGTCACCAACGGCGCGGGCGAGGCGAACTACCTCGCAATGGCGAGCGCGATGGAGCGCGAGGCGGGCTCGGAGTTCCTCCTCACTGATCCGGTCTATCCGTACTACCCCGGGAAGGCGAGGTTGCTCGACGCCGAAGCCACGCGCGTCCCGGTCCGCGAGGACGGCCACGTCGACGTCGACGCGATGCGATCGGCCGCGACCGACGACACCGCGGCGATCGTCATCAACACGCCGAACAACCCGACTGGAGCGGTCTACGACCGCGAGGCCGTCGCGGAACTAGCCGACGTCGCGAGCGCGGTCGACGCGCTGCTCGTCGTCGACGAGGTGTACGACCACTTCGACTTTTCAAACCGGTTCGAGAGCGCGCTCACTCTGGAGGAAGACCACGTCGTCGTCACCTCGGCGTTCTCGAAGTCGCTGGCGATCACGGGCTTTCGCGTCGGCTACGCGGTCTTCCCCGAGGAACTCGTCGACGAAGCGCTGACGCGACATATGCTCGTGAACGTCGCCACCAGCCGCCCCGCGCAGGCGGCCGTCGCGAGCGCCCTGCGGGAGACACCGCCTACGTACTACGAGTCAGTCCGCGACAGGCTCCGAGCCCGGATCGACGCCTTCACCGACGCGCTCGACGCCGCGGGTGCGGAGTACACCACGCCCGACGGCGCGTTCTACGTCCTCGCGCGCTTCGAGGATTTCCCCGGAACGAGAGCGAACGTCGAACGGCTGATCGACGAGGCCGGCGTCGCCGGGATGCCGGGCGAGGCCTTCGGCGATGCCTACGACGAGTGGATCCGATTCGCGCTCTGTACCGATCGGGCCGACGAGGCCGCAGGTCGGCTGGCCGCGTACTTCGAGGACCGGTGAGCGGCGACCACCGAAGTCGGTCCCGCCGGTCCGATGACGATCGGACCGAGAAGTACACAAGTCCCCGTCTCGTCGTCCCGCGTATGTCGAGTACCGACGTCGACGCCGCCGACGACGAACGCGAAGCCGAGAGCGACGCGCCGAAGGAGGGCACCTCGATCGACGTCGAGGCCGTCGAGTCGGTCGCGGAAGGCGAACGCGACGAGCCGATCGGGGACGTCGACGACGCGGCGCTGCCCGAGTCCGTCGACGCGCCGGAGTACGTGCTCTACGGCGGGAAGGGCGGCGTCGGCAAGACGACGATGGCGGCCGCGACGGCGCTCTCCTCCGCAGCGGCCGGGACGTCGACGCTGGTCGTCTCCACCGATCCGGCGCACTCGCTGTCGGACACCTTGGATGTCGACGTACCGCCGGAGCCGACGCGGATCCGCGAGTCGATGCCGCTGTACGCCGCCGAGATCGACCCCGACGCAGTCGTCGCCGGGCCGTTCTCGCAGGGGGAGGGCGGTCCGGACGGAGCGGCCGACTCGACCGGCGACGATTCGGGCTTCGAGCACGACGCCGACGTCGAGGGCAACCCGTTCGCCGACGATTCGGGCGATGGTTTCGGTCCGAACGGTGACAGCACCGGCGGTGCGTCACCTTTCGGCGACCTCGGTGGGATGGAGGAACTGCTTGGCGGCGCGATGGGACCCGGATCGATGCCCGGGGCCGACGAGGCGGCGGCGATGCAACAGCTGCTCGAATACCTCGACGACCCGCGCTTCGATCGCGTCGTCGTCGACACCGCGCCGACCGGCCACACCCTCCGGCTGCTCGAACTCCCCGAGATGATGGACACGATGCTCGGGCGGATCGCGAAGCTCCGCCAGCAGTTCTCCGGGATGATGGAGGGCGTCAAAGGGATGTTCGGGATGGGGTCCGGGGATGCAGCCGCGCCCGATTTCGACGAACTCCGCGAGCGGATCGAGCGACTGCGCGCCGTCCTGCGGGATCCGCGGAAGACCGATTTCAGAGTCGTGATGATCCCCGAGGAGATGAGCGTCGTCGAGTCCGAACGCCTCGTCGAGCGCCTCGACGGCTACGGCATTCCGGTGCAGACGCTCGTCGTCAACCGAGTAATGGAGGATCTCGCGGACGTGACGGCCGCCGAGGTCGACGACCAGTGGGTCGTCTCGCCCGACTTGGAGCACTGTGAGTTCTGCCAGCGCCGCTGGGGCGTCCAGCAGGACGCCATCGGCCGCGCGACCGAGCTATTCAGGGGCCGCGACGTCAGGCGCGTGCCGCTTCTCGCCGAAGAGGTGCGCGGCGAACAGGCGCTGCGCGTCGTCGCGTCATGCCTGGCGTGAACTGAGAGAGTCGACCTACAGTTTTCTGACGTAGCGATACGCAGTGTCGAGCCACCGCGCGGGGAGATGCCGCGCGAGGACGGCGACGCGGGCGGCGGTCCCGGGCTGGTAGCGCGCGTGCGGCTTCGTCGACGACGCGGCGTCGACGATGTCTTCTGCGACGCGCTCTGGCGAAATCGCGCCGAGTCCGCCGCCGCCGACCAACTGGGTATCGGAAAAGAGTTCGTAGAACGACTCGTAGGCACCGGAGCGTTCGATGCCGGTGATCGACTCGTCAGCGTCATCGGTATCGCCGGCGTCGGGTCCGCCGTCGCTGTCGCCGTTCTCCCTCTCGCCGTTCTCCCCGTCTCCGTTCACCTCGCGCTCGACGCGCTCGGAGAAGTTCGTCTCGACCGGCCCGGGTTCGATGACGGCGACGTCGATACCGTACTCGTCGACCTCGTTGCGGAGGGCGTCACTCATCGCTTCGAGCGCGAACTTCGAGCCCGCGTAGACGCCGCCGCCGGGGAACGAGACGCGCCCGGCGGCGCTGGAGACGTTCACGATGGTCCCGTCCTCTTGGGCGCGCATATGGGGAAGCACCGCGCGGATGAGCCGGTGCGGCCCGTAGACGTTCACGTCGAACTGCCGGTGGACCTGCGCTGTCGGAACGTCTTCGAGCGGCCCCATCTGCCCGAAGCCAGCGTTGTTGACGAGACAGGAGATGTGTCCCTCCTCGTCGACGATGCGATCGACCACTCTATCGACGTCGTCCTGATCGGTGACGTCGAGCGTCGCGATGCGACAGCCCTTCTCGCCGAGCGTCTCGATGTCGGCGGGGTTGCGAGCCGTCGCGTAGACGCACCAGTCCTCCTCGAGGAAGGCCAGTGCCGCCGCGCGGCCGATGCCGGACGAACAGCCGGTGATGAGGACCGTTTTCGGATGCACGACTCCCGCAAGGCACCGGGCAGTGTTAACTGTGGGCGATTCGGCGCTTCAGCGCTTCCGCAGACCGAGCACCACACGCTTATCTGTCTCCCCCGGATGCTTCGAGTATGCGATTCGACCGACGAGCCGGGGTCTTTCTCCACCTCACGTCTCTTCCCGGCCGATACGGCATCGGCGACCTCGGCAGCGGCGCGCGCGCGTTCGTCGACTGGCTCGCGGACGCCGAGCAGTCCTACTGGCAGTTCTGTCCGCTCGGCCCGACGGCCTCGATCCACGGCGACTCGCCGTATCAGTCCTACTCGGCGTTCGCCGGGAACCCGCTCCTCGTGAGTCTCGACCGGCTCGTCGACGCGGGCTATCTCGACGAGGCGGAACTGGACCCCGTGCCCGATTTCTCGGCACACGAGGTCGACTACGATGCGGCCCGCGAGTTCAAGGCCGATCGGCTCCGCACGGCTGCGAGCAACTTCCGTGACAGCGGGGAGGAGGCGGCACAGGCAGAATTCGAGGCATTCCGCGAACGCGAATCAGGCTGGCTCGACGACTACGCCCTGTTTATGGCGTTGCGAACGCGGTACGAGGGGTCGTGGATCGACTGGCCCGAGCCGGTTCGGGCTCGTGAGTCGGAGGCGATCGCACGGCACCGCGAGGAGTTGGCCGACGAGATTCGCTATCGGGAGTTCGTCCAGTTCGTCTTCGACGCCCAGTGGCGCGACCTCAGACGCTACGCCGACGAGCGGGGCATCGAGTTCGTCGGTGACCTCCCGATCTACGTCGCGCTCGACAGCGCCGACGTGTGGGCGAATCCCGAGGCATTCGACCTGAGAGAGGGGGGCGACCCCGCCGCCGTCGCGGGCGTCCCGCCGAATCCCGGCGACGACGGCCAGCGGTGGGGTAACCCCGTCTACGACTGGGAGGCGCTCCGGGAGACCGGCTACGAGTGGTGGATCGATCGGCTCGATCGCCTGTTCGACCTCGTCGACGTCACCCGCATCGACCACTTCAAGGGCTTCGACGAGTTCTGGGCGATCCCCGCGGAGTCGGACGACCCCGGAGACGGCGAGTGGCGCGACGCCCCCGGCGTCGACTTCTTCGAGACGGTCCGCGAGCGGATCGGTGACCTGCCGTTCGTCGTCGAGGACCTCGGGTTCGTCGACCAGTCGCTCGTCGACCTCCGCGAGCGGTTCGGCTTCCCCGCGATGCGCGTGCCCCACTACGCCGACTGGTGTCTCGAGGGCGATATGTACCAGCCGATGCACTACCCCGAGAACAGCGTCGCGTATACCTCGACGCACGACACGAACACGCTCGTCGGCTACTACGAGTCGCTTCCCGCTCACCAGCGCGACTGCCTCCACTACAACATCGGCGCGGACGGCTCCGAAATCAACTGGTCGATGATCGAGGCCGTCTGGCGCTCCGACGCCGCGCTGGCGTTCACGACCGTTCAGGACGTGCTCGGACTCGGCGAGGGGGCCCGTTTCAACCGACCGGGGACCGCCTCGGGCAACTGGGCGTGGCGATGCACCCGCGAGGCGTTCGACGACGACCTCGCGGCCCGACTCGCCCGCCTGACCGACGAGCACGTCCGGAACTGATCCTGTGACGCAGGAGGCCGACCGCACGTCAGCAACGCCGAGCGCGCATCACCACCGGCGCGTTGGTCTCGACCGCTCCGACCGCATCGAAACCGGGATACGCTCCGCGTCCCTCCCGACTGTCGATGACGGCACACTCCGGCGCGCGAGGCGACGGCGACGCGACGCTCGAAACGGGGGCGATCGATCTCTCCGAAGTCCCGGGCCCGTTCGACCTGCAGTCGACGCTGGAGAGTGGACAGTCGTACCTGTGGGATCGCCCGGACGGTCGGATGTACGAATCGATCGACGTCCACGGCGGCGACGCGTGGTACCGGACGGTCGTCCCGCCGATCGACGGCGTCACCGACGGCGACTTCTTCGTGCGCGTTCGCCAGCGCGACGGCGCGTTGGAGTGGGAGGCGACCGACGATCCCGTGCCCGCGTTACGACACCTGCTCTGCCTCGACGACGACCTGAACGCGATTTACGCGGCCGCACCGGACGACGACATCTTCGAGCGGGCGTTCGAGGCGTACCGGGGAATGCGGCTCGTCCGCGACCCGCCCTTTCCCTGTCTCGTCTCGTTCATCTGCTCGGCGCAGATGCGCGTCTCGCGGATCCACGGGATGCAGACGGCGCTGGCCGATGCGTTCGGGACGCCCCACGTGGTCGGAGACGAAACCGTCCACGCGTTCCCGACACCCGAGCAACTCGCCGCGCGCGAGGAAGGGGACCTCCGCGAGCTGAAGCTGGGATATCGCGCACCCTACGTCCGAAAGACCGCCGAGATGATCGCCGAGGGCGAGGCCCACCCGAACGAGGCGGTCGGCCTCGATTACGAGGACGCCCGTGAGTCGCTGACGCGGTTCGTCGGCGTCGGCGACAAGGTCGCCGACTGCGTCCTGCTGTTCTCGCTCGGTTACCTCGAAGCCGTCCCGCTCGACACGTGGATCCGGGGGGCGATCGCCGACCACTTCCCGGAGTGCGACCGGGGGAACTACGCCGAGACGTCGCGCGCGCTCCGCGAGCGCCTCGGCGACGAGTACGCGGGCTACGTCCAGACGTATCTCTTTCATTACCTCCGTTCGGGCGGCGAGGAGTGAGTCGGGCGCAGCGGTCGCCGACGAGGAACCATTCAGATGGGCGAACCTTTGATGCCCTCGGCGGCCCAATCTATCTGTATGGATTGCAGAGTCGTCGTCGAGGCCGCGATTCCGGTGTACGACGTGACGACGCCCGACGAGGCGATCCGCATCGCCATCTCGAAGACGGGCGAGATGCTGAATCCCGACCTGAGCTACGTCGAAATCTCGATGAGTCCGCGGACGACGCCCGGCGGTGAAGAACTCCCGCCGGCCTTCGTCGCCGCCGACGAAGCCCTCGTGGCCCTCGAGTTGGAGATGACCGTATTCAACGTCGAGCAGGAAGAACACGCCTCCCGAATCGCTCGCAAAGAGATCGGTCAACGGCTCGAAAACGTCCCCCTGAAAGTCCTCACCGTCGAGCGGATCCCCGATTCCGATGCCGACGACTCACCGGACGAAAGCGAGGAATCCGCCGGCGACGAAGCGACTGACAACGATGAAGCAGCGACTGACAGCGACGAAGCGACTGACAGCGACGAAGCCACGGACGACGGCGACGGCGACGACCTCATCCCCGAATTCGACGACCTGCTCGAAGACGGCTGATTCGGCTCGACTCGACGACAGCCGGGACGCGGCGTTCGATCGCGGCTCAGTTCTCGATCGCGGCTCAGTTCTCGATCGCGACTCTACTCGCGGACGTGCCGTACAGACTTCCCGATTGACCGCTCGTTCTTTCCGGTTAGACCGCTCGCACGCAGCCTATCGAGATTCGCGCGTGAGCCAGCGCGGCCGCTGAGCAGTCGGTGCGTAGAGGATACAGCAAGTCGTCGAGATCAGTCGGCCGTCGCCGCGACGCGGCTCTGTTCGGCTTCGTCGATCGAGGAGGTGATTCCCTTGACCAGTTTAAAAACAGCGGCTTTGTGATCCGTCTTCGATTTGTGAATCGACGTCGGTCGGACGCCGAGTTCGTTGTACGCTTCGAGCGATACGTCGTCGTCTTCCCATGCCTCGACCTGTGTGTGTACTTCCGCAAGCAGGCCGTGAAGGTGGATGAGCTCCTGCTTCTTCATGAGCAACTCTGAGTTTAGACTGGAAGGATATATTACTATCCTGAGTCTCGTTAACACGGACCTGTCGAATATCCGGCCGAAACGCCCCGATTCGGCTGAATCCCTGTTTTCAATAATGAACAATCACCGGACGACGAGCGATAGATATGCGAACTGATAGCAAGGGTCAGATGATCCACCCTCCGAAGGGGCACGGTGACTGCTGGAAACGTGCCCGCGCGAGTCGGGAGCGCTATCGACCCCGCGTCCGCTCGGATATGAACGCTTTACAACGTCGCGCACCGATAGGGCCGGTATGGACTACGAGGATCAACTCGATCGAGCACTCGAACGGTCACCGGAGATCGCCGAGGGTGGCGCGCGGTTCGAGGTCCCCGATCCCGAGATCCGATCCGAAGGACACGCGACGGTCTGGGAGAACTTCGAGGCGATTCACGACCGCCTCGCGCGCGACCCGGATCACTTGGTTCGGTTTATGCAGTCGGAACTCGGAACGAGCGCGCAGATCGACGACCGCGGTCGTGCGCGGTTCACCGGCGACTTCAAACAGCGGCGCGTCGCGGCAGCCCTCGACGCCTACGTCGACGCCTTCGTGACCTGCAGCGAGTGTGAATCGCCGGACACGCGGCTCATCGAACAGCAGGGAACGACGGTACTGAAGTGCGACGCCTGCGGGGCGATCTCGACGGTTCCGGAACAGTAACCGATCGTCTTCGGGGGTCGCCCGCCGGCGACGTCGAACTCACTCGAACTGTTTTATCGCATCGAGGTCGCGTTCGGTCCGCATAAACTCCGCGAGCCGTCGCGTCGCGCCGCAGGACGAACAGGTGAAGTTCTCGCGGTGGTTGGGCAACGAGGTCGGCTCGGTCTCCCAGCCTTTCGTACACTCGGGACACAGCAGTCGCACAAACGCTTCGACCATAGCGATAACGACTCGCGGTACGTCAATAAATGTTCGTGCGAAACCGACCGGCGTGACTCGCGGCGAAGCAACTAAACGAGTCGTCGTCAGTTGGTTTCGGAGCCGAGTCGGCGTGATACTGATTATTCTCTTCGCTTCCCGCCGAGCGCCATCCCCGTCGGCGGCGCTCGGCGGTACACAGTGAGAGTAATCCGTATGAGTCCGTCTCGAATCACGCGCCGACTACGCGAGCATTCCCGCGTCGTCGGCTTCGAGCAGTTCCTTGTAGCGGTTTCGGATGGTTACCTCGGAGACGTCCGCGACGTCGCTCACCTCGCTTTGGGTCACCTTCTCGTTGGTGAGCAGCGCGGCCGCGTACACCGCCGCGGCGGCGAGGCCGACGGGCGACTTCCCGGAGTGGATCGCCGCCGCTTTCGCGTTCCGGAGGAGCTGTCGGGCCTGTCGCTCGGCCTCGTCGGAGAGGTCGAGTTCCGACGCGAAACGCGGGACGTACTGCTCGGGATCCGCGGGCTCGACCTCCAGCTTGAGTTCGCGGACGACGTAGCGGTACGTCCGGGTCAGCTCCATCTTGTCGACGCGGGAGACGCGCTCGATCTCGTCGAGCGAGCGCGGCGTCCCGGCCTGTCGCGCCGCGGCGTACAGCGCCGCGGTCGCAACGCCCTCGATGGAGCGGCCGGGGAGCAGGTCCTCGCTCAGCGCGCGGCGATAGATGACCGAAGCGGTCTCCCGAACGTTCTCGGGGAGGCCGAGCGCCGAGGCCATCCGGTCGATCTCGCCGAGCGCTTGCTTGAGGTTGCGCTCTTTTGAATCCCGAGTGCGGAAGCGCTCGTTCCACGTGCGCAGTCGCTGCATCTGCTCGCGCTGCCGGGACGACAGCGCCTTCCCGTAGGCGTCTTTGTTCTGCCAGCCGATGTTCGTCGACAGGCCCTTGTCGTGCATCAGGTTCGTCGTCGGCGCGCCGACGCGCGACTTCTTGTCACGCTCGGCGCTGTCGAACGCGCGCCACTCCGGCCCGCGGTCGATCGAGTCCTCGTCGACGACGAGCCCACAGTCAGTACAGACCGTTTCGCCGTGTGTCGCGTCGGTGACGAGGTGCCCGCCGCACTCGGGGCAGCGGAACTCCTCGTCGGCCGTTTCGGTTTCTGTTTCCGTTTCCTCGGTCCGCTCGCTGTCGCGTTCCGTCTCGGTCTCTTTCTCGTGCGTTCCTGATCCGTTCCGATCGCCGGCGAACCGGCCGCTGGCGCGGAACGTCTTGCGGTCGTCGGGGTGCTCTCGGGTTCGTGTGTCACTCATAATTGGGCGGGTTCGTCCGCACCGGAATACAAAAAGAAAGAGTGCCCGGTCGGACTGACCTTACTATCAGTAAGTGTGTGAAGTATTTAAATCTTTCTGTGCCAAAAGGTACCGAATATCGGTCAGGAAACGCACTAACGGCCGTTTAGTGCGGATTCGGAAGGGTGAAATCCAGTGACTGGAGAGTATTTAACGATTCCGCATACACCCCCCTAGTTGAGCGAGCGAATACTCCCACACGAACTTGACTCGTCCATTCGAGAGCCGCATCCACCGAGAGTCACATCCACCCCTCGCGTCGGAAGTAGACGAGCAGAATCGCCGTAACGAGCGTCATTCCAGCGATGACGGCGGGGTACGCGTAGGGCCACGTCAGTTCCGGCATATTCGTCGCATGCTCGCCGAAGTTCATCCCGTAGACGCCGACGACGAACGTCAGCGGGATGAAAATCGTCGCGACGACGGTCAGCCGCTTCATCACCTCGTTCGTCGACTGGGAGACGACGTTGAGGTAGATGTCGCGCGTCCCGCGGGTGAGGTCGCGGTAGGTCTCGGTGAGGTCGACGATCTCGACGAGGTGGTCGTAGACGTCGCGGTAGAACTTCTCGGAGGTCTCGCTGACGCCGACGAGATCGCCGCGCGCCAGCGTGCCGACGGCCTCGCGCATCGGCCAGACGACCTTTCTGAACGACAGGAGGTCGCGGCGGACGGCGTTCAAGCCCTCGATGAGGTCGGCATCCGGGGTCGAGAGAATCGATTCTTCGATCTCCTCGATCGTGTCGCCGACGGTGTCGAGCAAGTTGAAGTACTCCTCGACGACCTGATCGATCACGCGGTACGCCGCGAAGTCGGGGCCCTGCTTGAGGATCCGGCCCTGTTGGTTCTCGACGGACTGCCAGACCGCCGAGACGACCGGGACGCGCTCGTCCTCGTCGGTCATCGTCACGAGCCAGTCCTCGCCGAGGAACAGGCCGATCGGCTGCGTCCGGACTTCCTCGTCGAACGTGGTCTCGCCGCGTTCGAGCGCGACCGTCTTGACGACGACGAACGTGTGGTCGTCGAACTCCTCGGTCTTCGGCCGCACGCCGCCGCGGACGTCCTCGATTTCGAGCGGATGCAGCGAGAACGCCGCCGAAATCGCTTGAATCTCCGCTTCGGTCGGCGAACTCACCCGAATCCACGTGGTCCCCGGGGCGTTGCGGGCGGCTTCGAGGTCGGACTCGTCGTCGATGGCGTAGTGTTCGACCCGGCCCACGTCGTAGACGAGCGCGGAGATCACGGCGATTCACGCTCCCGTCGCACGACCGTCCGATGGTGAGTCACGGCGATCCACTCCCACTCCCGTCGCGGCTGATCGCGTACAGCGTCACACCGACCATCACGCCGACGAGACTCAAGGACCGGCCGGGGTACGGCGCGACGACGCCGATCGCGTATCCCGCCAGCGCGAGCGCGGTAAGCCCGAGGCCGATCGCTCCCGTTCGGTGCATACGCTCTCTCCTCGGAGCCAGACCAAAAGCGTTGTTCGAGTGACGGATGCAACGTCTCGCCTCACACGCGAAGCGTGCGGTTACTCCACCGGGTGTTCGATCGATCGCATCATCGAGAGGACGTTCTCCTCCTCGCCGTCAAGCCGCTGGGGGTAGACCCCGATCGCGACGACGAAGTCCTCGCCGTCGCGGTACTTCGTCACGTGGAGGTACACGTCGACCTCCTGCCCTTGGAGCGTCGCGGTCGCAGCGAACTTCGTCACCGTCGTCTCAGTGCCCTGTACGGTGATGTTCTGCTCGCCGACCTGCTCGATGTCGCCCAGCCCGGAGTACTGCTGTTGGACGAACTCGACCAACTGCGCGTTCGAGTAGCTCCCGATCGGATTGAGCGTCTGCCCGGCGATTTCGACAGCGGGTGTCGAGACGACGGTGAACTGCCCGACCTCCGTCTCACCGAGCGGACCGAGTTCCATACTCTTCTGGTAATCGGTGAGGTAGTTCGTCGCCACGACCTGTCGCTCCTCCCCGGCGACCTCGAAGGTCTCGTTGACTTCGAGCGGTCGGGTGCCGTTCAGTTCGTAGCCCGCGTCCTGTGCCGCCGTACTCTCGACAGCGGCCGGATCGGCGGAGAACGTGAGCGGCTCGTCGCCGGTGATGAAGCCGATGCATCCACTCGTGACTAACAGGAGCGCGACCGCGACGGCGGCTAGCCCGCGTCGGTTCGAGATCACGCCGGAGAATACCGCGCCGGGCCGTGTTAAATTGCTGGGTTATCGTAGCGGTACTGTTTAGTTAAGACTGAAACCGCCGAGAATGGTTCGGAGAAGACTTCGGAAGCCCCCGCGGTCTCGACTCGATGGGCTCGCTGCGGTCCTCGGCGCTCGCGATGCTCGCGCCTGCGGTCCTAGCTTCGCCCGTCTTCGTCGAGACCGCGGCCCCTTCCAGCCCCACCCGCCAGCGGTTTTCCGGCTGCAATCGCTTAACTAAACACGGCC
>Ga0207851_100424_pt1 | contig 22079 bp, 18 predicted proteins | sample A23E3SouthBayCA_FD_187747 | JGI IMG/M metagenome (GOLD analysis project Ga0207851, IMG submission 187747) | Aerobic enrichment media microbial communities from Eden Landing Ponds, California, USA - A23 E3 (SPAdes) | ecosystem: Environmental > Aquatic > Marine > Unclassified | place: Emeryville... | reverse complement strand
GCCGTCGAGCCAGTCGAGGAACTGCTCGACGAGCCACTCGTTCGACCAGCGGTCGCCGTCGGCCATCGGGAGCGATTCGCCCTCGCTCTCGTCGACCGTCCCGACGACCGTCTCGCGCTCCTGCTCGTACGGGAAGCGGGTGATCTCGCGGCCGTCGAGGACGAGCGTCTCGTCGCGACACTCCGCGCGGACGTAGTCCGACCCCCAGCCGTTGAGCGTCGCCGCGTTGGCCTTCGCGCCCTCCCACGTCGCGCGGACGCCGTTCTCGAAGCGCAACTGGACGAGCGCCTGCACGTCGTCCTCGTACTCGGCCCACTCCGGGAGCCAGGTGTCGGCGTAGAGCGTCTCGCAGGGGGCGCCGGCCATGTCCGCGAGGAAATCGAGCTGGTGGACCGCGCCCTCGACCATGAGCGGGTTGTCCATGTCGTGGCGGAACGCCCCCCAGGCGCCGTACGTGCGGGCGTTGCAGGTGAACCGGCCGACGAGATAGTCGAGCGGCCCCGACGCGTCGGACTGGATGCGCCGCCGGAGCGTCGTCTTGTCGCGGTCGAAGCGGTGACTCATCGTCACGCCCATCTTCAGGTCCGCCTCGTCGACCAGATCCGCGATCCGCACCGAGGCCTCGAGCGTGTCCGCGATGGGCTTCTCCGAGAGGATGTCGAGGTCGGCGTCGACGGCGGCCTCGACGATCTCCTCGTGGGTCCACGGCGGCGTGACGATCGTACAGAAGTCCGCGTCGGCCTCGACGAAGGCTTCCTCGACGTCCGTGTAACAGTTCTCCGGGTCGACGCCGAGGTGCTCGACCGCGTTCTCGTGAGCGTCGGGGTCGAGGTCGACCGCGGCGACGACGTCGATCCGACCCTCGTCGACGTGCGGCGGGAGGAAGTCCGAACACCAGCGCGCGCCCTGTCCGCCCGTACCGACCTGCACGACGTTGTACGTCATGCGCTCCCCTCGGAGCGCCCACCCTAAAAGACGCCGACCTCGCGGCGAGATTCGCTTCAATCGGACCGGTGTTCGACTCTCGTGAACGCAGTCAATAGCGCTCGGGAGGCGGCTATACGCCTCTTAGCAACGTTTTGATGGGTGCACGGTGGAGAGGCAGGTGATGGCGAACGCGACGACGCGGGAGACCGGGGGAGCGGGGAGTCGAACGGACGGGGTCCTGTTACGCACCGTCGAGAACTGCGCGGCGCGGGAGTTCGGCGACTACGTCGGCGCCGTGGTGAGCGAGGTGCTCCGCGCCGAAGGGGTCGCCGACCCGCGAGCGGGGGAGTGGTACGATACCGCCCACGCCGCGGCAGTGTGCGAGGCCGTCGACGAGCGCGTCGGGCTGAACACGATCGAACGCGTGGGCCGGCGCCTGCCGGTCGTGGTCGAGTGGCCCGCCGGCGTCCGCACCATCGGCGACGCGCTCGCGGCGCTCGACGACGTGTACGAGAACCTCCACGACGGCGACGCGGGCGCACTCGAATTCGAGCCCACGGACGCCGCGGCCGGCCGGCTCGCGAGCACGACCCCGTACCCGACGGCCTTCGACGAGGGCCTGATCCACGGCGTCGGCCGCGAGTTCGGGCAGGGCGCGGGGTTCGTCACGGTCGAGCGCGCCAGGGAGAACAGCGAGGGCGCGACCGTCTACGACTGTCGGTGGTGGGAAGCGCCCGAGCGCCGGTGAGCGGCCCGGCTGTCCGAGAAAAGCGGTCGTTCGCGTCAGTCGTGGCGGAACGCCCGCTGGCCGGTCATGACCATCGCCACGTCGTGTTCGTCGGCGGCCTCGATCACCATGTCGTCGTTCTTCGAGCCGCCGGGCTGGATGACGGCTTCGACGCCCGCCTCGGCCGCCTTCTCGATGCCGTCCGGGAACGGGAAGAAGGCGTCCGACGCCATCACGCTCCCCTCGGGCGATTTGCCCTCGGCGTCCTTGCGGGCTTTCATATCTGCGATCTCGACCGCGTCGACGCGGGAGACCTGGCCGGCGCCGACGCCCACGGTTTCGGTGCCCTTCGCGAGGACGATGGCGTTGGACTTGACGTGCTTGATGGTCTGCCAGGCGAACAGCATCGACTCGATCTGCTCTGGGGTCGGTTCGCGCTCGGTGACGACCTCCAGGTCCCGCGGCGCGAGCGACTGGGTGTCTCGCTCCTGAACCAGCCGCCCGCCGACGAGTTTCTTCTCGGTGAAGTCCTCGGTCACGTCGTAGTTGTCGCTCACGTCCAGCACGCGCAGGTTCTCCTTCTCGGAGAGCGTCTCCAGCGCCGCGTCGGTGTAGCCGGGCGCGACGACGACCTCCTTGAACGAGTCGATGATCTGTGCGGCGGTCGCCTCGTCGCACTCGCGATTGAGCGCGACGATGCCGCCGAAGGCGCTCTTGGGGTCCGTCGAGAGGGCGTCGGCGTAGGCGTCCGCGAGCGTCGCCGAGGTCGCACAGCCCGCCGGGTTGGTGTGTTTGATGACCGCCGCCGCGGGCGCGTCGAACTCCTTGATCAGGTTGAGGGCGCCGTCGGCGTCGTTGTAGTTGTTGTAGCTGAGCGCCTTCGCGCCCTCGTTCAACTGGTCGGCGTGGACGACACTGGCCTCGTCGACGGTGTTGTCGGCGTAGACCGCCGCGTCCTGATGAGGGTTCTCCCCGTAGCGCAGGTCGGCGGCGCGGTCCTCCGAGGAGAGCAGGCGCGAGGGCAGGTCCCCGCCCGTGTCGCCCGCGACCGAGACGCGGTTGCACTCGTAATCGACCGTGACGCGGTCCTCGGCGAACCACGAGACTGCGCGGGGATAGGCCCGGAACTCGCCCTCGTAGAGGACGCGGTCGGCGAGCGCGTCCTCGTCGTCGCCCTCGTAGACCGGCACGGGTTCCTGCGTGACGACGGGGCCGCCGTCGACCTCTTCCTCGATGATCTCGCCGTCTTCGTCGATAGCGTTGGTGACGACGTGGACGGTGCAGCCGACGACCTTCGCGCCGTAGTCGAGCGCGTCGCCCCACGCGTCCATGCCGGGGAACGACGGGAGCAGCGAGGGGTGGACGTTCAGCGTGGTGGGCGCCTCGTCGAGGAAGGTCTCGGAGAGCAGGCGCATGTAGCCGTCCAGGGTCACGAGGTCGAAGTCGTAGCCGTCGAGGGCTCCGAGCACGCGCTCCTCGTGTTCGCGGCGGGACTCGCCGTCTGCGCGCTCGACGACTTCCGTCGGGATGTCGCGCTCGGCGGCCTCCTCCAGGACCGGCGCGTCTGCGTCGTTGGTCAGGATCACGGCGAACTCCGCGCCTCCGGGCGCGCGGTCCGCGATGTTCAGCAGGTTCCGTCCGCGGTTGCTTGCCATGCCGGCGACGTTCATGTCCGAAGAGGTGGCACCGCCGCGCAAAGTAGTTGCGAATCCAGCGGGACAGCGATGACACAGTCGACATTGTCGGCGGGGCCGACCCGAGGTGGCGAGACCAGTCGAGTTCGACCGCCGAAACGACACGCTCTTTGGCCGAGTCGTCGCACCACCACGCATGACAGACCGCGGTCCGCTCTCGGCCGTCTCGCCGCTCGACGGCCGCTACGCACGCTACACCGAACCGCTCGTCCCCTACGCCAGCGAGTCGGCGCTCATGCGCGCCCGCGTCGAGGTCGAAGTCGAGTACCTCCTCGCGCTGGCCGACCTCGACGTCACCCCCGTCGAGATCGACCGCGACCAGCGGGAACACCTCCGGGACCTCTACGAGGACTTCGACAACGAGGACGCAGCCCTGATCAAACAGATCGAAACGGAGGGCTACGGCGACTACGCCGCGACCAACCACGACGTCAAGGCCGTCGAGTACTTCGTCCGCGAAGGTCTCCCAGAGGGACTCGACGCCGCCGAGTGGATCCACTTCGGCCTCACGAGCGAGGACGTCAACAACCTCGCCCACCGCCTGCTCGTCAAGCCAGCCGTCGAGGAGGTCCTCGTTCCCCAGTTGCGGGACGTGCGCGACGCGCTCGTCGAGGCCGCCCGCGAATATCGGGACGTGCCGATGCTCGCGCGCACCCACGGCCAGCCAGCGACGCCGACCACCTACGGCAAGGAGATGGCCGTCTACGCCTCGCGGATCGGTCGGGCAATCGGCCGGACCGAGCGCGCGGCCGACGACCTCTCGGGAAAAGTCGCCGGCGCCTCCGGGGTGTACGCCGCCCACCACGTCGCCTACCCGGACGTGGACTGGCAGGCCTTCTCGCGGCTGTTCGTCCGCGATCTCGGTCTCGAACACGAACCCGTGACGACGCAGGTCAACCCCTGTGACGACCTCGCCGCCCTCTTCGACGCGCTCCGGGGCGCGAACAACGTCCTGCTGGACCTGGACCTGGACGTGTGGCTCTACGTCTCCGACCGCTACCTCGGCCAGGAGACGACCGCCGGCGAGACGGGGTCGTCGACGATGCCCCACAAGGTCAATCCGATCGACTTCGAGAACAGCGAGGGGAACCTCTCGAAGGCGAACTCGGATCTCGTCTTCCTCGGTGACTACGTCACCACCTCGCGGCTCCAGCGCGACCTGTCGGACTCGACGGTCAAGCGCAACGTCGGCGCCGCGCTGGCCCACTGTCTGATCGGCTACGAGAAACTGGAGCGCGGGCTCGGAAAGGTCGTGCCCAACGAGCAGGTGATGGCCGAGGACCTCGAATCGACGCCCGAGGTCATCGGCGAGGCCGTCCAGACGATCCTCCGTCGCGAGGGTCACGACGACGCCTACGAGCGCGTGAAGGCGCTCACCCGCGGCCAGCGCGTTACCCTCGAGGACTTCCGCGACCTGTTCGACGACCTCGACGTGGACGAGGACGTGCGCGAGGAACTGCGGGCGCTCACTCCCGCCGGGTACACCGGCATCGCCGCCGAACTGGTCGACGACCTGGAGTGAGCGGCTGAGCAGCGCGGGGGAGAACGGGCGGCTGAGCAGCGCGGGGGAGTGAGCGGCTTTTTACTATCGCTCCGCGAACCACCGCTCGAATGGGGCTGTTCACCTCCACGGCGAACCGACGGCGAGTCGCGATCCACGTCGCCATCGTCGCCGTCGCGCTCGTCGCGATGTACGTCCTCGCGCGGCAGTACCTCCCCTTCCTCCGGACGCCCGAGCGCTTCCGCGAGTGGCTGCTCTCGTTCGGCCCGTGGGCGCCGGTCGTCTTCATCGTCGTCCAGGCGGCGCAGGTGGTCGTCGCGCCGATCCCCGGACAGGTCGTCGGCGTCGCCAGCGGCTACGTCTTCGGCGTCTGGTACGGCACCCTCTACAGCATGATCGGGACCGTCATCGGAACGACCGTCGTGTTCGTCCTCGCGCGCCGCTACGGTCGCCCCTACGTCGAGACGTTCGTCGCGCCCGAGTGGATCGACAAGTTCGACCTCAGTGCCGGCCGGAACGGCAAGCTGTTTTTCTTCGGCTTCTTCCTCGTACCCGGCCTCCCCGACGACGTGGTCTGTTTCGTCGCCGGGCTGACGAAGATCGCTCTCCCGACTCTGTTCGTCATCGCGACCGTCGGCCGCTTTCCGTCCGTGCTCCTGTTCAACCTCGCCGGCGCACAGGTCGCCAACGACCAGCCGGCACAGGCCGCCACCATCCTCGGAGTCATCGTCGTGATCAGCGTCGTCGTCCTCTACTACCTCGACCGGATCCTCGCGTTCATGCGCCGCCGGACGACGTGACGGCGGCCGCCGTCCCGCACCTGTCCGACGGGACAGAGCCCGCGCTTCCGAAAGCCACGCCGTTAACTGACTTGGCTCCTAACCTCGGCCGTGTTCGACACCGACAGCCGGGTGTTGACCCTGGGGCTGGCCCGGATGGCCGACGCCCTGGGCAACTCCTTTCTGATCATCGTCCTCCCGCTGTACATCGCCAGCGGCCAGATCTCGCTGGACGGCCTCGTCGGCGCGGAAGTCGCCGGCTTCGTCCTCCGCGAGGAGACGCTGATCGGCCTCGTCCTCTCCCTTTTCGGCCTGCTCAACAGCGTCGGCCAGCTCTTTACGGGTCGGCTCTCCGACCGCACCGGCAAGCGCCGCGCGTTCGTCCTCGCCGGCCTCGCCATCTTCGCCGTCGGCAGCGCCATCTACCCGCTCGTCACCTCCTACTGGGCGGTGCTGGGCGCCCGAGCCCTCCAGGGCGTCGGCGCGGCCTGTACGATCCCCGCGACGGTCGCCCTGGTCAACGAGTACTCCGCGAGCAACGCCGAGCGCGGCGGCAACTTCGGCGTGTTCAACACCTTCCGACTGATCGGGTTCGGTTTCGGTCCTATCGTCGCCGGGGTCGTCATCACCGGCGGTCTCGCCACCGAGGCCGGGCCCGGCGAAAGCGCCACCGTCGTCGAGTACGCTCTCCCCGCCGCCCTCGGCGGCGGCACCTTTTCGGGGTTCACGGCCGCGTTCGCGGTGGCCGTCATCGGCGCCGCGGTGAGTTTCGTCCTCGTCACCCTCCTCATCGCCGACCCGCCGCGCGACGAGGCGGCCGCCGCGTCGGACCTGTCTATCGCCGTCTTCGACCGCGAGCGCGGCGGCTTCGACCCCGTGTTCGTCCTCGGCGTCGCCACCTTCTTCATGGCGACCACCATCGCCCTGTTCGCCACGCTGGAGGGCCCGATCCGCGCGCGCCTCGGCGAGAGCACGCTCATGTTCAGTATCCAGTTCGCCGCCGTCGTCATCGCGAACGTCCTCCTGCAGGTTCCCATCGGCAACGCCAGCGACGAGTACGGTCGCCGGCCGTTCATCGTCGCCGGGTTCGTGATCCTCGTCCCGGCCGTCTTCGCGCAGGGCGTCGTCACCACGCCCCTGCTGATGCTCGGCGCGCGATTCGTCCAGGGCGTCGCCGTCGCGCTCGTGTTCGCCCCGTCGCTCGCGCTCGCCGGCGACCTCGCCGGCGCCGGCGGCTCCGGTACCACGCTCTCAGTGCTCACAATGGCGTTCGGCCTCGGCGTCGCCGTCGGCCCGCTCGCGTCGGGCATCCTCTACAACCTCGGCGGGTTCGGCGCGCCCTTCTTCGTCGGCGCCGGCCTCTCGGCCCTCGCGCTCGCGCTCGTCTACTCGCAGGTCGAGGACACGCTCGACGCCCCCGCCTCGCCCGTCCCGCAGGATTGAGTCGAGACAGCGCACCGGACCGGTCGTCGGATAAAATCGTGGACTGACCCTGCGGGGCGGTGCGGGGCGATGCGGGGCAGTGCGGGGCTGTACGGGGCGATGCGGGGCAGTGCGGGGCTGTACGGTTGGCGCGCTCGCGCTTGCCTGGTCGTCTGAGCGTGGCACTATTCTCGCGGGCGGTGCGGAGAGCGAGAATATCCCGCTCAGACGACCGCGAGCGGGGCGAGGGCTTTCAGCGCACAAGAGCTCCTGCGGTCGCGGTAGCTGTTACTCGGAGCGAGCGCGTCGAGGGCTTCCTACGCACACGATCGACTGCGGTCGCAGTGTCGCCTGCGATCACGGCCGGATCGACTGCGGTCGCGGTCAGAACGACGACACCTCGTCAGATACCCACAGACCTAACCACGCGTGCCACGAACTACCACGCATGTTCGCGGACCGCACGGACGCCGGCGAGCAGTTAGCCGACCGCTTGCGCGACCAGGGCGTCACGGCGGATATCGTCCTCGCGATCCCGCGGGGCGGCCTCCCGCTGGGGCGGGCGGTCGCCGACGCGCTCGGCGCGCCGCTGGACGTGGTCGTCGCCTCCAAAATCGGGGCGCCGGGCAATCCCGAGTTCGCCATCGGCGCCGTCGCCGAGGACGGCACCGCCTGGATCAACGACGACGCCGTTCGCCAGCTCGACGTGACCGACGATTACCTCGACCGCGAGCGCGACCGCGAGCGGAAAGTCGCCGAAAACAAGGCCGCGGACTACCGCGAGGGGGCGCGGCCGTCGCTGGCGGGCAAGCGCGTCGTGGTCGTCGACGACGGCGTCGCCACGGGCGCGACGATGCGGGCCTGTCTCGAACTCGTCCGCGAGACGGGACCGGCACACCTCGTCGTCGCCGTGCCGGTCGGGCCGCCGGACACGCTCGCCGCGCTCGACTCACAGGCCGACGACGTCGTCGCCGTCGAGCGACCGCAGTACTTCCAGGCCGTCGGCGCGCACTACCGGCGCTTCGACCAGGTCAGCGACGAGGAAGCCAAGTCCTATCTGGCGTGAAAAGGGGCGCGAACGGCGTCGCAGGTATCGCCGGTCAGACCGCGTCGGCGTCGCCCCGGAGCTCCGGGAGCACGAAATCGGTCAGGACGTTGTAGCCGGCGTAGAGGAGAACGAGTCCGACGGCGGCCTCCCAGACGCCGATAGTCGTGTGTCCGGTCGCGAGGTTCTGTGACGCCGTGATCTCGGCGACGGTACCCAGAATCGCGAGCACGCTCGCCACGAGGCCGTAGACGACGACGCCGAGCAGTTCGCCCGCCGAACCGTACAGCAGTTCTTTCATCGGCGCCCGCTATGCCACCTCGGCCCATATGCCTTCCGAGACACACAGTGACACACCCTCACGCACGATTTTTTACCACCCCGGGGATAGAGAGCCCCATGTCTCAGACACGGACTCGGTCCATCGACCACGCGTCGTTCGCCAAACGCGGCTTCCTCCTCGGCCTCGCTCTCTTCGTCGGCGGCGCTCTCGGGGAGATTATCGGGAACGCCTACTTCGGCCCGCTGCCCGGCTGGGAGCAGACGCTCTTTTTCGACATGGAAGTCGTCGGCGTTCTCCTCGGTCTCTTCGCGCCGCTCGTGTTCGGCATCGTGATGCCCCTGCTCGAATAAGCAGCCACCTTTTTGCTCGTCGGGTGTCCTCGCGCTCTGTGAGCGCTGTGGGCACCACTCCTCCAAAAAGCTGGACCAAAAAGGCCGGACGACTCACTCACGTCGTTCGTTCGCGTCCGGCGAACCGCGTCTCCGGCGCGCATGCTCCTGGCCGGCCTGCCTGTCCCCGAGTCGCGCGACCGGCGCGTTCGCGCCGGCACGCGCTCCCGGCCACCGCACTCCGACCGCCGCAGCCACCGCACCACTACCGCACCGCCTTGCCTACCGCTACTCGTCCGCCCCGCACAGCACCGCGACCGTCTCCCGCACCGCGTCGGCCGCGGCCGTCACCTCGTCGCGTCGGACGTACTCGCGCTCGCTGTGTGCCACGGCGCCCTCCTCGTCCGAGAGGTCGCCGGGCCCAAAGACGACTGTCGGCGCGTGTGCGGCGAAGAACGAAGCCTCCGTCGCGGCGCCGAACGGCCGGATCTCGCCGCCGCTCGCGTCCGCGAGCGCCCGAACCAGCTGTTCGCGCCGGTCGGTCGCGAACGCCTCCAGAAACGGCGTCTCCTTCGACGTCAATTCCACCCGCAGGTCCATCCCCGTGGGCATCCACTGGTAGAGGTGCTCCTCCAGGTCCGCGCGGAACTCGTCTGCGGACTCCGGCGGGACCGGCCGCCGGTCGAACGTGATCGTGCACTCCTCGGGCACCTGATTCGTCGCCTCGCCGCCCTCGACCAGCGTCGGGGTCAGCGTCGGCCGCCCGAGCGTCGCGTGCTCGCCCGGCCCGCGCTCCTCGTCGTAGGTCTCCATCGCCTGCAACACCGGCGCGGCGGCCCGAATCGCGTTCGCACCCGCGGCGGGCGTCGCCGCGTGGGCGGCCGTCCCGCGGATCGTTACGCTCCCCTCGAACTGCCCGCGCGCCGCGGTGCAGACGTCCAGACCGGTCGGCTCGCCGACCACGAACCCGTCCGCGTCGAGTCGGCCCGCGAGATGCGCGGCGCCGGTCTGGACCGTCTCCTCATCGGGCGTGATCGCGAGCGTCACGCGACCCGCCGAGACCTCGGCGGTCAGAAACGCGTCGACCAGCGCCGCGAGCGGCCCCTTCGCGTCACAGGCGCCCCGCCCCTCGACCACGGCACCGCCCTCGCGCTCGCCGTAGGGGACGTGTGGCGGCACGGTGTCGATGTGGGTATTGAGAACGAGATGCGGCGAATCAGCGGCCCCGACAGCTTCCTCGCCCGACTCGAACCCGTCGGCCGTCCGGGTCGCGAGCGTGTTGCCTTTCCCGTCGACCACCGGCTCGGCCCCCGCGTCGGCGAGCGTCTCGACCAGCAGATCGCGCATCTCGGACACATCCTCGTGGGACGGCGTCCGAACGGCCCGCTCGTGGAAGGCGAGCGCGTCGAAACTCACGACCGATCGACCCCATCGGTCCCGCCCGACTCGCGCGCCTCCTCCTCCAGTCGCGTCACGTCGGCCATCGTCTCCCGCCGGCGGGCGACCCGCACCTCGTCGCCCCCGATATCGACCTCCGCGGGGCGTGGCTGGGAGTGGAACTGGTTCGCGAGTTCGTAGCCGTACGCGCCGGCGTTGCCGATGGCGAGCAGGTCCTCGCGCTCCGGGCGCGCGATGGGCCGGCCCGTGCAGAAGACGTCCGCGCTCGTACAGCAGGGCCCGCCGACCGACACCGGCTCCGCGTCCCGACCGGGCGCCGAGACGTTCGAAATCGGGTGATACGAATCGAACATCGCCGGGCGGATGAGCGTCGCCAGCGAGGCGTCGACGCCCACCACCGTCGCCGCCGGCGTCTCCTTGACGGTGTTGACCTCGGTCACGATCAGCTCGGCGTCGGCCACGACGTACCGGCCCGGCTCGAGTTTGATCTGCGCGTCCAGGTCTCCCACGGCCTCCCGGACGCGCTCGCCGACGGTCGGCATATCGAGCGGGTCCTCGTCCTCGCGGTAGGGGACGCCGAAGCCGCCGCCGAAGTCCACGAACTCCAGGTCCGCACCGTCGGCGATCACCTCGCGAGCGAGGTCGGCCACCTTCGCGATGGCCCGGCAGTGGTCGTCGAGGTCGTCGTGGAGGACGCCGCTGCCGACGTGGGAGTGGAGGCCGACGAGGTCGAACCGCTCGCGCAACTCGGCGGCCAGTTCGGGGACCTGCTCGTAGGGGATGCCGAACTTCGCGTCCTTGCCGGTGGCGACCTTCTCGTGATGACCGGTGCCGATACCGGGGTTCACCCGGATGGCGACACGGCCGTCGTAACCCCGCGCCTCGAGACGGTCGAAAGTGTCGCGTGCGCCGCCCGTCACGGTGAATCCCGGATTCTCGGTGCCCAGTTCGGCCGCGTAGTCCAGGTCCGCGTCGGGCGGATTGACGGCGGTGTACTGGAGCGTGTCCGGGTCGGCGCCGGCAGCGATGGCTCGCTGGAGTTCCCCGCGAGCGGCACACTCGATGTCGGCACCGGCCTCCAGTAGCGACTCCAGCACCGCGCGACCGGTGTGGGCTTTCGCGGCGTACATGACGTGCGCGTCTGTAAACGCCGCCGAGAAGCGCTCGTAGTTCGCGGCGACGCGGTCCGTGTCGAGGACGTACAGCGGCGTCCCGTGGGTCTCCGCGAGCGTCGACAGGGTGTCGAAATCCCAGTCCGAGACGCGTCGGACCGGGGGTGAAGGATGGCTCATTGCCAGAAGACGGGTGACGCCGGATTACAAGCGTTGTGTTTGTCAGGCATCCGCGCTCGGCCCGAGAGAGAGTGTAACGACGCTCCCGCGCGGGTCGTTTTCGGCGAACCCGACATCGCCGTCGGACAGCCTGACCACCCAGTAGGTGAACACCAGTCCCAGGCCGGTACCGTGGTCCAGTTGCGTGATCTCGTGGTCCAACAGCAGGTTGTTCCGCTCACGCTCGGGAATCCCGGGCCCGTCGTCGGCGACTCTGACGAGTCCGCGCTCGCCGTCGTCGACGACCGCGACGCGGACGGTCGGCGTCTCACGGTCGCTGTGCTCGACGGCGTTCCCGACGAGTTCCGCGACCGCCGCCGAGAGTTCGGGAATCGCGGTCGCCGAAACGGGGTCGGCGCGCGTGAGCGCGATGTCGGCGTCGGGATACGTCTCGACGCACTCCCCGACCACCTCCTCCACGACGCTCGCGACGTCGGTCGAGACCGGGTCCGGCGGGTTCGAGAGGAGCGCGATCAGCTTCCGCTCGTGTCTGGCCTGCTCGACGAGGCGAGCGGCGTGGTCGCGGATCCGACCGGCCCACTCCCGCACGTCGTCGATCTGTTCGCGCTCGATCGCCTCGGCGATACCGTGGATGACCGTCGTCTCGTTGCGGATGTTGTGGCGAAGCCACTGGTCGAGGACCACCAGTTGTCGGTCGCGCTCCTCCCGGTCGGTCACGTCGACGGCGATAGCCTGCCCGACGTCCGAGCCCAGGAAGTTCCCGACGGCCGTCGAGACGTGGATGTACCGGACGCGGCCGTCGTCCGGCCGGAGCCGCATCCGGGTCGGCCCCGTCGAGCGCTTCTCGTCGATGACGCGCTCGATCTCCCGCCGCGCGGTCTCGTGGTCGTCCGGGTGGACGAACTCGAAGATCGAACGCCCGATGAGGTCCTCGGGACCGTCGAGTTCGAGCAAGTCGAGGACGGCGTCGTTGCACCAGATCGACTCGCCGTCCTCGTCGAAGACGTTGATCGCCGCGGGAGACATCTCGATGAGGTTCCGGTACCGGTGGGCACGCTCGTCGTCGCCCTCACGTCTCGCCTTCTCCAGGCTGTCCCGCAGTCGCGAGACCACCGTCTCGGCGTCGTCACCGCTCGGAACGTAGCCGTCCGCGCCAGCGGCGAGTGCGTCGCCCGCGAGCGATTCCGACCCGTCCTCCGGTGCCACGACGAACGGGAGGTACGGGTACGAGACGCGGATCGACCTGAGGAGGCGGACCCCGTCCAGGTCCGGGAGCGCGTACGCACTGACGACGCCGTCGACGTCGCCCTCCCTGACCCGCTTCAGACAGGCACCCGCCGACCCGACTACCTCCACGGCGAACCCCGCCCGCTCGAACGCCTCGCGGACCCAGCGTTCGAGCGCGCCCGACGGGTCGACGAGCAGAACCCGCCCCCGTTCGCCATCAGACATGTGTCACTCTAATTCAACGACCACCGTAACGCTTTGGGAGTCGCGACCGCCTGAGAGTCCGATTGCGATGCGCTACGTCCATTCATCGGCGAATTCGACGAACGCCTCGCCCGAGATGTCACACTGCAGCACCGGCTTGAACCCGCCGAGGTGGACGCCGTTGTCGGTCCGCGACGCTGGTCGCAGGACCCCGGCGACTCCCTCGTCCATGTAGTAGTTCGGCCCCGTCCGCCGGTCGCTCAGTCGTATCGCGCTGTCGAGTAGGCCGCCGGGCTCCCGCCCCGGAACGACCACGACGGGCCGGGGTCGCTCGGTGAACGCAGGGTCGTGGTAGTAGAGGTCGCCGTGGCCCTCGAATCGTCGCGCGTGGGCGTTCTCGGGGTGGTCGGCCAGGAGCGCGCGCTTGGTCTCGTGGTCCGCGTCGGGTTCGATCACCGTCGGCGAGGCAGCGACGGTGAAATAACCGAACAGGGAGCGGTGTTTGTAGTCGCTCTCGGGTCCGGGAAAGCCGGCGTAAAAGCCCACCGCGTCGCCCGGTTCGAGGTCCCGCAGTTTGGCGACGTAGCCCGGCCGGTGTTCGCCGTAGGTCAGCGCGTCGAGGTTCGGGTCGCGGTGGACCGGCGTCTCGCGGACCGCGTCCGGGTCGGTCGTCCACTCGCCGTCGCTGCCCGGCCGGACGCCCTCCAGCAGGTCCGCGAGGACGCCGCCGCCGTGGCGGCGCTCGATGGACCCGTAGGTCGCCGTCTCGCTCGTCTCGCCCTTCTCGGGGATGGGGACGTACTCGAAGCGGCCGTCGGCGTCGACCCGCGGAACCGGTCTGACGTTGCCGGTGTCCGCGCCGACGCCGCAGAGGACGACCGTCATGGTCAGTACGAGACGACTTCGAGGTCGTCTGTCGTTTCGGTTCCGAACAGACCGAGATTTTCCGCCAGAGCGCTCGAATCAGTCACCATATTTCGGTCCACGCGGTCGCGGACCGAAAGCGTCTCGCTCGCGAATCGGGAGCGGCCGGAACCGACGGCGCGACGGTCGGCGCTTGCGTCCGCCCGGTAGCCCGGACATATCACGCGGTAACGGCCGACACCTGTGGATACCGGGTCGATAACTACGGCACGGGTCGCCGAACCAGGAGTATGTTATTCATCGCAACGATGGAACATTCGCCGGACAACTGCTGGGCGCGCGAGGAGAACAGTGAAATCGCGTGGGAGTACATCGGCGGAATCGGCGAGCGCGCCGAAGAACACGACGTGACGCTCCACGGGTCCTACGCCGCGCCGAACGAACACACGATATTCTTCATCATGGGCGCGGAGTCATTCGCCGACGTCTCCGAGTTCCTCGGCGAGCCGTTCCTCCAGGACCACACCGGGGACATCGTCCCCGTCCTCACGTTCGGCGAGGTCGAGGAGACGGTCCTCGGCGACTGAACCGTCCCTCCCTGAAATACGCGGCGGACGCTCACTCCCGCAGTGCGTCCTCGCGCTCGGTCGCCTCTAACGTCTCCTCTTCGACGTCGGTCGCGACGACGGCGGGCTTGTAGGCGCCGCCGTCGATGAGGTCGTGGTCGCTCACGCTCGACTCGACGAAGCGCGTGAACGCGCGTCGCTCCGGCGGGAGGTGGCCGTAGATTACCTCTTCCTCGACGAGGTCGTACACCGGAATGCGCGGGGTCAGAAGGGTGTTCTCGCCGACGATAGAGTTCTCGCCGACGACGAACCCGGAGGTGACGCGACAGCCAGCGCCCAGGGAGACGCCGTCCTCGACGATGACCGGGGCGTCTTCGACCGGTTCGAGGACGCCCCCGATGAGCGTGTTCGCGCCGAGTTTCACGTCCGACCCGATCTGCGCGCAGGAGCCGACCGTGTCACAGGAGTCGACGAGCGTGCCGTCGCCGACGTGCGCGCCGATGTTGACGAACGCGGGCGACATCAGGATGGCGTCGCTCCCGATGTGCGAACCGCGCCGGATCACGGTGCCGTCGGGCGTGTTTCGGGTGCCCCGCTCGGCGAGGTCCGCCGTCTCGCGCAGCGGGAGCACGTCGTGGTAGGTCACGTCGCCGTACTCGCGGGCCTCGGTTTCGCGCAGACCGAAGTTGAGGAGGATGCCCTGCTTGACCCACTCGTTGGCTTCCCATTCACCACCCGATTTCTCGGCGGCGCGGACCTCGCCGGCTTCCAGCGCGGCGAGGAACGCTTCGAGCGTCGCGAGGTGGTCGTCGGTCGCGTCGGCGGCCGTCAGGCCCGCTTGCTTTCGCGTCCAGAGGTCCGTCACGTCGGCTTCGAGGCTCATTACGTCGGGGATGGATCTCCGGGGATATATCCCCCCGGGATTTCGGTTTCGGTAGCGACTCACTCGCTCGCTCGAACGCGACCGTCCGCGGTACCGTCGGTCCTGTCCCGGTGCGACCGCACAGAAGCGTTTATCAACGAGTGTACCGATTGCTCGGTATCCCGATGCGCGCCGCACTGTAACCGGGCCTGACGTTCACAGGCCCACGGCCGCTTTCCCCGACTGAAAGCGGTCGCTTTCCGGGACCACTTCTCCGGCGGTCGCTTCCGAAGACGCGCAGCGACCGGGCCTGTGGAATCCGACCACGGACAGCGAACCGTCCGACGATCTGGCAGTCACCCGAGATCTCACAGCACCCACCATGACCCGGTTACGACGCAGCCGCCACACGTACCAGCCGCCCCAGAGACGGCGAACGGAATCGCATAGCCGAGCGACTCGCCGATACGACAGCGGGGGATCGACATGACGGACGAGGACGGGGAGTCGTCGAGCCGATTCACCGATGGCTCGCTCGTCTGGCCGCTCCTCGTCCTGGCGGGGCCGCTCACCGTCACGCAGTTGCTGCAGGTCGCGTACAACCTCACCGACACGTTCTGGGTCGGTCGACTCGGTACCGACGCGGTGACCGCGCTGTCGTTCTCGTGGCCGCTCATCGCCCTGCTGATCAGCCTCAACGGCGGGATGACCAACGCCGGAACGATACTCGTCTCCCAGCACGTCGGCGCGGGCAACGACGACCGAATCGACCGCGTGGCCGGGCAGACCATCGCATTCGTGGGAGTACTCTCGCTCGCCATCGCAGTATTCGGGGCCATCTTCGCGCCGCAGTTGCTCCGACTCATCGGAGCCACGGCGGGCACGGAAGTCCACGGATTAGCTGTCAGCTACACGCGGATCATCGTCCTCGGGAACGCGTTCACCTTCGCGTTTTTCGTCTTCATGGCGCTTCTCCGCGGCTGGGGCGATACGAAGACGCCGATGTACCTGATGGTCCTCAGCGTCGTCTGCAACATCGTCCTCGACCCGTTCCTGATTCTCGGCTTCACCGGGAACCCGCTGTTCGGGTGGGTCGGTCTCGACGGGCTGCGAGCGTCGCTGTTCGCGTACACCGGCTTCACCGGATTCGGCGTCGCGGGTGCCGCGATCGCGACGGTTCTCTCGCGAGCGGTCGCGGCCCTCGTCGGCCTGTGGTTGCTGTTCGGTGGCCGCGTCGGGTTGCACCTGACGCCCGACGACCTCCTGTTGCGCGCCGAACCGGTCGCGAAAATCGTCCGCATCGGCGTACCGGGTGCGATCGACCAGAGCACGCGATCGATCGCGGCGATCGTCGTGACGGCGCTCGTCGCCACCGTCAGCGCCGACGCCGTCGCCGCCTACGGCATCGGCAACCGGTTCATCTCGCTCGTGTGGCTCCCTACCGTGGCGATGGGGATGTCCGTCGAGACGGTCGTCGGGCAGAACCTCGGCGGCGGCCACACCGACCGCGCTCGACGAACGGTGTACGTCGCTATCGCGATCCTCGTCGCCGCCTTCCTCGTCGTCGGGGCGCTCACGGTCTGGTACGCGCGCCCCATCGTCGGCCTGTTCGTCTCCGGGCCGGAAGCAGGCCCGATCGTCGACCACGGCGCGACGTTCCTCCGCATCGTCGCGCCGACGTGGGTCGTCATGGCCGCCTACCACATGATGAACGGAGCCTTCTACGGCGCCGGATCGACGCGCATGGCGATGTCGATTGCCGTGACGACCCTGTGGGGAGTCCGTATCGTCGTCGCAGTTGCGCTGATCCTCGTCCTGAGCGTCGGTGCCGTCGGAGCGTGGTACGCCATCGCGCTCTCGAACGTCACCGCGGCGGTCGCCGGCGCGGTGTTTTTCTTCCGAGGGCACTGGCTACGGGACGTGCTCGAAGCCGACGCGACGGACGAATCGGACCGCGATGGGAACGCGGGGTCGCCCGACTGAGGCGGGGAACGCGACTGCTCGGCGAATCGCGAGAGGGCCAACCCGTCTACGCGCTATCGTCGATAACGGCACCGAAATCGTACCAGTCGGCGTCGCGGCCCGCGACCCACGCCGCGGCGTCGAGCGCGCCCGCCGCGAACACCGCGCGGTCCTCCGCGCGATGCGAGAGCGAGACGACCTCGTCGTTGCCGGCGAGGATCAGTTCGTGCTCGCCGCGGATGTCGCCCGCCCGCCGGGCGAAGACGGCGATCTCGTCGTCGTCGCGGGGGGCGTGACCCTCCCGACCGTACACCGGGTCCACGTCCCGTTCCTCCTGCACGGTCTCGAGGATCGTCTTCGCGGTTCCCGACGGCGCGTCGATCTTCTGGTTGTGGTGGGTCTCCATCAGTTCGAGGTCGTACGTCGAGAGCGCGCCGACGGCCTCGCGGACCGTCCGCAGGAGCACCTGGATCCCTCGCGAGAAGTTGGTCGCCTTCAGGACGGGTACGGACTCACTGGCCGACCACAGCACGTCGAGTTCGTCCGCGTCGAAGCCCGTGGTTCCGACGACCAGTCCCACACCCGCGGCGGCGCAGGCGTCGGCGAGCGCGACCGTCGACTCCGGGACGGTGAAGTCGACGACGACGCTCGGCTCGTACTCGGCGAGGGCGTCGCCGGTGTCGCTCGCGTGGACGACCGGCACGCCCGCGACCTCCTCGACGTCGGCCACGTCGAACCCGACGACGACCTCCACGTCGTCGCGCTCGGCGGCCGTCTCGATGACTGTCCGACCCATGCGCCCGGCGGCGCCGTTGACCGCGATCTGCGTGCTCATCGCTCCATCTCGGCGTACGCGTCCTCGTAATCGAAGGTTTCGGATTCCAGGTCGTCGAGCACCGCCTGGAGGTCGTCACGGTAGTGCTCGGCCAGACGCGTGAGCGGCGAGCGCATCCGCGCGGGGCCGTACCCCCGGATCTGCATGGCCTCCTTGACCGGGATGGGATTGGTCTCGACGAACAGTTCGCGGAAGAGCGGCCCCAGTCGATGGTGGATAGCGCGGGCGCGCTCGAAGTCGTCGGCCAGCGCCGCGCCGACCATCGCGCAGGTCCGCTCGGGTTCGACGTTCGCGGCGACGCTGATCGCCCCCGTCGCGCCCACGGAGATCATCGGGACCGTCATCCCGTCGTCGCCCGAGAGGACGTCGAGGTCGGTATCGCGCGTCCGCTCGATGATCTCGCTGATCTGGCCCATATCGCCGCTGGCCGCCTTGTACCCCTGGATGTTTGGATGCTGTGCGAGGCGTTCGACGGTCCGCGGTTCGATGTTCTGCCCGGTCCGCGAGGGGACGTTGTAGACGATCTGCGGGAGGTCCACCTCGTCGGCGATGGTCTCGTAGTGGTCGACGAAGCCGCGCTGTTCGGGCTTGTTGTAGTACGGCGAGATGAGCAAGAGAGCGTCGGCGCCAGCGTCGGCGGAGCGCCGCGAGAGCGACAGGGCCTCGCGGGTGTTGTTCGAACCCGAACCGGCGATGACCGGCACGTCGTCGACGGCGTCGGCGACCGCCTCGACGACCTCGATGTGCTCGTCGTGGGAGAGCGTCGCCGACTCGCCGGTCGAACCGCAGGGGACGAGCCCGTCGACGCCCGCCCGTTCGAGGCGTTGGGCGTCGGCTCGTAGCGTTTCGAAGTCGATACTGTCGTCCTCGTCGAAGGGCGTACACATCGCGGGGTAGACGCCCTCGAAGTCGAATGTTGTCATGGTTGGTGTCGGTGATGGAGTCGGAGTGTACTGTCGCGTCGGTCCGGAGCCGTCGAACCGGCCCGGGACGGGGGCGCCAGCCCCGCCGCGAGCCACTCAGGACCGTTTGCGTTTCGGAGAACGGACGGACACGCCAGTCTCGCCGTCGGCCGCGACCGCGAGCGTGGCGCGAGTCATGTGCGAACGACCGGTCGGCGCGGACTTATACATTGTGGAGTCGCGATAGACCGTAGATCGGGGCGGAGACGCGCTCACGCGTCCGTCGGTGCGACCTGCCGGACCGCCTCGAACCGCAGAAAGCGCGTCTCGTCGTCGAGGGCGTGCCGAAAGAGGACTTCGCGCCCGGGCAGCCCCGTCGATGCGTCGGCGAGCGCCTCGACCAGCGCCCGGCGGTCGAAGTACGTCCCGGATCCGGCCATGTCGCCGAGCGTCTCGGCCGTCGGAGGGTCCTGCAGCGCGAGCGTGACGAGCAGACGGCCCGCGGCCCGCGCGACCACCTCGTCCTCGCCCGCGGTCAGTTCCACGCACAGCGGGACGACCGACTGGACCGACTCGGGGTCCGTGCCCGCGACGTGTGTGAGCGCGACCAGCGCCAGCCGCCGCAGTGCCGCCTCGTCGGTGTCGTCGTCGAGTCGACCCCCTGTCCCGCTGTCCCGGTCGCCCGTCCCGCCGCGCCGGTCGGCCGTCCCGCTGTCCCGGTCGGCCGTTCCCCCGCTCCGGTTCCCGCGTCGTGTTTCGGACTGTCCCTCGGCTTCGATCTCCCCGCCGTTCGTCTCGGTCGTCTCCTCGGAGCCGTCGCTCGTCCCGGAACCCGAGGACGAGGACGACCCCGCGTCGCTCGCGACCGAGCCGCCGCGGGTCAGCCCGCCCCGGCCCGACCCGCTCGAAGCCCCGCCCTTTCGGACGACGGAGACGAGCCGCTCGACGGCTGGGTCCAGCGCCGCAGGGTCGAGCCACCCCGCCGCAGCGAGCACCTCGATGGCCGACTCGCGCGCCAGGGAGTTGCGGTTCGCGAGCCGCGCGCAGGTCTCCAGAGAGCCGGCCGCGACCGTCGGATCGCGGGCCGTCGCCGCGGCCAGCACCGACGCCGCGCGGGCCTGCACCCGCTTCTGTTCGTGGTCGAACAGCGGTTCGATCCGCGACAGCTCCTCGGGGTACGCCGTGACGACGTGCTGGAGCGCCTCCGCGGCCGCGCGGTTGACCCAGATGTTGAACGCAGTCAGCTCCTCGACGAGTACGTCGGCGACCGGCCGGACGGCCGCGGGGTCGGCCGCGGCGATCCGTGCGATGGCCGCCAGAAACGGCCGCTGGTCGTGCTCGTGGTCGCCGTTCATCGCCTCGACGAACAGCGGGACGGCGTCGGCGAACGCGCCCGCTCGATCGACCGGCATCGCGCCGACGGCCGCGGCGATCGTCGCGCGCCCGTCCGGTTCGGCCGCCCGGAGTTCGCTCACGGCGGCCCCGGCGTCCACGAGGTCCGGCGCGTACCGGATCCTGTCGGCCAGCTCCCGCAGGTCGTCTCCCCCGGACGCGTCCCCGGTCATCGAGTCGTTGCTATGACAGCGACGCCTACCCACTTAAAGTGTCGTCTCCGGGAGAAAAGCGCGCGCCGGGGGATCCGGCGGCGAGATGTCGCCGCTCAGTCGTCGGCCTGGCCCTGGAAGGCCTCGCTGACCGCGCCGGTCTCGGCGGCGGCGGGGGGGAGTTCGTTCCGGACGTCGTCGCGTTCGCGCTCCGCGATGATCTCGGCGTAGGCGTCGGGCATCACCTTGGTGAACTCGTCCAGTTCGGCGTCCCAGTCGGCGAGCAGTTCGGCCGCGCGGTCGGAGTCCGTGTAGGTGGCGTGGTTCTCGACCAGTCTGGTGATCATCGCCCGGTCTTTCTCCTCGAGCGTCGGCTCGATGGAGACCATGCCGGTGTTGGCCTTCCGCGCGAAGGTGCCGTCCGGGTCGTAGACGTAGGCGACGCCGCCGGACATCCCGGCCGCGAAGTTCTTGCCCGTCTCGCCGAGAACGACGATGGATCCGCCGGTCATGTACTCGCAGCCGTGGTCGCCGACGCCCTCGACGACGCCTTTCACGCCGGAGTTGCGGACGCCGAAGCGCTCGCCGGCCATGCCGTTGACGTACACCTCGCCCTGGGTCGCGCCGTACAGCGCGACGTTGCCGATGACGACGTTCTCGTCGGCTTCGTAGTTCGCGTTCTCGGGCGTCCGGACGAGCAGTTTCCCGCCCGAGAGCCCCTTCCCGACGTAGTCGTTGGCGGTCCCCACGAGGTCCATCGTGATGCCGTCCTGGAGGAACGCGCCGAAGCTCTGGCCGGCGGTCCCCTCCAGCCGACAGGTGATCGTGTCGTCGGGGAGCCCGTCGCCGCCGTGGGCCTTCGAGACGGCGTTCGAGAGCGTCGCGCCGATGGCCCGGTCGACGTTGTCCACCGGAGTCGAGATCGCGACCGGCTCGCCCGACTCGATGGCGGCCTCGGCCTCGTCGATGAGGTCCCAGTCGAGCGCCTCGTCGATGTCGTGGGTCTGCTGGCGGGTCTTGGTGCGGCCGTCGCCGCCCGCGGGCTCGGCGATGACGCCGGAGAGGTCGACTTTCTTCGCCTTGGGCTGGGTCACGTCCGTCCGCTGTTTCAGGACGCCGGGGCGACCGACCATCTCCTCGACGCTCGTGAAGCCGAGTTCGGCCATGATCTCCCGGAGCTCCTGTGCGACGAAGGTCATGTAGTTGATGACGTGCTGGGGCTCGCCCGGGAAGCGGTCGCGCAGCTTCTCGTTCTGCGTGGCGACCCCGACGGGGCAGGTGTTCTCGTGGCACTGCCGGGCCATCACGCAGCCCGAGGTGACCATCGAGGCGGTGCCGAAGGCGTACCCCTCGGCGCCGAGCAGCGTCGCGACGGCCACGTCGCGGCCGGTTTTCATCCCGCCGTCGGTGGTGACCTCGATGCGCGAGCGCAGGCCCGTCGCGCGGAGCATCTGGTTGGCCTCCGCGAGACCGAGCTCCCAGGGCAGCCCCGCGTTCTTGATGCTCGTCTTCGGCGAGGCGCCGGTGCCGCCGTCGTGGCCCGAGATGTGGACCTTGTCGGCGTTGGCCTTCGCGACGCCGGCCGCGATGGTGCCGATGCCGTCCTCGGCGACGAGTTTGACGTTGATATCGGCCTCGGGGTTCGAGGCCTTGAGGTCGTGGATGAGCTGTTTGAGGTCCTCGATGGAGTAGATGTCGTGCAGCGGCGGCGGCGAG
>Ga0207851_100419_pt1 | contig 22432 bp, 22 predicted proteins | sample A23E3SouthBayCA_FD_187747 | JGI IMG/M metagenome (GOLD analysis project Ga0207851, IMG submission 187747) | Aerobic enrichment media microbial communities from Eden Landing Ponds, California, USA - A23 E3 (SPAdes) | ecosystem: Environmental > Aquatic > Marine > Unclassified | place: Emeryville... | reverse complement strand
TCGTCCTGACCCCGGACGCGACCGTCGCGGACACGACCCGGGCCGACGTGGTCGACGACGTGCTCGCGTCGGTGCCGGTGCCGACCGTAGCCGAGGCCGCGGCCCCGGAGTGATGGACGAGCGCGTCCTGACGGCGGCGCTGGTGGTCGTGGCCGCCCTCGCGCTCGGCGCGACCGCGGCGACCGTCGAGAACGTGGAGACGCCCACCGGCGACCAGGAGTTCGCGACGCCGACGCCGCAGGAACAGCGGCCGCCGCCCGACGACAGCGGCGGCGGCGGTGGCGACGGCTGTCCCGGGCCGCTCGAGAGCGGTCTCGGCCTGGCCGCGGGCGTCGTCGTCGTGCTCGCGGTCGGCGCGATCGGCTACCGGCTCACCGACTCGGCGCTCCCGCCGCTGGTGATCGTCCCGCCGTCGCTGCTGTGGCTCTTCGGTTCCTGCGGCGGGGGGATCCCGGGCGTCGAGGCGCTGGGGTCGCTGTTCTCGTGGCTGTTCGGCTCGCCGCTGCTGTTCGCGGGCGGCGCCGCGCTGGCCGCGGTGATCGCCGTCGGGCTGGTGTTCGTCGTCGCGCACGTCCTCGGCTCGACGAAGTTCGGCGAGCTATTCGACGACGACCCACCGCCGGCCGAGGCGCCGTCGGCCGATACGGACCTGAACGCGGTCGGCGACGCCGCCGGCGAGGCGGCCGACCGGATCGAGACGCAGGCCGACGTGTCCAACGAGGTGTACCGCGCCTGGGTCGAGATGACCCGCCACCTCGACGTGGCCCACCCCGACGCGACGACGGCCGAGGAGTTCGCCGACGCCGCCGTCGACGCGGGCATGGACGCCGCCGACGTCGAGCGCCTGACCGACCTCTTCCGGGACGTGCGCTACGGCGGCGCCGACCCGGAGACGCGGGCCGACGACGCCGTCGCGACCCTCCGGCGGATCGAGGCGGCGTACGGCGAGGACGACGACGGCGAAAACGGCAACAGCGAGAACGGCGACGAGGACGCCGGGACCCGCTCGACCGACGGAGGTGACGCGGCGTGAGACGCTGGCTCGCCGCGGTCGGCGTGGTCGCGGTTCTGCTCGGCGGAGTCGGACTGGCGCTGGAAAACCTCCTCGCGGACCCGATCCCCGCGGTCGATCCGGAGGTCCTCGCGGTGGTCGCGGGCTTCGTCACGCTGGTCGCGACGCTGTTCGCGGTGGTCGGTCGCTCGGTCGACGACACCGAGCGCGCCGCGCCGCCGGACCGCGAGCACGGCATCCGCGCGCCGGTCCCGGGCGCGGAGTGTGCGCCCTCGAGCGAGAACCCGACTGCGACGCTGGCGTTCCGGCGTCGGCTCTCCGAGCGGGTCGTCGACGCGCTCGTTTCGGAGCGCGGGTTCGCGCCCGAGGCCGCCCGGGAAGCGGTCGACGACGGGAGCTGGACGGACGACCGCGTGGCCGCCGCGCTCCTCTCTGACGGCGACTTCGACCCGCCGCTCGGGACGCGTCTGCGCTGGTGGGTCCGGGGTATCGACGCCGAACGACGGGCCGGCGAGCGCGCGCTCGACGCGCTCGGTCGCCTCCGGGGTGAGCGCGTATGAATGACGGTTACGGAGCGACCGGAGAGGGCAGCCGAGACGCCGAGACCGGCAGCCGGCCGAGCCGCTGGGGCGGCGGGCCGAGCGGTGGCGTCGCTCCGGGGACGGAAGACGCGGACGACGCGACAGTCGACGGTGCCGCGGGCGGCGACGGCGTCGCGAGCTCGGCCGCCGCGCCCGGTCCGGGATCGACGAGGACGGACCCCGGCTGGCCGTCGAGCTGGGTCGACCCGGTCGCGGGCGGGGTCGTGGACCGCAAGCGGACGCTCGGTCGCTCGGGCGCCGCGACGGCCGCAGCGGAGGACCAGCAGGACGGGCGCGTGCTCGAGGACTACCGGACGGGCCACTGGCGCGGCGTCAGCGCGGTGGCGTTTTTCGTCTGCGGCTTCGGGCTGGTACTCCGCCAGCCCGGGCTCGTCGTCGCGGGCGTACTGGGCGTCGTCTATGCGGGCTACGCCGGCAGCGCGCGCCCGCCGCGGACGACCGACGACGAGGGGGAGTCGGTCCTCGAACTCCGCCGCGAGGTGAGCGAGTCGAACCCGAGCCCCGGCGACGAGGTGACCGTGACGACGACTGTCCGGAACGCTGGCGACGGCCCGCTGACGGACGTTCGGCTGGTCGACGGCGTGCCCGAAGGGATGGAAGTCGTCGCGGGGTCGCCGCGGCTCGCGACCGCGCTGCGAGCGGGCGAGGCGAAGACGATCGAGTACCGGGTCGCGGTTCCGCGCGGCGACCACGAGTGGCGGGCGGCCCACGTCGTCGTCGCGGACCCGAGCGCGAGCATCGAGCGGGAGACGCGGCTGCGCGCGGCCACGTCGGTCCGGGCGGTCCCGCCGGCGCTGTCGAGCGACGCGCTCCCGCTGCAGGACCTGACGACGCCGTACACGGGGCGGATCCCGACCGACGCGGGCGGCGACGGCGTCGAGTTCCACGCCACCCGCGAGTACCGGCCGGGCGACCCGCTGCGGCGGATCGACTGGTACCGCCGGGCGAAGACCGGCGAACTCGGCACCCTGGAGTTCCGCGAGGAGCGCGCGGGGACCGTCGTCGTCCTCGTCGACGCGCGGAGGGCGTCGTACCTGGCGCCGGCACCGGGGGCTCGAAACGCCGTCGAGCGGGGCGTCGACGCCGCGCTGCAGTCGTTCTCGACCCTCCTGGACACCGGCGACCGCGCGGGCGTCGCGGTCTTCGGTCGCGGCGGCGCGTGGCTCCCGCCGGGCGCAGGCGACGAGCACCGCGCTCGCGGCCGGGAACTGCTGACCACCCATCCCGCCGTCTCGGCGGTCCCGCCCGAGGAGGGCACCTACGAGGGGCTGTTGCCCGACCGGCGGGCGGAACTGCGCGACCGGCGGATCGACCGGTTGCACGCGCGCCTGCCCGACGACGCGCAGGTGCTCGTCTTCTCGCCGTGTTGCGACGGCTACGTCGCGCGGACGGTCCGTCGCCTCGACGCCTACGGTCACCCCGTGACGCTGGTCAGTCCCGATCCGACGAGCGGGAGCGCCCCCGGCGAGCGACTTGCGCGTCTGGAGCGCCGGGACCGACTGGCGGCGCTGCGCCGCGAGGGCGTCAGAGTCCTCGACTGGCCTCACGGCGAGCCGTTCGCGACGACGCTCGAACGGGCGCGAGCCCGGTGGTCGCAGTGAGTCGTCCGGACCGACCCGCCGGCGAGGCGCCCGACCGGCCGACCCCGGATCCGGAGCCAGTCGACCGGTCGCCGACAGTGGTCAGCGCCGCGATATCGGTCCTGGCGGCGCTGCTCGCGACGGGATTCGCCGGCGCGCACACGGGCGTGGCCGGGAACGTCGGCGCGGCGGGCGTCGCGCTCGTCGGCTACGGCCTGTTCGCGGGCGAACACCGGTGGATCGACTACGGGACCGCGGCGCTGGTCTGTGCCGTCGTGGTCGTCGGCGCCACGGGGGCGGGCCCGCGCGTGACGGTCCCCGCCGCGCTGTGTGCGGTGCTGGCCTGGGACACCGGCGGCTACGCCGTCAGGCTCGGGGAGGAACTCGGCCGCGAGGCCGACACGGCGCGTGCGGAACTGGTCCACGCCGGCCTCACGCTCGCCGTCGGGACGACGGCCGTCCTCGTCGCCGCCGGCGGGTACCTGCTCGTCTCGGGCGAGGCGCCGACGCTCGCGGTCCTCCTGCTGTTCTGCGGCGCGCTCGCGGTGCTCGTGGCCGTCGGCGAGCGCCTGGAGGACGACGGGCGGCGCCTGCGGCGCTGAGCCGTCGGCCGCGGCAGCGGCCGGTCATCGAATCGACAGACCGGCAGGCGAGCGGTCAGACCAGGCCGGACCCGGTCGCCAGGCCGAGACCGACGGCGACCATCACGACGCCGATGATCCTGGTGATCCACAGTCGCGTCTCGGTGGGTTCGATCCGTCCGTCGACGGCGCCGCGGGACCGACGGCGGATCTGGTAGGCGGTCATCTCGCGGGGTTTCGCGACACTCAAAAGACCGAGGCCGGCGAACAGGACGCCGAACAGTCGAAAGATCGGAGGCGGCCCGCTCTGGAGGATCGGCTGGAACACGGGCGGGCGTTCGCTCGGATGTACCAAAACCCATGTGATTGGGAGCGCCGACGCACGTCGACTCCCGCTATCGATGATCCCGCGACCGGCGTTCAGGCCATCAGCGCGAGCCAGGCGACGACGACGGCGGCGGCGCCGACGGCGGTGCTGCCGACGGCGTGGGTGCGCAGGCGGTCGAGCAGGTCGTGGGACTCCTCGTGGAGCGAGCAGACCTGGTCGATCTCGGAGCCGGCGTCGCAGTGCGGGAGAAAGTCCATCGCGACGTGGAGGAAGATCCCGGCGGCGAACCCGAAGACGACGGCGCTGACTTCCGGCGAGTCGGGCACCGGCAGCGACGCCGCGGGGATGGCGGTGAGCCCGACGCCCGCGGCCGGGAGCAAGAGCGCGGAGACCGGCTTGTCCCCGCGGCGGAGCCGTCGGGCGGCGGCGTAGCCCGCCGGCCCCTTGTGCGAGACGATGGCGAGGCCGAGCAGGAGGCCGAGCGAGGGCATCGAGCCGTAGACGAGGCCGATGATCGCGCCCGCCGAGAGCGCGTGGGCGGTGATCTGCGCGGTCGTCACGTCCATCGGCAGGTCCAGGTGGGTGAGCCGGTGGCCGATGACGTGGGCGCTGTACCCGACCACGAGGCCGAGCGCGATGCCGATCCCGCCGAGTCGCGGCGTGCCCGCCTGGCTGCCGATGCCGATGGCCTGCGGAACGAGGAACATCGCCGCGCTGGTCACCATCGCGCCGCTGGCCAGCCCGTAGCCCCAGACCAGTCGCGTCGGGTCCGTCTCGGTCGCCGCGCCGCCGAGGTAGGCCCCGACGGCCATCGCCGCGAACGCCACCCACGAGATCGCCAGTACCTTCCAGACGCCCGTCACCGCCGCGACCCCCGACAGCACGACGAGCAGCGCGACGCCGCCGACGCCGACCGTCGACAGCCGCTCAGAGTTATTAACTTCTGCTTCGCGGTTAATACCCATCGTGTAATAACGAATCGAGTGTTGTTAATAAACCTGTCGCTGTGAGCGGGGGTCCGGTGCGACGGAGGAGACGGCGTCAGTCGCTGCGCATCGTGGCGCGGTCCACCGCGGCGCCGTCGAGGGTGACGGAGTCTGCGTCGGCGGCGGCCCAGACGACGAGGTCGGCGGCGCGCTCGGGGTCGGTGCCGCGGCCGCCGGTCAGGTCGGTCGCGACGGCGACGGGGTCGACGACGGCTGCCGGGTAGTCGGTGTCGGCGGCGAACTGGCGAGTGACGGCTTCGGTCGCGGCCTTCGAGACGGCGTAGGAGCCGAAACCGGGTCGGGACTCGCGGGCGATCCCCCCGGAGAGCGCGAGCAAGCGCGCGCCGTCGGCGAGGTGCGGGACGGCCTCTCGGAAGGTCGCGAAGACGCCGCGGGCGTTGGTTCGCAGGTGGTCGTCGAACGCGGCGTAGGACTCGGCGTCGATGGCGGTCTCGCCGGGGTCCCCGTGGTAGACGCCGGCGTTGGCGACGACAATATCGATCGGGCCGCCCTCGCGACGGGCGGTCTCGAGGAACCGCTCGACGTCGTACTCGTCGCGCACGTCGGCGCGCTGGGTGGTGAGCGAGTCGTCCGCGGCGTCGGGGTCGTCGGCGATATCGTCGGCGAGCGCGGCCAGCGCGTCCGCGTCGCGGGCGCAGGTGACGACGTGCGCGCCCCGCTGTGCGAACGCCTCGACGCAGGCGCGGCCGATACCGCGCGTGCCGCCCGTCACGACGACCGTGGCGTCGTCCATACCCGCGGTTGGGACGGCACCGCCAAGTGTGGTTCGACAGTCGGGAGGTCACATCGAACGTATCATCGGACAGGTTTGGCGACCCCTTTTTGCGGGACGGCGCCGAACAGTCGGGTAATGACACGGGTAACGGACGTGCGGACGGACGCGTCGGTGACGGTGGTCGGCGGCGGCTTCGGCGGCCTCTCGGCGGCGTGTTACCTCGCCGACGCGGGCGCCGACGTGACGGTCGTCGAGAAAAACGACCAGCTCGGCGGCCGCGCCAGCCGCCTCGAAGCCGACGGCTTCCGCTTCGACATGGGGCCGTCGTGGTATCTCATGCCCGACGTGTTCGAGCGCTTCTTCGGCCACTTCGGCCGCGAGCCCGGCGACTACTACGACCTCGAACGGCTCGACCCCCACTATCGCATCTTCTTCAAGGGCGAGGGCGGGCGCGCGACCGACGGCGGCGTCGCCACGTTCGACGAAAGCCACAGCGGGTTCGAGAACCGACGACCGCTCGACGGCGGCGGGGAAGTGGTCGACGTGGCGGCCGACCGCGCGACCAACCGCGAGCTGTTCGAGGCGATCGAACCCGGCGCGGGCGAGGCCTTCGACGACTACCTCGCGACCAGCGAGCGCCACTACGGGACGGCGATGGAGAAGTTCGTCTACGAGGACCGCTCGCGCCTGCGCGACTGGATCGACCTCGACGTGATGACCGCCGCGCCGGTCGGGCTCAAACTCACCCGCTCGATGCAGGGCCACGTCTCGAAGTACTTCGAGAACCCCAAGCTCCAGCAGATCATGCAGTACACGCTGGTCTTTCTCGGGGGGTCGCCGGGCAACACGCCGGCGCTGTACAACATGATGAGCCACGTCGATTTCAACCTCGGCGTCTACTACCCGGTCGCGAACGACGCGGACGAGAGCGGAGGGAACCCAGGCGGCATCGGCGTCGTCGTCGACGCCGTCGTCGCCCTCGCCGAGCGCCTCGGCGTCGACTTCGAGACGGGGAGTGCGGTCGAGGAGATCACGCGCCGGAAATCGGGGTTCTCGGTCGTCACGGAAGACGGGACCGAGCGCCGGCCCGACCGCGTGGTCGTCAACGCCGACTACGCCCACGCCGAGCAGGAGCTGATGCCCGAACACGAACGGCAGTACGACGCCGACTACTGGGACGACCGCACCTACGCGCCCTCCGCGTACCTCCTCTATCTCGGCGTCGAGGGCGACGTGCCCGAACTCGCCCACCACACGCTCGTCCTCCCCGACGACTGGGACCCCCACTTCGAGCAGATATTCGACGAGCCCGCCTGGCCCGAGGAACCCGCGTACTACTGCTGTGTCCCCTCGAAAACCGACGACACCGTCGCGCCCGATGGTCACAGCAACCTGTTCGTTCTCGTGCCCGTCGCGCCGGGCCTCGAGGACGGCCCGGAGATGCGCGAGCGCTTCCGCGAGCGGATCCTGGACGACGTGGCCGACAACACCGGGACGGATCTCCGCGACCGGATCGTCTTCGAGGAGGACTTCTGCGTCTCGGACTTCGGCGAGCGCTACAACGCCACCGAGGGAACGGCGCTCGGGCTCGCGCACACGCTCCGCCAGACCGCCATCCTGCGGCCGCCCAACCGGTCGAAGGCCGTCGACGGGCTCTACTTCACGGGCTCGTTCACGACGCCGGGGATCGGCGTGCCGATGTGTCTCATCAGCGGCCAGCACACCGCCGACGCGCTCCTGCGCGACGAGCGGGGGAACTGAGCGCCCGCGCGACGAGCGGGGGAACCGCGCGTCGGCGCCACGAGCGTCGGAACCGCGTCCCGGTTCGACGAGCGGGAGAACTAAGCGCGTCCGTTCCCGAATCCCGACACGACGAATGCCTTCAGTGACGACCCGTCTCGCGTCGCTCGCGCCCGCCGACACGAGAGCGGGCTATCTCCTGCGGCTCTCGCGGCCCCGGTTCTGGCTCTACCTGGCGGGTCCCGCGGCCGTCGGCGCCGTCTACGCCGCCGAGTCGACGAGCGAGCTGTTCGCCCCGCTCGTCGTCGGGCTGACCGCCTACTTCCTCGTCCCCGCCAACGTCTTCCTCTACGGCGTCAACGACGTCTTCGACGCCGATATCGACGAGGAAAACCCGAAAAAAGAGGACAAAGAGGTCCGCTATCAGGGCGGGCGCGGGGTCGTCCTCGCGGTGCTGGCCTGCGGGACGCTCGGCGTGGTCATTCTCCCCTTGCTCCCCGCGGAGGGGGCGCTGGCGATGCTCGCCTTCCTCGCGCTCTCGGTGCAGTACAGCGCGCCGCCCTTCCGGTTCAAGACGACCCCCTTCCTCGACTCGCTGTCGAACGGCCTGTACATCCTGCCCGGCGTGGTCGCCTACGCGGCCGTGGCGGGAACCTTTCCGCCGGCGCTGGCCGTCGCGGGCGGCTGGCTGTGGACGATGGCGATGCACACCTTCTCGGCGATTCCCGATATTGAACCCGACCGCCGCGCGGGCATCGAGACGACCGCAACCGTCCTCGGCGAAGCGCGGACCTACGCCTACTGCGGGGTCGTCTGGACGCTTTCGGCCGTCGTCTTCGGCCTGCTGGACCCGCGGCTCGGCGGGGTGATCGCAGTCTATCCCTTCTTCACGCTGTGGGTCGCCCGGTCGTCGGTCGCGGTCGACCGCGCCTACTGGTGGTTCCCCGTGCTCAACACGGTCGTCGGCGCGCTGTTGACGATGGGCGGGCTCTGGAGGCTGCTGTATGGGGCCTGAGACCGGCGCGTGGGAGCGGGCGACGCCCGCGCGCTTCGACCGCCCGGCTATCGAGTCGTGGCTGGACGGCCTCGTCCGCGCGAACCGCTTCACCGTCGCCGTCGTCTTCCCGGTCACGGGCGCCGCGCTCCTGCTCGCGAGCGCGTGGGGCTGGCTCCCGCCGCCGCTCGCGTTCAATCCCCTCCTCGTCCTCGTCGGCGTCGCGGTGATGCGACTGCCGCTCGTGGCCGGCGTCGCGCCGCTGCTCGACCGGAAAGCGGGGGTCGCGCTCGCGGCGCTGACGGCCTACGCCTACGGCATCGAGTACGTCGGCGTGACGACCGGCTGGCCCTACGGCGCCTTCGAGTACGGCGTCTCGCTCGGGCCGATGCTCGGCGGCGTCCCGCTCGGGCTCCCGGTCTTTTTCTTCCCGCTCGTGCTCAACAGCTACCTGCTCTGTCTGCTGCTGCTCGGTGACCTCGCGCGGCCGGCCTGGGTGCGCCTGCCCGTCGTCGTCGCGACCGTCGTCGCGGTCGACCTCGTCCTCGATCCGGGCGCCGTCGCACTGGGCTTCTGGACGTACGACGCCGGCGGCGCCTTCTACGGGGTGCCGTGGTCGAACTACGCCGGCTGGCTGCTCTCGGCGACCGTCGCCGTCGCCGCCTTCGACTGGGGGTTCGACCGCGACGCCCTGCTCGCCCGCCTCGCCGAGACGGAGTTCATGCTCGACGACATGGTGAGCTTCGTGATCCTCTGGGGCGCCGTCAACGCCGCCTTCGGCAACTGGCTCGCGCTCGCCCTCGCTGGCCTGTTCGGCCTCGGCCTCGCGGTGACCGACCGCTTCGACGTGCCGCTGCGGCCGCGCTGGCTCGCGTGAGAAGGAGTCGTCCGACGGACGCCGACGCGGTGGCGTCTTGCTCCCGTTACAGGATCCCGCCGGACGGGAGAAACTCGGCCTGGCAGTCCTCGCAGGTGACCAGACCGCCGCGCGTCGTGCAGTTCCGGGCTTCCCCGCACAGCTCGCACTCCGTGTCCTGTCCGTACCGATTCCACGACGATTCGGGATCCGGTGACGCGCCCAGCATTCGGTGTCCGGACCTCGGCGACGGACGTACTTAACGGCTTTTTGCCACGAACGTTCCGGATACACGTGGCTACCCGACAGGTCCGCCCCTACGACCCGTCCATCGGCGGGAGACCGACCGCGAGCGACTCGTCGCAGGTCGGGTCGAAGGCGACGCGGACGCGGTCGGGGAAGTCCGCCTCGTCGGGCCGGAGCGTCGCCCCCGTCGCGTCCGCGCGCACCGAGAACACGAGGAATCCCTCGACGGTGCCGCCGGGGCGGATCGAGTAGTCGATCTCGTCCATCCCGGTGATCGTCGGGCCGACCGTCTCGACGATATCCGGCGTCAGGTACTCCAGCCGGAAATTGAGCCGGTCTATCGTCACGACTCGGTCGGTCGGGTTCGTCACTTCGAGCCGGAAGACGAGGTACGTCTCCCCCTCGTCGGCCTCGTAGCCGATCATCGCGTCCTCGGTCTCTTTGACGGAGCGCTGGCTGCGGGCGTTCCACCCCAGGCCCACGACCGCCTTCGCGTCGGTGAATGCGCCGTCGGCCGTGACCGGGATCGCCGGCGCGTCACCGAGCGCGTTCGAGACCTCGCAGTCGGCGGCGGAGCCCGGCGCCGCACCGGTGGTCCGCTTCGCCCGCGGCGTCGCGGTGGCCGTTCCGGTCCCGGGGAAGCCATCCCGGCCGTCACTGCCGTCTCCGCCGTCACTGCCGTCACTGCCGTCGTCGGACGATCCGCCGTCCGAACAGCCAGCCAGTCCCGCCGCGAACGAGAAGCCGCCGAGCGCGAGAAACCGTCGCCGGTGCATACCAGTTACTGGCAGGATAGTCCGTTATGCGTATCGGTCGCGCTCGGATTCGCGTCGGTCGCTCATCCGAGCGCGAGCGGAACGGCGACGAGCGCCAGCGGTCCCGCGACGAGCGCGGCGACGAACGCGAGGAAAGCGCGGCGGTCATCGAGCAGTCGGTCGTGAGCGGTCGCGACCGCGGCCGCGTACCGCTCGGCGACCGCGAGCGCGGCCAGTGTCGCGGCCGTCGCGAGCCCGACCAGGAAGAGGACGCTCCCGACGCCGACCGGGGAGTCGAGGACGGCGGCGACGACGAGCGTGTCCGAGAGCGTGCCGAGGTTCGCGCCGAGGACGTACGGGAGGAGTTCGTCCCGCTCGACGTAGCCGCGGTTGTAGAGGGGGACGACGACGCCGAGCGAGAACGCGACGCTGGTCGTGAGCGTGGTGACGAGCACGCCGGCCGCGAAGGAGAGCCACGTCCGCTGGAAGCGGCTGAACAGGCGGTCCCGCAGCGACTCGGCGTCGGCGCGGTCGAGCACGCGGTCGAACAGCCGGAGGGTCCCGAAGAGGACGGCGACGGCGAGCGCGAAGGCCGGGCCTGGGCCGACGGCCGCGATGACGGCTGCCGTCGCGGGGTCGAACACCGCCAGCGTCGGGAGGTCGCGTGTCAGCGACCGACCGAGCGCGGCCAGGTCACCGGCGACGAACGGGCGCGCCGCGTAGCCGACGGCCGTGACGGGGAGGTAGACCGACAGCGTCACCAGGAAGGTGAGCAGGCCGAGGGCGGTGTGTCGCCGGAGCGACCCGCCGCCGTCGCGGCGACCGAGATAGTCGAGCGCGCCGACGAAGACGACGACGGCGGCGCCGCCGAGGCGGGAACCGGCGACGAGCAAGAACAGCTGTGCGGGCGGAACGAGACCGGCGTCGAACAGCGAGAGCGAGAGCGCGGCGACGACCGAGCCGTTCGCGAGCGCGTAGGCCGCGAGCCAGCCGAGTCCGAGCGCCGACGCGTCGCCGACGAGGAGCCGCGTCAGCACCGGCCGCAGCGTCGGCGTCGCGGCCCGCGTCGTCGCGCCGAGCAACTGCACGGCGAACAGGAACAGGACCACCGTCAGGACGGCCCCGCCCGCGAGCATCACCGACGACGGTACCCTATCGAGGGGGCCCCGCTCGACTTCGGTCACCGTCACTCACCCGTCTCCCGTCCCCGCCCGGACGCTACAGCGTCGCTCACGCGTTGCCGATTCGGCGGCCCGTATCAAAGGGGTGGCGGCGGGGGCCCACCGGAGCGACCGGCTCGCGCTCGCCTCGGTCACTCGCGGTCGAACGCGTCGCGCAGGTCCGCGCCGAGGTCGGCGACGGCCTCGTTCGCGCGGTCGACGTCCTCCGTCTCGGAGAGCATCGTGACGAAGCCGTGGACCATGTCGGGGTAGTTTCGGAAGCGGACGGAGACGCCGTCGCCGACGAGCTGGCGGGCGTAGGCGACGCCGCCGTCACGGAGCGGGTCGAACCCCGCGGTGACGACAGTCGCCGGCGGGACCTCCGAGAGGTCACACGCCAGCGACGGGTCGGCGTAAGGGTTGCGCTGGTGGATCTCGCTCCCGAAATAGCAGTCTCGGAACCACTCGAGGTCGTCCTCGGTGAGGATCAGGCCGGTGTGTTCCCGCATCGAGGGCTGGTCCTCGCGGACGCCCACGGCGGGATATATCAGGGACTGGTAGTCGATCGCGGGGCCGTCGCGTTCGACGGCCATCAGCGAGACGACGGCAGCGAGGTTGCCGCCGGCGCTGTCGCCCGCGACCGCCAGCCCGCGGCGGTCCCCGTCGGCGCCGCGGTCGAGCGCGTCCGGTTCGCCCGCTGCCCACTCGACGGCCGCGTAGGCGTCTTCGACCGCCGCCGGGAAGGGGTGTTCGGGCGCTCGCCGGTAGGCCACGGAGACCACCTCGCAGTCGCTCTCGACGCAGAGGTGCCGACAGAACAGGTCGTGGCCGTCGAGGTCGCCGAGGACGTACCCGCCGCCGTGGAAGTAAACGACGGTGGGGTACGGACCCCCGGCCTCGGGCCGGTAGGTCCGGACGCCGATCTCGCCGGCCGGGCCGGGGATGGCGAGGTCCGTCGTGTCGCCGACGGCGGGCGGGTCGCTCTCCTGGAGCCACCGGCCGAGTCGGGTCAGCAGTCGGGCGCCCCGGGCGCCGAGCGTCGAGAGCGGGAGCACGCGGAACTTCTCGCGCTGGGCCATCACGCGCTGGACGTCCGGATGGGGTGCGTCGGTTTCGAGTCGCGAGCCGGGACCGGCGTCGGCGTCCGGAGCGGACGGGTCGACCGGATCGGTCGTCCGCGAGTCCTCGGCGGTCATGCGCGGCGATCCGACCGCCCCCCTCAACAGCCTGTCGTTTCACAAAATCGATGCGATAGCGACGGCTATTACCCGTTCGCCCTCGTATGTCGGAGCCGCGATGACCGAATCACGGCTCCCGTCGACGTCGAGGATCGGCCGGGTCGCGCTCCGGGTGAGCGATCTCGACGAGACGATGGCGTTCTACCGGGACGTGGTCGGCCTCACGGTCCGGTCGCGGACCGGGGAGCGCGCGGCGCTCGGTCCCCCTGACTCGCGGCTGCTCGAACTGACGGCGGACCCGGACGCGTCGGCCCGTCCCGAGACCGCTGCGGGTCTCTTTCACACCGCGTTCAGGGTTCCCTCGCGGGCGGCGCTGGCGGACGCGCTCGCTCGCGTTCGCGGCGAGTGGCAGCTCTCGGGCGCATCGGACCACGGCGTCAGCGAGGCGCTCTACCTGCGAGATCCGGAGGGAAACGGCGTCGAGGTCTATCGCGACCGCGGCCGTGCGGCGTGGCCGACGAGCGCCGACGGGCGGGTCGAGATGGTGACCGAGCCGCTCGATCTCGACGGCCTGACGGCCGAAGGAGGCGGTGCCGACGGCGTGGCGGACACCGGCGCAGAGGCGGTCCCCGACGGGACCGACGTGGGCCACGTCCACCTCGAAGTCACCTCGCTCCGTTCTGCCCGCGAGTACTACGGCGACGCGCTCGGCATGACCGTCCGGCAGGAGATGGGCGGCGCGCTCTTTCTCGCCGCGGGCGAGTACCACCACCACGTCGGCGCGAACGTCTGGAACCGCCGGTCGACGCCCGCCGAGGGCCGCGGCCTCGACTGGTTCGAGGTCGTCGTGCCCGACGCGGCGGCGCTGGCGGCGGTCCGCGACCGGTTCGAGGGCGCGAGCGTCACCGTGGAGTCGGTCGATGCGGACGGCGACGGGGAGACGGACGGAATCGCAGTCATCGACGGCGACGGGATCGAACTGCGCGTGCGGGTCGCCGACTGACCGGGTCCATCGACTGACCCGATTGGCCGACCGACCCGGCATCGTCGACCGTTTCCGGTGTCGGCCGCGGACGGTCACCGAAACCGTTTTCGCCCGGACCGGCGAACCGCCGATTATGACACGAGAGGACCTCGCGACCGCCAGTGACCGACTCGAAGCAGCCGCCGGCGCCGCGGCGGACGACGACGCGGCCGAGCGCCTGCGCGACCTCGCCGGCCAGCTCGACTCGCTCGCGACCCGCGACCGCGGCCCCGACCACGGCCGCCTCGCGCGCATCGAACTCGCGCTCGACGACCTCGTCGAGGAGGCCGACGACGACGCCGCCGCCGACATCGACGCCGCCCACGAGTCCGTCGTCGCCTACCGCGAAACCGTCGAAGGCGTCTGAACGAGCCGTTTCTGTCGCCCGTTTTCGATGTCGGTCCGCCTCCGAGTAGCGTCGCGTGAGTCGGTCTGGATACCCTTCGTGTGCGGCGGCGCGCGCCGTCGCGCCCTGTGTGGCGCGACGTATCCGCGCGAGTGCGAGGCTCGACGAGAGGGGAGCCTCGACGGCGAACGGCGCCTGGCGCCGTGAGCGAGCGGGTCGAGGGCTTTCATCTCCGAGGATCGACTGCGGTTGCAGTGTCGTCTGTAGTTGCTGTAACTCGTAGCGAGCGGGGCGAGGGCTTTCAAGTCACTACGGTAGGTGCGGTCCCGGTACGGTCTGCAGTCACGGAAAAAACAGCTCGCGAACGCCGGAAAACACGAAATCGAACTCTCGATCTACTCGCCGCGGTCGTCCCAGTAGCGCCAGGCGTCGGCGGTCCAGCCGCCGTCAGCGGTGAGCACCTCGCCCGTCACGAAGTTGTTGCGCGAGCAGAGGAACATAGCGCACTCGGCCATCTCGTCGAGCGAGCCGTAGCGCTCCATCGGCGTGCGCTTGTAGACGTCGTCGTCGGTGTAGCCGCCGGAGTCCTGGGTCTGGTCGGTGATGTCGGTGTAGATGAAGCCGGGGGCGAGCGCGTTGACGGAGATGTCGTACTCGGCCCACTCGACGGCGAGCGTCTGGGTCATGTTGTTGACGCCGCCTTTCGCCGTGCAGTACGGCGAGCGCATCTTGAAGCCCATGTCGCCGATCATCGACGAGATGTTGAGGATGGCGCCGCCGTCGCCCTGGTCTATCATCTGCTTGGCGGCGACCTGCGCGCCGAAGAAGACGCCGTTGAGGTCGACGTCGATGACCTTCCGCCACTCGTCGGGGTCGAACTCCTCGGCCGGCTGGATGTCCGTGATCCCCGCGTTGTTGACCATGATGTCGACGCTGCCGAACTCCGCGACGGCCGCGTCGACGAGGTCCTCGACGTCCTCGTAGACGGACATGTCCGCCGCGACGCCGATGGCGTCGGCTCCGGTTTCGTCGGCGATCTCAGCTGCGACTTCCTCCGCGCTGTCGGCCGACCGGGAGTTGATGACGACGTCCGCTCCCTCGTCGGCGAACCGCTCGGCGATGGCTTTCCCGATACCCTTCGAGCTGCCGGTCACTATGGCTGTCTGGCCGGATAGGTCTGTCATTGGTAGCTCCGTGTTCGGTGGATCGACGCCGCGCTATTTCAAGGTTGCCGACCGATCTGCGCCGTGGGACGTGATCGCGTCCGTCTCGATCGGAGACACACTGACCGGGCTGACTCCGGGACGCGAAACGCGCGGCTCGTCGTGTGCGAGAAACGGAGAAAGAACGCCGGAGTCTGCAGAACGCCGTTCAGTAGTTGTCGTAGACGGTCTTGATCGAGGTGAAGAAGTCGATGCCGGCGTCGCCCTGCTCGCGGTAGGTGTTGGTCGAGGACTGCTTGTACCCGCCGAAGGGCACGTGCAGTTCCAGGCCGGTCGTCTTCTCGTTGACCTTCGCCACGCCGGACTCGGTGCGGTCGATGAACGCCTCGGCCTCGCTGTGGTCGTCGGTCACGATGGACGAGGACAGGCCGTAGTCGACGTCGTTGGCGATGGCGAGCGCGTCTTCGAAGCCGTCGGCCGGGATGACGGCCAGCAGCGGCCCGAAGACCTCTTCCTGGGCGATGCGCATGTCGGGCTCGACGTCCGAGAAGACGGCGGGCGAGACGTAGTGACCGCTGTCGTAGTCGCCGCCAGAGAGCTCCTCGCCGCCGAACTCGAGGGTCGCGCCCTCGTTCTGGCCGACCTCTACGTAGTCGAGGGTGGACTCGAGTTCGTCCGCGGAGACGTGCGGACCCATGCCGGGGTCGTCGAGGCCGGGGCCGACGTCGACGTTCTCGGCGTAGTCGGTCATGGCCTCGACGAACTCGTCGTAGACCTCCTCGTAGACGATGGCGCGGGAGCAGGCCGTACAGGACTGACCCGTGGTACCGAAGGCGCCGACGCCGCAGATCTCGACTGCCTCCTCGATGTCCGCGCTGTCGGTGACGATGGTCGGGTTCTTCCCGCCCATCTCCGCCTGGACGCGCTTGAGGTCGTCCGCGGCGGTCTGGGCGACGATGGTGCCGACCGTCGTCGATCCCGTGAAGGAGACGCCGTCGATGCCCTCGTGACCGGAGATCGGGTCACCGAGCTCGCTGCCGGAGCCGGTGACGTAGTTGAGCACGCCGTCGGGGAGACCGGCTTCTTCGAGGCACTCGACGATCTTCCGTGAGACGTTCGGCGCGACCGATGCGGGCTTGAAGACGATGGTGTTGCCCGTCGCGAGCGCGGGGGCGATCTTCCACGCCGGGATGGCGACGGGGTAGTTCCACGGCGTGATGAGACCGACGGTACCGAGCGGTTCGCGGACCGTGTAGAGGTCCTTGCTCGGGCCGCTCGGGGACTTGACCGTCCCGCCGAGGTCGCGCGCCTTCTCGGCGTAGTAGTAGAAGATGTCGATGGCTCGCTGGACCTCGCCCGCGGATTCCGAGCGCGTCTTGCCCTCCTCCTCGACGAGCGTCTCTGTCAGTTCGTCCTTGCGGGAAGCCATCTCCGCGGCGGCCTCGCGGAGGATGGCGCCGCGAGCGGGGCCGGGCGTGTCGGCCCACTCGTCTTCCGCTTCGTTCGCCGCGCCGATTGCTTCGACCGCGTCGGCCTCCGTCGAGGCCTGGAACTGTCCCACGACCTCGTCCGTGTTCGCGGGGTTGCGCACCTCGAAGGTGTCCCCGGATTCCGATTCGACCCAATCGCCGCCGACGTAGTTCAGATGTTCGGTCGTCATCTCGAGTCGACCTTCCGGCGCGGAGAATACAATTGTTTTGGTACCGACCGCTCGTCCGCTGTCAGCGCAAGAGCGACGCTGAGACACGCCGTTCTCTCTCGCTCGACAACGGTGCACTCGACCCCGGAAACGGAACGGACACCGCGGTCACGAAACCGTCACCGCCGCCACGGCTCGTCGGGGGTATCGAAAGAGAAGCTGCCCGTGAGTGGTCGGGCAGAGACTCGTGTGCTGCCACAACGTGGTCGACCGCACCTGGACCGCGAACGACGATTCCGGTCTACCGACCGGAGAACCGCAGCAACCGATGCCGCCGTCGGTGTACACGGCGGCGACGCATCCATGGGGTGGTGGTGTAACGGGATGTGCCGGATGGTTTCTCGGATGACGATACAGGTGTCCCGCGTGCGATATCGGGACATGCCAGCGTTCGATCCCCTCATATATAAGCGTACTCCCGGAAGCAATAATTTCTCCCTCTAACGGCGGACAGTACGCGTCCGGACCCCAACCGATTTATACTGGCCTCACAGACATAACGACCATGGCAGCGATCAACGAATCGGATAGCGGGGCAACCCCGCGTTCGATGGTCTCGCGAGTCGCGTCGGAGGTCCGTAGCTCCACGATGTTGCTCCTGGCGGCCTTCGGACTCGCCGAGATCGTCGTCGCGTTTATCATCGAACAGTTGCTGCAGAACGACATCATCGGCAGGGACGCCGGCCTCTCGGGGATGATGGCGGACTTCTTCGGCGACGGTGACCTCTGGGGGCTGTGGGCGGCGGTGTTCACGGTCTGGGGCGCAGGCCTCGTCCTCGTCGGTGTCGTGGGCTACACCCTCGTCTGGTGGCGTCGCCGGTAACGTTCTCCTGTCGATCTGTCGTCTCGTCTTCTCTCGTCACCGCTCGGTGAGCTGTGAGACGTTGTGCTCGCCGGGCTCGCGGGTCAGTTCGAGCCCGTCGATCTTCTTGATGGTGAACTCCCCGAGGACGTTCACCTCACACCCCTCTTCGAGGTGGCCGCCGACCGTCCGCTCGCCGTTGAACCCCGTGACGTGGAGGTGCGGCTCGCCGTCCGCGATCGCGCCCCCGATGTTCGTGATCTCCCAGGACCCCTCCAGTTCCATGTCGACGTTCCGGTCCGTCTGGTTTTCGGGAAGGTCCGTCCGGTTCACGTAGTGGATGTTGAGGTTGCTGAACGTCCCGATCCCCGACACCACCGCGCCGGTGTCGACGTCGTGTCTCTCGCAGGCCTCTCTGATCGACTCCAGTGCCATGTCGCCGCGGTCGAGTCTGACGATCACGTGACCGTCGTCGGATTCGAAGGTTTCCATGCGTTCTCAGCGTCGGCGCGAACGGGAATAAAGGTGCCCCCAGAACCCGCCGTCGCCCGACCGCTACGGTTCCGGAACGAATTCGCCCGACCGCTACGGCTCCGGCACGAACGCGAGGCACGTCGGCTTCGACACGTCCGTCCGTGCGACCTCCGACAACCCTCCGTCGTCGCCGACGGCGAACGTCGCCACCTCGTAGCTGTCGCGGTTCTCGACGAGCAGGTACTCGCCGCCGGGCGCCAGCGCGACGTCCCGCGGGTTCTCACCGCCCGTGGGCGTGTGCCCCCGCACGTCGAGCCGCCCGTCGCTGATAGCCACCGTCGCGATGCTCTGGTGGCCGCGGTTCGAGACGTAACACCACTCGCCCGAGGGGTGGACGACCACGTCCGCCGGTGCGTTCCCGTCTTCCTCCCCGGACGGGACCGTACCCACCGACGCCACGGGTTCCAGCGCCCCCGTCTCCGGGTCCCGGGTGAGCGCGGTCAGCGTCGAGTCGAGTTCGCCCACCAGATAGCCGTACTCGCCCTCCGGGCCGAACGCGAGGTGTCGCGGCCCCGTCCCCGGTGGGAGGGTCGCGCTCGCGTCCTCGTTGGGTCGGAGCCGCCCTTCGCCGTCCGGCGCGGCTCCCTCGCTGTCCGCCGCGGCCCCCTCGCTGGCGACGATGTCGTAGCCCTCGACCCGGTCGGTCCCGAGGTCCGGGACGTACAGCAGCCGGTCGTCCGGTCCCGGAACGGTCGAGTGTGGGTGCGGCTCGGCCTGTCTGTCCGAGACGACGCTGCTGCCCTCGTGGACCGCCACGTCGCACGGCGGCCCGAGTCGTCCGTCGCGATCGACCGGGAGCATCGCAGCCGTCCCGCCGTCGTAGTTGGCGGCGAACGCGAACCGCTCTCGCCCGTCGAGACTGACGTGACAGGGACCGACGCCGCCGCTGGAGCGTTCGTCCAGCACGCTGACTGCGCCGTGTTCCCGGTCGACTTCGACGGCGACGACGGAGCCTTCCTCGGCCCGGTTCGCCACGTACGCACGCGTCCCCTCCGCGCTCACCGCGAGGTACATCGGCCGGGCGAAGGCCGTCGACGCGAGTTCGTCCAGTTCGCCGGTCGCGGCGTCGAACGCGTAGCCGTACACGCCCGCGTCGCCGTCGTTGTCCGTCGAGCAGACGAGCGCGCGGTCCGACGCCGTCTCGGTCTGCGGGTCCCGCTCGTGCCTGTCTGTCATATGCCCCCGTCCGCGCGGCGGCGTCATAACGGTTCGGTCGGATCGCTTGGTCTCGCTGTCAGGGTCGGTCCGAGGGCGCCGGGTCTCGCCGTCGAGGTCGGATCGAGAGCGACCGGACTCGCCGTCGAGGGCGCTTCCCGAAAGAGACAAGGCGCGAGCGCCTGACTCACGGACATGCACCGACGCGCGTTCATCGTGACAGCCGCGGCCGTCGTCGCCGGCTGCAGCGGCGGTGGCGGCTCCGGGACGGACGAGCCGACGGACACGGAACGGGACGGCGACGTGACGCCCACGGCCACACCGACGCCCTCGCCCGCGCCGACGGCGACCCCGACGGCGAGTCCCGCGTCGCTCTCGGTCACCGAAGTCTCGGCCCCGTCGACGATCGAGATAGGAACGACGTTCACCGTCTCCGTGACCGTCGAGAACACCGGCGGGCGCGAGGGCACGTTCTCCTCGCCGGTCGAGGCCCGTCTCGGCACCGGCGACTGGGCCGGGACCGACGCGGCCGCCGAGACGACCGTCCCGGCCGGCGAGACGGCCACCGCCGAGGTCGAACTCGGCCCGTACCACTACGTCCAGCCCGCTTCCTTCCGCGTCGCCGACGCCGAGCCCGTCGCCCGCCCGCGGTTCGTCCCGCGACAGCTCTCGCTCGGCGGGTCGCATCTGCTACCCAACGGCGTCGAGATATCCGTCGAGTCGTTCGAGTTCGCCGAGACGTACACCTACGAGGGCGACGGCGGCACGAAGGAACTCGAACCGACCGATAGCGAGAAGTGGGCCATCGCCGCGGTGCGCGCAGAGAACACCGGCGACGAGCCCGCCGACGCGCCGCTCGTCTCCGACATCGCCATCTTCCGCGGCGAGGAGGAGTACGCCTATCAGTCCATCTCCGACAACGAGTCCCGGTACGAAGGCGGCGAACTCGAACCCGGCGCGGTCAGCGAGGGCGACCTGCCCTCGGACGTGCCCAGCGAAGCCGCCCGCGCGGACCTCCACGTCGAGTACAAGGAGGCCTACGACGGCGGACAGGTCTCCGTCTTCTGGTCGCTGAGCGAGTGAGGTCGAGCGCTACTTCTGCTGTCGGGCGCAATTTCTGCCGTCGAGCGCTCCTTTCGACTGTCGGTTCGTGAGACTGCGAGTCGCGAGCGGCGGAAACCCGACTGTATCTGAAAGAAAAGCGTTAGCGCGCGCCGTCAGTCGCTGGTCGCGGTGCCTTCGTCACCGGACGGGCCGGGGTCTTCGAGGCCGCCGTCGACCTCGTCGGTGATCGGGTCGCTGTCCCAGTACTCGTGGTCGTCGACCATCCGGAAGCAGGTCCCGCGATGGGACTCGACGTCCGTCGGCGCGTCGTAGGTCGCCGGCGCCTGCTCGGCGCAGACCTCGCGCGCCTCCGGACACCGGGTGTGATACCGACAGCCCGACGGCGGGTTCTCCGGGTCCGGGATGTCGATCTTCCGGATCGGGGCTTCGGTGTCCCGCTCGTCCTGGGGGTTGAGCTCCGGCGTCGCCCAGCGTAGCGCCTGCGTGTAGGGGTGCTGGGGGTCGTTGATGATCTGCTCGGGCGGTCCGATCTCGACGAGTTCGCCCAGGTAGAGCACGCCGATGCGACCGCCGGTCTTCTCGGCGATGTACCGGGCGTTCGAGAGGTCGTGCGAGATGAACAGGTACGAGGTCCCGAACATCTCCTGGAGCTGGATCATGAGATCCATCATCTCGACGCGCAGGGAGACGTCGAGCGCCGAGACGGGCTCGTCGGCGAGGATGACCTCCGGGTTCATCATCATCGAGCGGATGAGCGCGACGCGCTGCTGTTCCCCGCCCGAGAGCTGGTGGGGGTAGCGCTCGATGTAGTCCTCCGGCGGCGTCATCCCGACGTGCTTGAGGAGGCTCAGGATGCGCTGACGGCGGTCGTTGCCGTCGAGGTCCTTGTTCCAGCGCCTGAGCGGCTCCTCCAGCGACGCCTTGACGCGCCGGTGGGGGTTCAGCGAACTCCCGGGGTCCTGGTGGACGATCTGCAGCGAGCGTCGGATCTCGCTCCAGTTCGTGTTCTCGCTGCCGTTGCGCTTGACGTCCCAGATGTCCTCACCGTGGAAGTTGACGCTGCCGCCGGTGGGCTCTTGCAGCCCGACCGCCGTCTTGCCGAGCGTCGTCTTCCCGCAGCCCGACTCGCCGACGAGGACGACCACGTCGTTCTCGTAGACGTCGAGCGAGACGCCGTCGACCGCCTTGATCACGTCGGGCTCCTCGAAGAACTCGAGGATGCTCTGGTCTTTCTCGAAGTGGACCTCGAGGTCGTCGAGCGAGACGACCGGTTCGCCCGCGCGGTCGCCGTAGCCGGCCGTCGACGGCGACTCGTGGTCGGTGTCGACGCCGACGCGCTCGGCACCGTCCTCCATCATCGGGATCTCGTCGGCCGCGTCATCCCAGTGATGGCAGTGAGCGTAGTGGTCGGGGGAGCCCTCGACCTCGTAGGGGCCGGGGTCCTCGGCGACGCACTGCTCGTCGGCCAGCGGACACCGCGGGTGGAACGAACAGCCCTCGGGGACGTTGACCGGGTCGGGGGCGCTCCCCTCGACCGGGCGCATGTCCTCGATCGACGAGCCGAGGTTCGGCGTGGATTTCAGGAGTAACCTCGTGTACGGGTGTTTCGCGTCCTCCAGGATCTCGTCGGTCGGGCCGATCTCGGTGAACTCGAACGCGTAGAGGACGCCGATCCGGTCGGCGATGTCCGCGACGAGCGGGAGGTCGTGCGTGATGAAGACGATCGTCAGGTCGTAGCGCTCCTTGAGGTTCTGGATGAGCGAGATGATAGACCGCTGCATCAGCAGGTCGAGCGCCGCGGTCGGCTCGTCCATCACCAGCACTTCCGGTTCGAGGACGAGCGAGAGGGCGATGAGCGCCCGCTGTTTCATCCCGCCCGACAGCTCGTGG
>Ga0207851_100417_pt1 | contig 22547 bp, 20 predicted proteins | sample A23E3SouthBayCA_FD_187747 | JGI IMG/M metagenome (GOLD analysis project Ga0207851, IMG submission 187747) | Aerobic enrichment media microbial communities from Eden Landing Ponds, California, USA - A23 E3 (SPAdes) | ecosystem: Environmental > Aquatic > Marine > Unclassified | place: Emeryville... | reverse complement strand
CCCGCCGAGACCGTTCACCGTCGACTTCGTCGCCGGAGTCCACACCATCCACCACAGAGGTACCGCCCTCTGTCTCGTTCTCTGGCATGATCCGTTCAATCGAAGATGACGGATTAAATATTTCGGTAAGGGCTATCATCCCACGAACCGCTCTCCAGATATATCCCGCATCAGCCGTTCTCAGGCCGATATTCGAGATACTGGTTCCGGAGGCGACAGGCCGGCCCCGCGCCGCGACGGCACCCCGAAGCGATCACGTAGCGGCCCACCTTCCGGACTGTCACGACTGTCAGTTTGCGATAGTGAACGTGCTCGAACGCCACGCTGACGAGCGAGTCGCCCCCCGATCCGGCACCCTCGCCTTTCCGTGCAATCGGAATCATTCAGTAACTGACTGGTTATTAATTCGATTACTACATAAGAAAGATGTCACATAGTGGCCCGGACGACGGTAGCCCACGGAAGCGCCGCGGTTCGAGTCGATCCGGGCCGGGCCGACTGTCGGGCCGAGAGCTTTGGACGAATAGTGTGAAACATCCACTAATTTCAGAGTGGTATCCGGTAATACCCCATCCCGTCCCACGATCATCCAGAGAGTTGTGCGATCGGCGAGTCACTCCTGTCTGGACCGGCCCTCCTGCGTCTCCAGCGACAACGAGTAACGTGGTAACTACTCACAAATGAATCGACTGGTCCGTTTCGGAGTAGATGCAGTGATCTATCATTCACAATACGACACTGAAGGTGGGAGAACGGGGCTGAACAAGACGTATCTCTCCTCTGGAAACGATACGAGGAGGAGTGCAACAGATTCACGATAAGCAAACGTGTGTCGAACCGAACCGGTCGGGCGCGCGGTGGTCTCACTCCACCACGAGGTGATAGGCCCGGCCGCCGGTCGCAGTGAAGGAGACGGTGTCTGGGGACTCGCGGGAGAGTTCGACCGGCGTTCCGTCTGCCGACTCCACCCGGTCGACCGCTACCGATTCCGTTCGCACTCGACAGCGACCGTCGGTCGACGACCGAACGGTCGCTTCGTCGAGCGACCCCTCGCTCCAGGATACGTCCACTTCGTAGCCGCCGCGGGCACGCAACCCGGAGACGCTCCCTTCGTCCCAGGCCTCCGGGAGCGCGGGGAGGAGGTGGATCGCGCCGTCGTGACTGCCGAGGAGCGCCTCGGCGATACCCGCTGCCCCGCCGAAGTTGCCGTCTATCTGGAACGGTGGGTGGGAGTCGAAGAGGTTGTCGTAGGTCGATTCGACCAGGAGCTTTCGGACGCTGTCGGCGACCCGCTCCCCGTCGCCGAGGCGCGCGAACAGACAGATCGTCCACGCGCACGACCAGCCTGTGTGCCCGCCGCCGTGTTCGAGACGGCGCTCCAGCGCGGCTCTGACCGCCTCGGTCAGTTCGGGGTCGGCCGTCGGCGTGATCTCGGATCCAGGATAGAAACCGACCAGGTGCGAGACGTGGCGGTGGCCGGGGTCGACCTCCTCGTAGTCTTCGAGCCATTCCTGGAGTTGCCCGTGCTCGCCCACCTGCAGCGGCGGCAGTCGGTCGAGCGCGTCTGCGAGGTCTGCGGCGAACTCGTCGTCCCGGTCGAGGGCGTCGGCTGCCTCGATGCAGTGGGAAAACAGCGAGCGCGTGAGCAGGATGTCCATCGTCGGCATCACGCAGGTGGTCGATTCCTGTCCGTCCGTCGTCCGGAACTGGTTCTCCGGCGATGCCGACGGTGCGGTCACGAGCCACTCCTCTTCCGGGTGTTCCACGAGGTAGTCGAGAACGAACTCGGCGGCCCCGCGGAGGAGCGGGTAGATCTCGGCGAGCGTCTCCTCGTCGCCGTCGGTGAACGCGTAGCGCTCCCAGAGGTTCTCGCAGAGCCACGCCGCGCCCATCGGCCAGAACCCCCAGTGGGCGTCCACCGTCTGGACCGCCGTCGCCCAGATATCGGTGTTGACGTGGGCGGTGTACCCCCCGCAGTCGTAGTGCTCGCGAGCGGTCTCTCGTCCCGACTCGCGCAGGCGGTCGACGAAGGCGACGAGCGGGTCGACGCACTCCGCGAGGTTGGCGACTTCGGCGTGCCAGTAGTTCATCTCGAGGTTGACGTCCATCGTGAAGTTCGCGTCCCACGGCGGGTGGTACTCCTCGTTCCAGATCCCCTGGAGGTTCGCGGGCTGACAGCCGGGCCGCGAACTCGCCATGAGGAGGTAGCGGCCGTACTGGAAGTACAGCGCGGCCAGATCCGGGTCCTCGGCGCCGGCCCTGAACGCCGCCAGCCTGTCGTCGGTCGGCTTCGCCACCGGTTCCCCGAGGTCGATCGACACTCTGTCGAACAGTTCCCGGTGGTCGGCGACGTGCCGGTCTTTCAGTTCGGCGTAGGAGGTCCCGCGGACCGCTTCGATGGCCGCCTCGCATCGCTCGGTCGGGTCGGTCCCGTCGAAATCGGTCGCCGCGGCGAACGCGATCGTGAGCGCGTCCGCGTCGCTCACCTCGAGCGCCCGCCGCGGATGGCCCTCCCCCTCGACGCTGGAGAGGGTTCCGCCCTCAGGGCGCACGAGCGCCCGTCCCTCGAACCGGACGCCCCACCCGCCGGGCCCGGCGTCCTTGTCGACCGTGTCCGGTAAGTCCGGGATCTCGACGTCCGGCAGGTCCAGCACCTGGCCGCGCAGGACGAGTTCGTCCTCGACGCCGCCCGCTCGCGCCTCTCGCTCGCGGTCGAGGCGAACCTGCGCGTCGATCCCGCCGGTCTGCTCGCTGACGATCCGGACGACCACCACGTCGTCCGGCGCCGACGCGAAGTACTCGCGGGCGTAGCGCGTCCCGCCGATGTTGTAGGCGACGCGGGCGATGCCGTCCCTGAGGTCGAGTTCGCGGTGATAGCCGGTCGCGCGGTCGTGGCCGGGCTGTTCGACGACGAGGTCGCAAAAGGGCTGGTACGGTCTGATGTCGGGGGGGTCACCGAGCATGTGCTCGTTGCACAGTTCCTGTGCGCGCTCGTACTCGCCGTCGAAGACGAGGTCGCGTATCTCCGGGAGATGCGCCGACGCGCCCTCGGCCACGCGGTCGACGTTGCCGCCGGCCCACAGCGTCTCCTCGTTGCACTGGATCCGCTCTTTCTCGAGATTACCCCGGACCATCGCACCCAGTCGACCGTTTCCGACGGGGAGGGCCTCCACCCACTCGCTCGCGGGTTCGTCGTACCACAACACGGGGACGGCGCCGTCTGACATGCCCGTTCCAAGACCCGCCTGCTAGTTATATCTCTCGGGCGCAACCGACGCTCCGACGCACGCGCCGAGCGACCGGTTTTTGTCCGCCCCGCTCGGAGAGGGTGTATGGATCTCACCGTCCCGACGCGATTCGCCGACCGCGACTGGGAACGACCGGTGCCGGACGCGCCGCTGCGGATAGCAGTCGTCGGTCTCGGCTGGTTCGGCCGCGAAATCGCGATCCCCGGCATCGAGCGGGCCGACCACTGCGAACTCGGCGCCGTCGTCAGCGGCGACCGGGAGAAAGCCGAGCGGGTCGCCGCCGAGAGCGGCGCGGACAGCGCCCTCACCTACGACGAGTACGCCGACGGTGCGGGCACCGACGCCTACGACGCGGTGTACGTCGTCACGCCGAACGCGCTCCACCTGCCCCACGTCGAGACGGCGGCCGACCACGGCAAACACGTGATCTGCGAGAAACCGCTGGAAGCGACCGCCGACCGGGCGCGCGAAGTCGTCTCGGTCTGCGAGGACGCCGGCGTGACACTGATGACGGCCTACCGGATGCAGGCGACCCGGTCGGTGCGGTGGGTCCGCGACCGGATCGGAGCGGGTGTCGTGGGCGACCCGGTCCAGGTCCACGGGGAGTTCTCCTTCGACCTGCTCGCGGACGGCGACCCGGACCAGTGGCGCCTCGACCCCGACATGGCCGGCGGGGGCGCGCTCGTGGACATCGGCGTCTACCCGCTCAACACCGCGCGGTTCCTCCTCGACGCCGACCCGGTCGCCGTCGGCGCCGACACCGTCGAGAACCCCCCGCACTTCGACGGCGTCGACGAGCACGTCGCCTTCCAGCTGTCCTTCCCCGACGGCGCGACCGCCTCCTGTACCGCCAGCTACGGCGCGAGCGCCGCGAACCGGCTCTCGGTGCTCGGGACCGAGGGCCGGATCGTCCTCGAACCCGTCTTCGACGTGGACGCCGATCGGACGATCACCGTCGAGCGGGACGGATCGTCGGTGTCGGTCGACGCGGCGGAGCCCTCCGAAGTCGCCGAGGAGTTCGACTACTTCGCGACCGGCGCGCTGACCGGGATGGAAATCGAACCCGACGGCGCCGACGGGGTCGTCGACGTCGAGGTGATCGAGGCGGTCTACGAGTCCGCCGAGTCCGGGCGCCGCGTGTCGCTGGACGGGGAGTGACCGCCTCGGAAGCGGGAGAGATTCCGAGCGGCCGCCCGACACTCGTTGAGAAAAGCCTAAGCGCAGCCCGAGAGTCAGTCGGCGCATGGCGATAGAGTCAGTCACGGCCGAGTCCGACGGGCCGCTCTTCGAGACGGAACGGGGACGGCTCAAGTTGCAGGTCATCGACCAGAGCGTCGTGCGGACGGTCTACACCCAGGGCGCGATCCCGGACCCCGAGAGTCCGATGATCGTCGGGCAGACACCCACCGAGGAGTGGGAACTGGCCGAACGCGAGGACGCCTGCGAACTCGTCACCGACGACCTCCGCGTCGAAGTCGACCGCGAGACGGCGGCGATCACCTGGCGCGACGGCGACGGGAGCCGACTGGTCGGCGAACCGGAAGACGGCGGGAAGTCGGTGACGCCGGTCGACCCCGAGGACCTGACAGTCGGCGACAGCGAGGTGGCGACACCCCGCGAATCGCTCGACCGCGAGGCTTACTCGACCCGGCTGGATCTGGAGTTTTCCGACGACGAGGCGCTTCTCGGTCTCGGTCAGCACGACGGCGGCGTCGCCAACTACCGCGGCGAGTCGCAGTTGCTCTACCAGGGCAACACGAAGGTCGCCATGCCCGCACTCCTCTCGACGCGCGGATACGGGATGCTCTGGAACACGGGCTCGCTGACGACGTTCCGCGACGACGCCGAGGGGAGCTACGTCTGGACGGAGTGCGACGACGCGCTCGACGTCTTCTTCGTCGCCGGCGAGGACCCCGACGAGGTCATCTCCGGCTTCCGCGAGCTGACCGGCGAGTCGACGCTCTTCCCGAAGTGGGCCTACGGCTACGTGCAGTCCAAAGAGCGCTACGAGACGGGCGAGGAACTCGTCGACGTGGTCTCGGAGTACCGGGACCGCGGGATCCCCATCGACTGCATCGTCCAGGACTGGCAGTACTGGCCCGACACCACCGAGGACGACCCGAACTTCGAGGAGTGGGGCGGCCCGCCCGGCGACTGGGGCCGCTGGGGCGAGAAGAAGTTCCACCCCGAGCGCTACCCCGACCCGTCCGCGACCATCGACGAACTGCACGAGCGAAACGTCCAGTTGATGATCTCCATCTGGCCGAACATGCTCGCCGGCGACAACTACGACGAGATGCGCGAGGCGGGGCACATCCTCGACGACGAGGACGTTCCGGCGCCGGGCAACGAACAGCGCTACTACGACGCGTTCTCGGAGGAGGCCCGCGACATCTACTGGAACCAGGCCGAGTCGGGACTGTTCGACCACGGCGTCGACGCGTGGTGGTGTGACTCGACGGAACCCTTCGACCCGACGTGGACGCTCCCGACCGAGCCCGACACCTTCCGCCTCGCGAAACACACGACGGACGCGTTCAAACACGTCCTCGATCCGGGCTACCTCAATACCTACTCGATCCACCAGGCGAAGGGGATGTACGAGGGCCAGCGCGCGGCTACCGACGACAAGCGCGTGCTGAACCTCACGCGGAGCGGCTACCCCGGCCAGCAACGGTACGGCGCGATCACGTGGTCGGGCGACATCGAGGGGACCTGGGAGCGCTACCGCACGCAGATCGCCGACGGCCTGCAGTTCACTGCGACCGGGAATCCGAAGTGGACGCTGGACATCGGCGGCTTCTTCGTCCACGACGGCTTCTCGTGGATCACCGACGGCGACTACGACGACGGCCACGAGGACGAGGGCTACCGCGAGCTCTACGTCCGGTGGTTCCAGTACGGCGCCTTCCTGCCGATGTTCCGCTCGCACGGCACGGACACGCCCCGCGAGATGTGGCGCTTCGGCGAACCCGGCGACCGCACCTACGACACGCTCGTGAAGTTCGACCGGCTGCGCTACCGACTGCTCCCCTACATCTACTCGCTGGCGGGCTGGGAGACCCACCGCGACTACACGATGTACCGCCACCTCGCGCTCGAGTTCCCGGACGACGAGGCGGTTCACGACGTGGGCGACCAGTTCATGCTCGGCCCATCGGTCATGGCCTGTCCGGTCACCGAACCGATGTACTACGGTCCCGACTCCGAGCCGCTCCCCGAGAGAGCGGAGAGTCGCGAGGTGTACCTCCCCGAGGGACAGGCGTGGTACGACTTCTGGTCCGGCGAGCGCTACGAGGGCGGCCGGACGGTCCTCGCCGACGCACCCCTGGAAAAGATGCCGGTGTTCGTGAAAGCCGGGAGCGTCGTGCCGATGGGACCGAACGTGGACCACACCGGCGAACAGGCCGACGCGCCGTGGCAGGTCCGGGTCTATCCCGGCGGCGACGCCGAGTTCGACGTCTACGAGGACGCCGGTGACGGCTACGACTACGAGGACGGCGAGTACAGCGTGACGCCGCTGCGCTGGGACGACGCGGCGAGCGAGTTCTTCGTCGGCGACCGCCAGGGTTCGTTCCCCGAACTCGTCGAGCAGCGCGAGGTCGAAGTGGTCGTCGCCGGCGAAGACGGGAGCGGGACCGGCGTCGAACGCGCCGATCCCGACGCGACGCTCAGTTACGACGGCGACGAGACGAGCGTCACCGTCGACCGGTAATCGGACTCGCGCGGTCCCGAACCGGTGCGGCTCCGAACCCGCGAGGCCCCGAACGGGCGTGCCCTCTCTTCTCGACCGCCGGCGAATCGCGCCGCTTGACGTAGCTTCACCTGCCCCGCGTCCGAGCGACCGGTATGGACCAGACCGACACCGAAGCGGATGCGGACGAGGCGCCCGCGGACCGGACCCCCGTCGTCCTGGCGACGGACATCGGCAGCGACGTGGACGACACGTGGGCGCTGGCGCAACTGCTCCGCACGCCCGAACTGGATCTCAGATTCGTCCTGACGGAGCGGGGCGACGCCGCGTATCGGGCGTCGCTCACGGCCAAACTGCTGGAACGCGCCGACAGGACGGACGTGCCGGTCGGACTCGGTGTCGACTTCGGCGAGATAGACGAGGACCGGCGCAATCAGGCCCCCTGGGTGGAGGACTACAACCTGACCGACTACCCGGGGTCAGTTCACGACGACGGTCTGGCCGCGTTCCACGACGTCGTCGTGGAGGCCGACGAACCGGTCACCGTCGTCTCGATCGGACCGACACCGTCGCTCGCGGCCGCCCTCGAACGCGACCCCGAGATCGCCGAGTCGTGTCGCTTCGTCGGGATGCACGGCAGCTTCTACCGCGGCTACGACGGCGACGACGAGCCGAGCGCCGAGACGAACGTGAAGGTCGACCCCGCCGCGTTCCGGACCGTCCTCGACGCCCCGTGGCGAGACGTGCTCCTGACGCCGCTCGACACCTGCGGGATCGCGACGCTGTCCGGCGAGCGCTACAACAGGGTGTGGCGCGCGACCGACGACCCGCTCGTCCGGGGCGTGGTCGAGAACAACTGCATCTTCGCCACGCGGGTCGACTGGATGCCGTACGACGATTTCACGCGGCGCTCGTCGACGCTGTTCGACTCCGTGGCGGTCTATCTCGCCGCGGACGAGTCGCTGGTCGAGACCCGCTCGATGGCGTTCGACGTGACCGACGACGGCTTCACCGAACCGGATCCCGACGGCGAGTTCGAGGCCCGCGTCGCGCTCGAGTGGACCGACCTGGACGGGTTCGAGAGCTACCTCGTGGACGTGCTCCTCGGCGTCTGAGCGACTCGGGTTCCGTCAGCGTCCGGAACCCCCGCGATGGGGAGAACGTGAGAACGGACCGCCGAGTGAGGCTCAGGCCGACCAGGAGGTGTCGGCACCGTCGGCCACGTCGGTGATGGTCTGGCTGGCGAAGGTCACCTCGACGGAGGCGACGCCGCTGCCGGTGCTGAGCTGGTAGTCCAGGCTGTAGTTGCAGGTGTTCCACTGCGTGGAGTCGGTGAGCGCGATGCTCTGGACGCTCACCGAGCCACCGCCCCCGCTCCCGCTGTCGGTGCTCGTCGACGCGGTGACGGTGTTGCTGGCCGCGGACTCGTTGCCGGCGCCGTCCGTGGCCGTGACGGAGAAGTCGTAGGTCGTGCCAGAGGAGAGGCCGCTGACCGTCGCCGTGGTCGTTCCGGCCGCGACCTACTGGTCGCAACTACCGTCGACGTAGACGGTGTAGTGGTCGAGACCGCACCGGCCGGTGTCGCTGGATCCCGACCAGGAGAGGACGACCGACGAAGTGGTCGACCCCGTCGCGGAGAGGGTCGTTGGGGCCGAAGGCGCCGGACAGATCGAGGCGGTCCGCGAACTGCGGTTCGACAAGCTCCAGCTCATGTTCCTCGATTTCCCCGACACGACCGGGATGGAGGTCTTCGGCGACGAAGTCCGCCCGGCGTTCGACTGAGCGGCGCGGTCCGATGCCGGCTGTCCCGACCGCTACTCGCGTGCCGAGGGGACCGCGAGCGCGAGGAACAGCGGCGCGGTGTAGTCGATGGCCCACTCGTTCGCCGAGTACGACGGCACCGCGTCGACGTACGACTTCGCCGGCGGCGCGTCGGTCTCCGCGATGAATCCGGCGAGATAGTCGTCGTCGCCGTTGCGGTTGGCGCCGCTGACGACCATTCCCGGGATCTCGACGCCGGTGCTCTCGACGAGTCGGTCGTGAGGGTTCCGCGGCGGGTAGGTCCCCTGTCCGGTGACGTAGGAGTACCCCGTCGGCGTCCGTCCGAGGACGTAGTGGACCTGATCGAGCGCGGCCGCGACGTAGCACTCGTCGGGGTCGATCTCGTTCGCGAGCAGGAGCACGTCCGCCTTCGCGAGAGCGAGTTTCGCGGACGCCCAGTGGTAGTCGTCGGTGTCGAGCGCGACGCGATGGCCGTCCGCCTCGACCGCCGTCGCGATGGCGTCCGCGCGCTCCAGGAAGGCATCATCGAGCACCGCTGCGCGTTCGGGGTCGGCCGCCTCGGCAGACCGGTAGGCCCACTGGCCGAGCGCGGTCGCGTCGCTCCAGACCGGCGCGCGGACCGGTTCGTCGAACACGTCCGCGAGCGGTCCGTGAAGGGCGTCGGCGTAGCGGTCTCCGCCGGTCGCCTTCAGCAGCTCCGCGGCGGCCCAGAACCGCTCGCCCCGGTCCTCGTCTTTCCGGTAGGGACCCGAACCGTCGTCCTGGCCCTCGTCGAATCGGAACGCCGGCTCGGGGTTGGCCGCGAGGTACGCGAAGGCGTCGCGAGCGTTCTCGAGCGCCCGGTCGGCGAACGCGGCGTCGAACGGGGCGTAGACGCGGGCGGCCATCGCCATCGCGGCCGCGTACGTCGCGGTCCCGAACGTCGAGAGACCGTAGACGTACCGCTGCTGGGTGTCCTCGACCGGCAGGGTGTCGATGGCCGGCCACTCGTCGCCGGCGACCTTGTGGTAGACTGCCCCGTCGGGCCGTTGCATCCGCTCGAGCCACTCGAGTTCGAACTTCGCCTCGACGAGCAGGTCCGGGAGCCCCGCCGACCGGTCGACCTCGGGAACGTCGACCGGCAGGTCGCACTGGCCCGACTCGAACGCGTCGGGGACGAGTTCGTACGCGAGCAGTTGCTGCCCGAGGGTGACCGCGGCCGGCGGGACGTACTTCCCGTAGTCGCCGGCGTCGTACCACCCGCCGCCGACGTCGATCGTCTCGCCCGCGTCGCGGAACTCGTCGCGAGCGCGCATCGCGGCGCGCTCGTCCTGCGGGTGACCGGGTTCGACGTTCAGGCCGGTCACCGGGTCGTCGATCCGGGTGTTCGACCGCTTGAGCGCGTACAGCCGCGTCGCGTCGACGAGCGCCCCCTCGTAGACGTCGGGCGCGACCCGGAACGGCACCGACCGCGCGGCGCCGTCGCCGACCTCGACGACGTAGTCGCCCGTTTCGGTGACGTCCGAGAAGTCGGCCTGCCGGACGACTTCCCCGGCGCCCTCGTCGTGGATCGGGTCGGACAGCTCTCCCGTCGCGACGGCGTCGTCGCCATCGGCCGGGCGGACGGTAAAGGACTGGACCTCCGCGTCGACGGTCGCGGCCAGCGCACCGGCCCCAGCGTCTTCCACGGCGACCACGGCTCGCTTTCGGGCCGGCGGCAGGTAGCCCACCTGATTCACTCTGACCGGCGTCTCGGGCCGTCCGGTGTCGGATTCGAGTTCCGTCACGGCGATATCGTCGCTGCGGTGATGGATAACTGTCCTGAACGGGGAAGGTCGTTCCGCCGGATCGAGCACAGACGCGGCAATAGAGACAGATTTTCCGGTTGGCCAACCGCCTTACGCGGGGGCGTCGACGTGGTTGTATGGACGCGACGCAAGTGACGGTCTGGAACGAGTTCGTCCACGAACAGGAAAGCGACGTCGTCGCGGAGGTCTACCCAGACGGCATCCACGCGACTATCGCGGACGCGCTCGGAGAACACGGCTTCGAGACGCGGACGGCCACCCTGCAGGAGGACGATCACGGCCTCACCGAGGACGTCCTCGAAGCGACCGACGTGCTGACGTGGTGGGGCCACGCCGCGCACGACGAGGTCGACGACGAGGTGGTCGAGCGGGTCAAATCGCACGTCCTCGACGGGATGGGTCTGCTCGTGCTCCACTCCGCTCACTTCTCGAAGATATTCCGGTCGCTCATGGGAACGACCTGCGGGCTGAAGTGGCGCGAAGCCGCCGAGCGCGAGCGGCTGTGGGTCGTCGAGCCCAGCCACCCCATCGCCGAGGGAATCGACGACTGCATCGAACTCGAGGAGGCCGAGATGTACGGCGAGCGCTTCGATGTCCCGCAGCCCGAGACGCTCGTGTTCAACTCCTGGTTCGAGGGCGGGGAAGTGTTCCGGTCCGGTTGCACGTACCGCCGCGGCGCGGGGAAGATATTCTACTTCCGACCCGGACACGAGACCTACCCGATCTACCACGACGAGGAGATCCAGCGCGTCCTGGCCAACGGCGTCGAGTGGGCCGCCCCCAACGACGATCGCGCCACGTCCTCGGGCGGCAACGCCGAACCGCGCGAGACGATCGATACGAGCGACGAGCGCACCGTCCACTGAGCGGTCACTCGTCTCGGACGACAGCGAGCCGCGGGCCTACTCCATCGGGTGTCGGTCCGGCTCGTCGTCTTCGTCTTCCTCGAGGGTCGCGAAGAAGTCGGGGCCGAGGCGCCAGTTGAAATACACCGTCCACCCGACGGCGAGAGCCGCCAGAAACGAGATCGTGATCGGCGTCAGCGCCGGCCGTCCGCCGCTGCCGACTCCCATTCCCGTGACCAGTACCCCGAGGTTGTACACGAACAGCGTGACGTGCCGCCCTTCGATGTTGATGCCCATGTGGACCGTACGGAGGTGAACTCCCAAAGAACTGCCGTTCTCCAGGGCCGGATCGGCCCGGTGCAGCCGGAGCCGGAACTACACTGATGAAAAGAATTACCACTGCGGTATCGGATGTCGACCTGTCGCATGAAACGGAGACCCTTCCTCCGATCAGGCCTGACGGCCTCCATCGCCGGCCTGGCGGGGTGGCCCGGTGGTGGCGGGGACGAAACCCCGACGAACGTAGCGAGCGGGACAGACACGCCGACCGCACCAACGTCCCGAGTGACGACCGACCACCGACCTCGTCGGCATCTCTTCCGAAACCGCGTCCATCTGCGGTCGACACGTCCTCTCCGTACTTTCGGAACCCCGTGTCAGAAGTGTGTTCTGGGATAGAGGATAGATAGGATTCACAGAGAACACCAGTCGCAGTACGTCCTCGATATCTCACAATACCTGGGCACGAGAGATTACAGTAGTAGTAGTGTAATCCGAACAGACCGCTCTCGGAGAAGGCTCAGAGATACCGTCCACGCTTCCAGGATTCATGTCGCTTGCTAACACGGGACAGCCGATCGGTCGACGTCGGGCCTGTGAACCCAGGGACAGGTACGAGGCAGTATCGGTAGACGCCAATTCTGATGTGGAAAAAGACATTCTGGTAGAGAGAACAGCCATGCAGAAATTGGGGGTCTGGGGACCGAACCACCGTGGGATCGGACCGACGGAGCGGCCGCCCGGGACGGACGGGCACGCGAGTCGCGTCTATTCGTCCGTACTGACGCCCAGGTCGCCGGCCTCGACCATCGCCTCGAGCGGGTTGTCGTCGATCTCTAGCGGGAACTCGACGCGGCCGCGACGACGCGCGGACTCCCAGACGCCGAAGATGATCTCGGTCGCGTCGAGGGCGTTCGACGCGTCGAGTTCGGACGGGTCGCCGGTATCGACGGCCTCGACCACGTCCGCGATCGCGCGGTGGATGTACACGTCGTCGTGGAGGCCTTCGCCGCCGGTGTCGAGGGGTTCCCAGCCGTCGCCGTCGCGGCGGACGCGGAGGACGCCGTCCTCCTGTTCGTGCGCTCCGACCTCGATGACGCCGTCGGTCCCCACGAGGCGGTTGTGACAGCCGATCGTCGCCTCGCCGACTCCCGTCGTCGCGAGGCCCGTGACGCCGTTCTCGTAGGCCCACTGGACGACGGCGTGGTTCTCGTTGTGCGCGCCGAAGAAGACGTTCGGCTCGCGGTAGTCGATCCCCGCGAGCACCCACGCGGGCGTCGCGTGGTCGGTGTAGTAGTTCGAGAGGTCGAAGGAGTGGCTGCCGTAGTCGTAGACGTTGCTCGCCGAGAATTCGACGCGTTTCAGGTCCCCGACCTCGCCCGCGTCGAGCAGTTCCTTCGCCCGTCGGAACGGGCGCCCGAAGCGCCGCTGGTGGTTGAACGTGAGATGCACGTCCCGCCGTGTCGCCTCCTGTGCCATCCGTTTCGCGCCGCCGTAGGTCAGCGCCATCGGCTTCTCGCAGTGGACCGCCTCGACGACGCCGCTGCGGATGCAGTCGACGCTGATAGACTCGTGCAGCGCGGGCGGGACGCAGACGCTGACGACGTCCGGTTCGACGCTCGCGAGCATCTCGTGGTAGTCCTCGAACACGCCGCCGTCCGCGATATCGTAGGTGTCGGCGAACGCACGCGCGTTCTCGGGCACGATGTCCGCGACGGCGACGAGTTCGACGTTCTCCGTCGCCCCGTATGCGTCCGCGTGGCTGTACCCCATCGCGTAGCCCGTCGCCGACGGGTTCTCCGGGTCCTCACCAGCGCCGATGACCGCTGCGGCGTAGCTCATGCCCGATAGAACGGCGTGTCCGACTAATAAGCTCCTTTCCCGGAAAGCCCGTCGGGAACCGCCAGTCCGAGCGGCCGCGGCCGGTCGCACGCGACCGGCGCTCCGTAACGATCACGTCGGTCCGTGGCCGGTTCAGACGTCGACCCACTCGTCGCGCTCGTCGCTCTCCTCGATGGCCGCGAGGAGTTCCTGCACGCGGTAGCCGTCCTCGAAGTCCGGCGAATGGCCTTCACCCGCGGCCGCCGCGGTGAGGAACTCGAAGTTCTCGTGGACGAACGTGTGCTCCCAGCCGATGATGTGGCCGGCCGGCCACCAGTGGTCGATGTAGGGATCGTCGGCCTCCGTGACGTTGATCGTCTGGAAGCCGCGGTCGTCCTCCAGCAGGAGTTCGAGCTCGTTGAGCCGCTCCAGCGAGAACTTCAGGCTCCCCTTCGAGCCGTTGATCTCGACGGTGTGGTCGTTCTTGCAACCCGTGGCGAACCGCGAGGCCTCGTAGGTGGCGATGGCGCCATTTTCGAACTCGGCCTGCGCGGTGTAGGCGTCGTCGACGGTCACCTCGCGCGTCTCGGTCGTCTCGCCGCCGCCGGACTCCAGTGACCCCTCGCCGCCGCCGGCCACGGGTCGTTCGTCCACGAACGTCTGGAGCTGTCCGGACAGACGAGTGATGTCGCCGGCCCGCTCGCCGACGAGGAACTTCGTCAGGTCGATGGTGTGCGCACCGAGGTCGCCGAGCGCGCCCGACCCCGCGATCTCCTTCGAGTTGCGCCAGCTCCAGGGCGCGGTCGGGTCGACCAGCCAGTCCTGGAGGTACTGCCCGCGGACGTGGTGGATCTCGCCGAGTTCGCCCGCGTCGATGAGGTTCTTCGCGTACCGGATCGCCGGGATGAACCGGTAGTTGAAGGCGATCCCCGCGGTCGCGTCGGACTCGCGCGCGGCGTCGCGCATCCGCTCCGCGTCGGCGAGTGTGTGCGCCAGCGGCTTCTCGCAGAAGACGTGCGTGTCCGCCTCCAGCGCCGCGATCGACGGGTCGGCGTGGAGGTTGTTCGGCCCGAGGTTGTAGAAGACGTCGACCTCGTCGACCACGTCTTCCCAGTCGGTCGCGATGCGGTCGAAGCCCAGTCGCTCGGCGGCCTCGGAGAGGGCCTCCTCGTCGCGGCCGATCAGCACGTCGCGTTCGGTGGCCGGCGCCTCGGGAAAGAACATGGGCAGCCGGGCCAGCGCGTTCGAGTGGGCCTCACCCATGAACCGGTAGCCGAGCATGCCGACGGAGAGGGGTTCGTCGCTCATCGTGAACACCTCATGCCCAGTAGGCGTCGCCGGGGGTGGTCTCGAACACGGAGCGCTGGAGGACGTCGATCGCCTTCTCGAGACCCTCGTTGGGCGACGTCAGCGAGTCCTCGTGTTCGATCGAGAGGGCGCCGTCGTAGTCGACCATTCGCAGGGTCGAAACGACGTCCTTCCAGAACTCCTCGCCGTGACCGTAGCCGATCGACCTGAAGAGCCACGAGCGGTCCGGTTCCTCCGTGTACGGTTCGGTGTCCAGCACCCCTTTCACGCGACTGTTCGATTCGTAGACCTTCGTGTCCTTGGCGTGGAAGTGGTGGATGGCGTCGCGCTCGCCGAGGAAGCGGATCGCCTCGGTGATGTCGATGCCCTGCCAGAACAGGTGCGAGGGGTCGAAGTTCGCGCCGATCCGCTCGTTCGTGGCCTCCCTGAGTTCCATCATGCCGGTCGGTTCGTAGACGAGCATGTTGGGATGCATCTCGATGGCCACGTCGACGCCGTGGTCCGCGGCGTGTTCGGCGAGATCCGACCAGTACTCGGTCGCGACCTCCCACTGGTACTCGTGGGCCTCGAGGTGTTCACCTGGCCACGGGGCCGTCACCCAGTTGGGCACCTCGTCGTCGGGGCCGCCGGCGGGCAGGCCCGAGAAGCAGGTCACGGCGTCGACCCCGAGCTGGTCGGCCAGCGTGATGGCCTCGCGAAGTTCCGTGTCGGCGCGCGCTGCGCGCTCCTCGTCGGGATGGAGCGGGTTGTTGTGCGTCGCCAGCGCCGAGACGTACATCCCGTGCTCCTCCAGCAGCGCGTGGAGGTCGGCCTGTGCCTCGTCGTCGTCGAGATACTCGTCGCGGGGCAAGTGGTCGTCGCCGACGAAGCCGCCGCAGCCGAGTTCGACAGCGTCGACGCCCTCGTCGTCCAGGTACGCGAGCGCGTCGTCGAGCGATTCGCCACCGAGTGCAACCGTGAGCACACCTACGTCCATATCTGTCGGTGGCACGCGGAACGCGCAAAAATCCTTGTGATCCGGCGCAGTGTGCCGGCTGTCGCGCCTCACCAGCCGCGCTGGTGAACCCAGACTGACACGCGTGACAGTTTTCTCGGTACGTTTAAATACGCCCACTCCGTGTCCTTACGGCACACAGAATGAGGTACTTCAGAATCGAACGAGGGGGAGAGCGGAGGCTAATCGCGTCGGACGGCGACACCGCGTACGACCTCTCGAGCGCGCCGGGTGGGCCGGGGACGCTGTCGGACCTGCTGGGGAGCGGCGGCGACGACGAACTGGACCTGGACACGCTCGCGGACCCGTTCGTCGCCGACGCGGCGACGGTCAGCATCGCGACGGCAGACCTGTCTGCGCCAGTGAAGCCGCCGGAGGTGTGGGCGGCGGGGGTAACCTACCAGATAAGCGAAGCAGCGCGACAGGAGGAAAGCGACAAGCCGGACGTCTACATCGACGTGTACGACAGCGAACGCCCCGAGATATTCTTCAAGGCGACGCCCAGTCGGACGGTCGGGCCGGGAGAAGCGGTCGGTATCAGAGGGGATTCGACGTGGGACACGCCCGAACCCGAACTGGGCGTCGTCCTCTACAGAGGGGAGATCGTCGGATTCACGATCGGTAACGACATGAGCAGCCGGTCCATCGAGGGAGCGAACCCGCTGTATCTCCCGCAGGCGAAAGTGTACGACCGGTGTTGCTCGCTGGGCCCCTGCGTGGCGTCGCTCGACGAGGTCGAGGACCCGCACGGCCTGGAGATGACCATGCAGATACACCGGGACGGCGAGGTCGTCTACGACGGGGCGACCAACACCGACCAGATGGTCCGGACCTGCGAGGAACTCGCCTCGTACCTGACGCGCCACAACGTCGTTCCCGACCTGACAGTGTTGCTGACCGGGACAGCCCTCGTTCCGGAAGGCGACTTCACCCTTCGAGAGGGCGACGAGGTCGAAATTCACATCGAAGACGTCGGGAGACTGCAGAATCCGGTCACGAGAGTCTGACCGACCGTCGACTCAAATTCCGAACGACCGTTCCACGGTGGGGAACGATTAAGACCGTGCGCACAGAGAGGACGAACTATGGGGGATAAACCGCGAAATTCGGTCAAGTCGGTCGAACGAACGTTCCGGATTATCGGAGGGCTGCAGGCGCTCGACGGTGCGGGCGTGACGGAACTCGCGAACCACCTGGACCTGCCCAAGAGCACGGTCCACAACTACCTGAGCACGCTGGAAGGGCAGGCCTACGTCGTCAAGGACGACGACCAGTACCGGGTGGGCCTGCGCTTTCTCGAACACGGGGCGTTCGCGCGCAACCAGTCGCCGATCTTCGAGGTGGCGCGTCCGGAGCTCGACAGGCTCGCCTCGGAGACGGGCGAGCTCGTCAACCTCCTCGTCGAGGAACACGGCAAGGGCATCTACCTCTATCGAACCCGCGGCGAGAACGCGGTCCGGGTGAAAGAGCACATCGGGACCCGCGTCTCGCTCCACAGCACGGCGCTGGGGAAGGCGGTCCTCGCTCATTACCCCGACCGCCGCGTCGAGGAAATCCTCGACAGACACGGAATGCCGGCGACGACCGAGCGGACGATCACGGACCGCGACGACCTCGCGGACGCGCTCCGGACGGTGCGCGACCGCGGCGTCGCGTTCGACGACGAGGAGCGCCTCTCGGGCCTGCGGTGTGTCGCGGCACCCGTCCTGACCAACGACGACACCGTACTCGGCGCCATCAGCATCTCGGGCCCCTCCCACCGCTTCGACGACGAGCGCTTCCGCGAAGAGCTCCCCCAGCGCATTCTCGAAACCGCGAACGTCCTCGAACTCAACGTCACCTACTCGTAAGCCCACGTGGTGATTATATAATATTACGAAGCATTCTTAATTTACCTCGAAAATAATTCAAATACTTCGGAGCTCCCGAATAGCAGGAACCCGATCGGGAAATACCCGATATTGTCCGCTCAGAAACCCCATATTCCGATTTTAGTGGGTCCAGAACCACATCGTAGATCTGGTCGCGGAATATGGCCATAAGGTTATAAATGGAGATGAAATCGATTTTAAGCCACTCTCAATATGTTTCGTCTATCGGTAGATCTATCTACCACAGACGACAGAATGAATATAATAAAATAATCCAATTATACCTGCGTAGATTATATAATTCGCGGTGGTCTGTCTCGCCCGGCGGTCGGGAACGGAGCCGAAAGGGACATGCCGACCCGACGGTAACCCGCAGTCGTGACCGACGAGGAGGGCGAGAGCCCACTGGAGCGGTTCCACGGGGTGATCGAGCGGAGCGGTAGTCCGGTCGTGACGACGGAGGAGGTCCAGCGCCACCTCGACGCGGAGCGCGAATCGGCCGTGGAAATGCTCTCGGAGCTAGAGACGGCGGGCGCAGTCGTCGGGCGGGACGTCTCCCAGGACCCGGAAGTGTGGTATCCGGCCGAGTGGGAGGAGTACGCGAACCGGGAGCGATTCGTGGTCTTCACCGACCGGCGGCAGATCGTCGTCGACGACCCGGCGCAGTTCACCCGGGCGCAGCTCTCGCAGTTCGCGCGGCTGGTCGATACCAACGGCGACGAGGGGTACATCTACGAGATAGAACCGGCAGACGTCTGGCAGTCGCCCTACGACTCGCTCTCGGACCTCCTCGGGACCGTTCGGGACGTCCTCCCGGAGCGATACCCCGAACTCGAGGAGTGGATCACCGACCAGTGGCGCCGCGCTCACCAGTTCACGCTACGGACCCACGAGGACGGATACACGCTCCTCGAAGCCGCCAGCGCGGAACTGATGGGCAACGTCGCCAGGCAGAAACTCGACGACGGACAGCTCAGAGCACCTGTCTCGGACACCGAGAGCTGGGTCGCGGAGGAGGCCACCGCCGAGGTCAAGCGCGTGCTCTACGAGGCGGGCTACCCCGTCCAGGACCGGCGCGACCTCGACTCCGGCGCGAGCCTCGACCTCGAACTGCACCTCGAACTCCGACCGTACCAGCACGACTGGGTCCAGCGGTTCGTCGAGACCAAATCGGGCGTGCTCGTGGGCCCGCCGGGCAGCGGCAAGACCGTCGCGGCGATGGGTATCGTCGAGCGCGTGGGGGGCGAGACGCTGATCCTCGTGCCGAGTCGCGAACTCGCCCGACAGTGGCGAGACGAACTCCTCGCCCACACGACGCTGACCGACGATCAGGTCGGCGAGTACCACGGCGGGACCAAGGATATCGCTCCGGTGACCATCGCCACCTACCAGACCGCGGGGATGGACCGCCACCGCCACCTGTTCGACTCGCGCGAGTGGGGACTGATCGTCTACGACGAGGTCCAGCACGTCCCGAGCGACATCTACCGGCGGAGCGCGGACCTCCAGACGCGCCACCGACTGGGCCTCTCCGCGAGTCCCGTCCGCGAGGACGACCTGCAGGAGGAGATCTTCACGCTCATCGGCCCGCCGATCGGGACCGACTGGGACTCGCTGTTCGACGAGGGGTTCGTCGCCGAGCCCGAAGTCGAGATCCGCTACGTCCCGTGGACGGACGACGACAGCCGCAACGAGTACGTCGGAAGCGAGGGCCACGAACGCCGGCAACTCGCGGCCTCGAACCCGGCGAAGATACCCGAAATCGAGCGCGTGCTCGGACGACATCCCGAAGAGAAAGCGCTCGTCTTCGTCGATTACCTCGACCAGGGCCGCGAAATCGCCGCGGCGCTCGACGCGGCGTTCGTCAGCGGTGAGACGCCCCACCACCGCCGGGAGAAACTCTTCCAGGAGTTCCGAGACGGGTCCCGACGGACCCTCGTCGTCTCCCGCGTCGGCGACGAGGGGATCGACCTGCCCGACGCCAGTCTCGCGGTGGTCGCGTCCGGTCTCGGCGGGTCGCGCCGCCAAGGTACGCAGCGCGCCGGGCGGACGATGCGGCCCGCCGGGCGCGCGCTCGTGTACGTCCTCGCCACTCGGGGAACGCGCGAGGAGGAGTTCGTCCGGCGACAGATGCGCTACCTCGCGGGCAAGGGCGTCCGCGTCAGGGAGCGTACGGTCGCCGCGGACAGTGGCGGAGGCGACCAGAGCGACGACGCGGAGGAGACGACGGCCGAAACGTCCGCGGCCGAAACGGACAGAGACGACTGAGCGCTGCGATCGGGGCGAACATGTTCGGCCACAGTACCTCGATGCGTCGGACCGTACGGTCTGGTATGTCCGTGAGCCACGACGACGTCGAGCCGGTGACCGACCGCGTCCACGACAACTCCTGGTCGGCCAATCTGGAGAAGCCGCCCCACGCAGAGGACCGCGACCTCGTCGTCGCACACGCGGTCGACGCCGTCGAACACACCGCCGGCGGCAACCACGTCAACCTCGTCAGCCACGGCGAGCACGGCCACCCGGAATCGTACCTCTACGACCCGCTCGTCGACGCGTTCGGCGACGCTATCGCGGTCGAATACGTCGAGCAGTGCGGCTGCGGCGGGCACGTGACGCGCGTCCACGTGGAGTGACACTCGCGCGCCGGGTGAGTCGCGACTACCGGGCGGGTGTCGCGACTACCGGGCGGGTGTCGAAACGGGAAAACCGCTCACCGGAACTCGCTCAGTCGTCGTCCACGGCGGCCGCTTTGCCGGGTCGCTTCTCCTTGACTTCCTCGACGAAGGCGTCGACCGTGACACGCTTCTCGCCGATGGTCGCGCCGACCAGCGCGCCCATCGCGCCGCCGGTGCTCGCGTACTTCCGGCTGATCAGACCGCCGATACCTGCGCCGACCGCCGCCCCGATGGCCGCGTATCGGGCACGACTCAGAATGAGCTTCAGTCGCGATCCCATACTTCACCGTACGCCCGTGGAGCGTATAAACCTGTGGCAGACACAGCCCCGGTATACTCCGGGTTTTCGGACCGTTCGACCCGATCCCCGCGACCGGGGCCGTGGTATGTGAACGCGTCGCAATCGTGCAAAAGAATTAATATATTCCCCCGTTGAAGGGAGAATACGCTCACCACATCGCGTGAGCGGTGATCCCCATGATGACCGACACTGCGTCACCGAAATTCGCCGGGGCACCAGCCTCGTATCTCCCGGCGAACGGTGGTGCGGTGGCACTCGGCGCTCTCGGCGCGCCGATTCGGTCGATCGGGGCCAACCGCAGGCTCGAACCGACCGTCGCCGCGTGACGCACGGACGACCCGCGAGGGTCTCTCCGTCGACGGTCGGTCCGAGCCGCTCTCGGCTCTTCCTGTGACTTCGACCACGACGGCGCTCCGTCCTTCGCGTGGCAGCCACCGGTCCGTGCCCGGCCTGCACCAGTAGCGCAGAACGACGGCCACAACCGACCGAACCGCGACAACACCCCACTCCCCGAACCCCCACGCATGCACCGACTCCCGATCCGACCCGGCGCGACCTGACCGCAGGACCGTCCCGAACACACGGCGTTCGGGTACGCACCGGGCCGGATTCGATATCGACCCCGAACGGGCCAGCGCGGTCCGGAGAGAGGCGTCACTGTCCACCGTCGGTGGACGGCGCCCGGGTCCCCGACCTCCGCACGGCGGTCGCTCACGCGACGCGCGTTCGACTCGCGCCGGAGGTCCTATGGCAGTCCATGCCACCACTGCGGTCGAAGGCACTGCCGAGGTCGACCTGTGGGTCCCCAGAGACACCATGGCCGACCTCGAGAGCGGCGTCCGAAGCGTCGTCGCCGACGCCGACGGCGTCCGGACGGCTGAGGTCACCGCCGTCACCGATGTCACGCCGCGCGCGACCGACATCCGCGTGACTGCGACGGTCTGGGTCACGCTCCCCGACCACGCTGTCGAGGCGCGTGCGCTCCGCGAGACGCTCGAAGACGGCTTCGCGATCATGGACGCGGACGTCCTCGCGGTCGAGGCGGCCGACGCGTGATTCGGTGTCTGACACCCGGGGAAAATCCCCGGTCGCTCCCGCGGAACGGTCCGCTCTCCGTAGCGGCGTGGTCACGTCGCCGGCGCGGCGACGCGGGTTCGATTCCCGCCGGAGAGTCTTACAGATCCGCGACCTCGCGCCTCAGTTTTCGGCGCCGGGGTCGGCGTGCCCGCCGTAGTCGTCTCTCGTCGCCGCGGGATCGGTGTCGAGCCAGCTGAGGCGCCCGTCCTCCGGCGGCTTCGGCGGTGGCGTGCTCGTCGCCAGCGCGTCGTAGTGGGCGTCGAACGCCCGGATCATCGCAGCGAACAGTCCGATGACCAGCGGGCCGACGAACAACCCGACCGCGCCGAGCGTGTAGATACCGCCGACGACGCCCACGAGGATCACGCCCGGGTTCACGTCCGCCGACTGGTCGATCACGATCGAGCGCAGGTAGTTGTCGACGAGGCTCACGGGGATGAGGCCCCAGACGAGCAGGAATCCGGCCATACTGGGGCTGCCGATCAGGTAGAGGTAGCCGACGGCCGGCCCCCAGACGAGGAAGGCGCCGATCACCGGGAGGAGGGCGGTGATCACCATGACGACACTCCAGAAGATGGCGTTCGGGACGCCGGTGATCCAGAGGCCGATGCCGCCGACGATGCCCTGGACGAAGGCGACGAAGATGTGGCCGGCGACGACGCCCCAGGTCATCCGGTCCATCCGCGCGACGATCTCGTGGGCGACGGCGTCGTCGAGCGGCACCGTGTGGACGGCCCACTGGACGAAATCGGGACCGTCGACGAGGACGTAGTAGACGAGAAAGAGGACGAGGGAGAGGCCGAGGAGCATGTGCGTGACGAACGAGACGATCTGCGGGGCGTTGCCGTTGAAGAAGTCGACG
>Ga0207851_100416_pt1 | contig 22582 bp, 21 predicted proteins | sample A23E3SouthBayCA_FD_187747 | JGI IMG/M metagenome (GOLD analysis project Ga0207851, IMG submission 187747) | Aerobic enrichment media microbial communities from Eden Landing Ponds, California, USA - A23 E3 (SPAdes) | ecosystem: Environmental > Aquatic > Marine > Unclassified | place: Emeryville... | reverse complement strand
CGGACGTGGCGGCCGTCCCGGGCCGTATTCACGCGATGCGGGGCGGGATCAACGTCCCTGCCAACCCGGAGTTCGGGGCGTCACACCACGTGGCGACGACGCTCTTGGCGGCCGCCGCCGCCGATCCGGAGATTCGGGGAGCGGTCAACCTCGCGACGAGCGACGCGTTGCTGGCGGCCGTTCCGGATGGCGTCGACGCAGTGGCGTTCGACGCCGAGTACGAGAACCGCCGGCAGCGTCTCGACACGCTGTTCGAGGCGGGCGTCCCCCGCCTCGTCTACCACGAGGGCACGTTCGGTGTCGAACCGATCACCTACGTCCTCGGGACGAGCGCGGTCGACGCGGTCGAACGGGCGATACGGCTCGTCGCCCGGGCCGAAACTGGGAGCTGACGACCCAATAAGTGTAAATGGCCCGATGCCCAACAGGGGTAAGAACAGGTCGATGGAGAGCACGATCCGGGTACTGCTCGTCGACGATGCGCCCGATTTCGCGGCCGTCACGGCCGAGTTGCTCGAGCGCGAGGATGACCGACTCGAGATAACTGTCGAGACGGAGCCGTCGGCTGGTCTCGACCAACTGGAATCCGGCACTGTCGACTGCCTCGTCAGTGACTACCAGATGGCCGAGATGGACGGGCTCGAACTGCTGGCGGCCGTCCGCGAACGGTCGCCGGCGCTCCCGTTCATCCTGTTTACCGGCGAGGGGAGCGAGGAGACCGCGAGCGAGGCCATCTCCGCCGGCGCGACGGACTACGTCCGGAAGGGGACGGCCGCCGATCAGTACGCCCTGCTGGCCAACCGAATCGTACAGGCCGTCTCGAAACGGCGGAGCAGTGAGCGCGCGTCCCGGTTCGAACGGCTCCAGAAACTCGCCCGCGGGGTGAATCAGGCGCTCGTCCGGGCCGACGACGCGGCGGCCATCGAACGGGCGGTCTGTGAACGACTCGCGGCGTCCGAGCCGTACGTCTGGGCCGTGATCGGTTCGGTTCCCACCGAGGCCGGTGGCGACCCTCCACTCGTGTCCGTTCGATCGGGCGCCACGGCGACCGGGCCGGTCGACACCACCGACCTCACGTTCGACGGCGTTCCGGCCGTCGGATCGGCGGTGACGGCGGGCGAACCGGTCGTTTCGTCGGTGGGCGTGGACGCGGCGAGCGCGGCGGTCGGCGCCGAGGCGAACGCCGTCGCGGCGATCCCGCTCGACTACGAATCGGTTCGGTACGGCGTCCTCGTGGTCGGAACCGCCGACGAGGGGTTGCGCGGCGAGTTCGAACACGATCTCCTGGCGGAACTCGGGATGGACATCGCCAGCGCGCTCTACAAACTCGATATCCGCGCCGATCTGCGGGAGTCGGAGGCGAAGTATCGACAGCTCGTCGAGGGGAATCTCGTCGGGGTGTATCTCATCCAAGACGGCGAGTTCGAATACGTCAACCCCCGACTCGCGGCGATGTTCGGGTACACGCAAGAGGAGTTGCTGTCGGATGTCACCCCCTTCGACCTCGTGGTCGAGGCGGATCAGGAGAAACTGCGGCGCAACCTCCACCGTCGGATCGAGGGCGACATGGACGACCTCCGCTACACGCTCCGAGGACGGCGAAAGAACGGCGAGGAGATCGAGTTCGAGGTCCACGGCGGCCGGATCGATTATCGGGGCGAAGCGGCGATCATGGGAACGCTGCTCGACGTCACGGAGCGAAGGCGCTACGAACGCGAACTCGAGCGGTCGCGGGCCGAGTACCGCGAACTGTTCGAGTCGTTTCCCGAGGCCGTGTTCGTCGGCACCGAGGCGGAAGGATTCCAGGCCGTCAACGAGATGGCGGTCGAACGGCTGGGGTACGACCGCGACGAACTCCTGTCGATGCGACCCGAGGACATCGATCCACGGATGGACGGCGACGAGGTCTCCGAGCGAGTCGAACGGTTCTCACGGGGCGACATCGAGCGCTTCGATACGGTTCACGAGACGAAATCCGGCGATCGGATTCCCGTCGAAGTTAACGCCACGCTGATCCCGTACCGTGGCGAGACGGCGATTCTGTCGACCACGCGCGACATCAGCGAGCGGGTTGCCCGGGAACGGGAACTGCAACGACAGAACGACCGCCTCGAGGAGCTAGCCAGCGTCGTCTCCCACGACCTCCGGAATCCGCTGAACGTCGCCGCTGGACGGATCGAGTGGGCACGCGAGGAGTGCGACTCCACCCACCTCGACGACGCGGCGAGCGCGCTGGACCGCATGAACGGCCTGATCGACGACCTGTTGGCACTCGCCGGTCACCGGCGACGAGACCCCGATCCGGCTCCCGTCGACCTCGACACGTTCGTCGACCGGTGCTGGGCGAACGTGGCGACCAGTGAAGCGACGCTCGACTGTGACGCCGACCGGACGATCATGGCCGACGAAGGACGGCTCGCACAACTGTTCGAGAACCTGTTTCGGAACGCCGTAGAGCACGGCTCCACGAGCAGTCGGCCGGGGGCCGACGACAGTGTGGAGCACAGCTCCACGGGCAACCGGGCGGAGCCCGGTGACAACGTCGAACACGGTTCGACGAGCAACCGGACGAAGGCCGGTGACGGCGACGCCGTCGACAGTGTGGAACACGGTTCCACGGATAACCGGACGAAGGCCGGTGACAGCGCCGAACACGCGACGGACGAGCAAGGCGTGACTATCACGGTCGGGACCCTCGCGGACGGGTTCTACGTCGCCGACGACGGCCCCGGCATCCCCGAGTCGAAGCGCGATCGGATCTTCGAGGCGGGCTACTCGACGAACGAGAACGGGACCGGACTGGGTCTCGCTATCGTCCGTGACGTGGTCGAAGCCCACGACTGGACGATCGAGGTCGGCGAGAGCGAGGCGGGCGGCGCCCGCTTCGAGATCACGGGCGTCGAACCCGTCTAGGCGCTCTCGAACTCCTCGCCGTAGTTGCCGCCGTAGCGGATGAAGAAGTACGCCAGCCCGAGCACGGACACCAGTGCGGCCGTCAGCGCGATGGCGAGTGACTTGGCGCTGTCAGGGACCGCAGGCGCACTGCTGCCGCCACCGCCACCACCGCCACCGCCACCACCGCCACCGCCGCCACCGCCGGAGTCGGGCATCGCGCCGACGACGACGACGGCTTTCATGCCGAGCGCGCGGTGGGGCTGGCAGAAGTACTTGACGACGCCCTCGGAGTCGAAGGTCTGTTCGAACGTGGTGCCGGCTTCGGCGGTGAGCTCGCTCTCGAACTCGCCGCCCTCCTCGGCGACGACGTTGTGCTGGCCGCCCTCGCCGTTCCACTCCCAGACGACCGTGGTCCCGGGGTCGACCTGGACGGCGGGCGGGCCGAACGCGAAGTTCCCGCCGTTGCCGGAGGCGCCGACCGTGATCGACACCTCGTCCTGTCCGGTCGCGTCGGTCACCTCGCTGTAGTTACCCACGTCGCTCATCCACCCGTCGAACGACGCCTGCGCCGTCGCGGTGCCGGCGGCGGCCGCGGTCGCCGCGGTGCCCGCCACGGTCGTCAGAAACCCGCGTCGCGAGACGGAACGATCGCTTCCCATACCGGGGGTTGCGGGCCATCCTACGAAAACCTGACTATCCCACTCGACGGAACGACTTCCCGCCGTCGAGGAGTGACCCCCCACGCTTACGGGAGTGTCGTGCGGACGGTACAGCATGGCGAAACGACTACTCGTTCCGATCGACGGATCAGACCCCGCAGACGCCGCGCTCGAATTCGCGCTCGAAGAGTACCCCGACGCCGACATCACGGTGCTGTCGGTCATCGACCCGACCGACGTGGGCTACGGCTCCATCGAGGCGGCACCGAGCACGTTCGAACACTTACAGGACTCCGCGGAGGAGCGAACCGAACAGGTCCTCGACGAGGCGAAGGCGCGCGCGGAGGAACACGGGATGGAAGTAACCGGCGAAACGGTGATCGGGATGCCGTCCCGGGCCATCGTCGAGTGGGCGGAGAACAACGACATCGACGGCATCGTCATCGGGAGTCACGGCCGCCGGGGCGTCACTCGCGTCCTCCTGGGAAGCGTGGCCGAATCCGTCGTCCGTCGGTCGCCGGTGCCGGTGACGGTCGTTCGATAAGGGGTGACCGGACCGCGACTCACGACGACCCTTCGGTCGAATCGACCGGGCCACCGTCGGGGAGCTCCCGAAACGCGACGGTGAAGTCGTCGTCGTCGAACTCCTCGACGGCCGAATCCAGGTCGCGCTCGATTGCGTCCAGCCGTCGGGTCAGCTCGGCGTACTCCTCGCTCTCTTCGAGCTCGTGAGGGGTCTTTGCCGCTTCGAGGGTCACCTTCTTCTCGACGAGCTGGAACTTCTCCTGAAGCTGATCGTCGTAGGTGCTCCGGACGAGCATCCGCTCGACGGTGTCGACGAGTTCGGGCTGATCGACGGGCTTGATCAGGTAGTCGTCGATCCCCATGTCGACGATGTCGAAGCCGGGATCGACCGCGGTCACCATGACGATCCGGACATCGAGGCCGCGGCGCTCGACCTCCTCGACGACTTCGTCGCCCGACAGGCCAGGCATCCGTCGGTCGAGCAACATCACGTCGATTTCGTCGGCCAACTCCTCCAGCGCCTCCGTCCCGTCGTAGGCCGTGCGTGCCGTGGCGAATTCGTCGATCCAGTAGGCGTACAGATCCGCTAGCGATTGCTCGTCGTCTACGATGAGCACCGTCGCGTCTGAGAGCGTGGGCGTCATGATGGGGCTCCTTGATCGAATGGCGCGCGCGAACGGTCGCGACTCGTCGCGACCCGGGGACCGTCGAGCCACCGAAGCGCGCCGGAATGGGCGTCTCGCCGGTGAGTCTTCGACTGTCCGGTCCGACTCACAACATATGAAGCTGTTGGCCGAATTATCGCCGCTGATACGGCATCGCCGGACCTTCGTGTGTGGTCGCGATCGCTACGCATCGAGGACCGTTGGGCGGACCCAGATGACGAAGTCACCGTCACGTTTGATCACCCCACGGACCGCGTCGTCGGCGTCGTCGACGGGCGACGACTCCACGTCGTCGGGGTCGACCTCGACGACCTGATCGACCTCGTCGACGATCCAGCCGACCGGCTTCCCGTCGGCCGTCTGCTCGCGGTCGAACACGACGATCCGTTTGCGGGCACCGTCGTCGCGGATGCCGAACACCGCCTTCGGGTCGATGATGGTCGTCGTTTTGCCACGGAGATCCATGACGCCCTCGACGTGGGGGGCGGAGTTGGGGACGACCGTGAGATCATTCACGTCGACGATTTCGGCGACGTGTGCGATATCGACCGCGTACGATTCCGAGCCCAGTTCGAACTCGAGGAGCTGTACGGTGCGTGAGCGCGTCGCCGTTTCGCTCATCGTCTACCCCGTTCAACCCGGTCCTGTATCCTCGTCCCGTCGCGTGTCTGCATACTGTATCAGTCGGTGATTCGCACATTAAGCGTACTGGTCGGATTATCCGTTCTGATAACCGTGCCGGTGTCTTTATTTCACCGCTACGGAAAGAGATGACCAACGTATGATCGGACGAACTCCCCCCGGACTCGACGGACCGCTCGGGACCGTCTCGACGTGGGTGAACGGCGGAGGGCCCACGCGTCGATGAGCGGAGCGACACCGCGAGCCGTCGTCGTCGACGACTCGCATTTCATGCGGACGATGCTGTCCGACATGCTCGAAAACGGCGGCGTGAACGTCGTCGGCACGGCCGCCGACGGCGCCGAAGCGGTCGACACCGTCCTCGAACACGAGCCCGACGTGGTGACGATGGACCTGCAGATGCCCGACGTCGACGGGCTGGAGGCCGTCGAGCGGATCATGGCCGAGCGTCCCACGCCCATCCTGATGCTCAGCGCCCACACCGCCGACGGCGCCGACGTGACTTTCGAGGCGCTGGAGAAGGGGGCGGTCGACTTCTTCACCAAACCCGGCGGGGAAGTCAGCACGCGCATGTCGAGCAAGGAGGACCAGCTCGTCCGCAAGGTGAAAGCCGTCGCCGGTGCCGACGTGAGCGGCGGTCGGTCGTCGACCTCGGCGACCACCACCACCACCACGTCGACCCGGTCGGCGGGATCGACTGCCACCAGCGACGACTATCTGGAGGACGCGACGGTGCTGATCGCGTCCTCGACGGGCGGGCCGACGGTCGTCGAGCGGGTCGTGGGATCGCTCCCGCGGGACGCCGACTTCCGGATTCTCATCGTCCAGCACATGCCCGACGCGTTCACCGGGCGGTTCGCCGACCGCCTCGACGCCGCTAGCGAGTACGACGTCCGCGAGGCGGGGGACGGCGACCGCATCGGCGGCGGCGACGCACTGGTCGCCCCGGGCGGCAAGCACCTCGTCGTCGCGGGGGCTGGCGGGGGACGACTCCGCACCAAACTCACCGAAGACCCGCCGGAACACGGCGTGCGGCCCGCCGCCGACGTGACGATGCGCTCGGCCGCCGAGACAATCGACGGCCCGCTCGTCGGCGTCGTCCTCACCGGAATGGGCGCCGACGGCGCCGAAGGCGTCCGGGCGATCAAGGACGCCGGCGGCCACGTCATCGCCCAAGACGAGGCGTCGTCGGCGGTGTTCGGCATGCCGAAGCGAGCGATCGAACTCGGGTCGGTCGACGACGTCCTGCCCGACGACGAGATTCCCGACGCCATCCTCGATGCCATCCGACTGGAGGTTAACGCATGACCGAAGAGTACGTCCAAGCGTTCGTCCACGAGAGCGAAGAGCAGTTGACCGACCTCAACAACTCCCTGTTGGCCCTGGAGTCCGATCCCGACGATCAGGAGGCGATGGACGACATCTTCCGTACGGCCCACACCCTGAAGGGGAACTTCGGAGCGATGGGCTACGACGAGGCCAGCGACCTCGCCCACGCCCTCGAGGACCTCCTCGACGAACTCCGCGAGGACGAGATGGCGGTGACGCCCGAGGTGATGGACCTGGTGTTCGCGGGGGTCGACCGCCTCGAACTCGCCGTCGAATCCATCGACGAGGACGGTACCGTCGACGTGGAGACCGCCGACCTCGAAGACGACATTCGAGCCGTCATCGAGGACGGATCGGCGACGGGCGGTGACGGCGACGGCGGCGACGACGCGGACGGCGGGCAGGTCGACACGTTCGACGTGACGGTCGACATCGGCGACTCGGAGATGAAAGGCGTCGACGGGATGCTCGTGCTCGAAGCCATCCGCGAGGAGTGTGACCTCGTCGAGACGGCGCCCGAGCCCGAGGCGATCGAAGACGGCGAGTACGACGACGGCTTCGATCTGGTCGTCGCCTCGACGACCGCCGACGAACTGCGGGCGACGCTCGACCGCGTCTCCGCCATCGACGACGCCACGCTGTCGCAAACGGGGAGCGAAGACGACGGGGCCGACGACGACACGGGGACGGACGCCGACACGGCCACGGACGACGACACCGCGGACGCGACTGACGACGACGACACCGCCGGGAGTTCGAACGGAACGACCGGCGAGAGCAACAGTTCCTCGCGGGAGATCAGCTCCGTCCGGGTCGACGTGGACCAGCTCGACGACCTGCACGGCCTGGTCGAACAGCTCGTTACGAGCCGGATCAAGCTCCGCCGCGCCGTCGACGACGGCGACGTGGGGAACGCGACCGACACGCTCGGCGAGCTCGACAAGATCACCGGCAACCTCCAGAACACGGTGATGGACATGCGGCTGATCCCGATGCGGAAGGTGATCAGCAAGTTCCCCCGGCTCGTCCGCGACCTGGCCCGCGAGCAGGGGAAGGAGATCGACTTCCGGATGGAGGGGCAGGACATCGAACTCGACCGCACCATCCTCACCGAGATCAGCGATCCGTTGATGCACATCCTGCGCAACGCGGTGGATCACGGCATCGAACCGCCGGAGGAGCGGAAAGCGGCGGGCAAGGACCCGGAGGGCACCATCGAACTCCGCGCGAGCAGGGAGCGCGACCACGTCACCGTCACCGTCGAGGACGACGGCCGCGGTCTCGACGTGGACGAACTCCGGAAGAAGGCGCTGGAGAAGGGCGTCCGGAACGAGGCGGAACTCGACTCCATGGAGGACTCGGAGGTGTACGACCTCGTGTTCCACCCCGGCTTCTCCACCGCCGACGAGGTGACCGACGTGAGCGGTCGGGGCGTCGGGATGGACGTCGTCCACAGCACGGTGAAACAGCTCGACGGCTCCGTCAACGTCGAGAGCGAACACGGCGAGGGGACGAGCGTCACCCTGCGACTCCCAGTGACCGTCGCCATCGTCAAGGTGCTGTTCATCGAGGTCGGGGACGAGGAGTACGGCGTCCCGATCAAGAACATCGACGAGGTGAGCCGCATGCCGACGGTCGAGACGATCAACGAGCAGCCGATGATCGAACACGACGAGGACATCTACCCGGTCGTCGACCTCGCGTCGGAGCTGAACGTCCCGGGTGGGACGCTGAACGGCGATGGCATGCTCCTCCGCATCCGGAAGTCCGAACGTCGGGCCGCGCTGCGGTGTGACGACGTGAACAAACAGGAGGAGGTCGTGGTGAAACCGCTCGAGGGGGTGTTGAGCGGCATTCCGGGACTCAGCGGGACGGCCGTCCTCGGCGACGGTAACATCGTCCCGATCCTCGACGTGGTGACGCTCTGACCCCATGAGCCCGAACTCGACCACCGACGACGAGGCGTTCGAGGCGCTGCTCGATCACCTGTCCGCCGAACTCGACTTCGAGTCGTCGTACTACAACGAGTCGTATCTGGACCGGCGGATATCGGCCCGTATGCGCCGCCGCAACGTGGAGGAGTACGACGACTACCTCGATCTGGTGCGCTCGGACCCGGCGGAGCCGAAGGAACTGCTCGACTCCCTCTCGATCAACGTGACCAGTTTCTACCGCAACCCCGAGGCGTGGGAGCCGATCCGCGAGGCGCTTCGGGAAGTGACGGCCGGTCACGGCCGGACGCGGGTGTGGAGCGCCCCCTGTTCCGACGGCCGCGAGCCCTACTCGCTCGCGATGCTCGCCCTCGACGACGACGAGATCCGAACCCGTCGGCTCGAAATCCTCGGGACGGACATCAACGCCGACGTGCTCGACCGGGCCCGCGAGGGCGTCTACCGGACGACGAAGACGCGCGACGTGGCGGCCGAACTCGAACCGCTCGACGACGCCGAGCAGTACGTCGACCGCGACGAGGACACATTCGTCGTCCGCTCGGCGGTGAAGGATCTCGTCACCTTCGAACAGCACGACCTCATCGCGGACGAACCGAAACGGGGGATCGATCTGGTCCTCTGCCGGAACCTCCTCATCTACATCAACACGGAGTCGAAGCGGGCGGTCGTCGACACCGTCGTCTCCTCGCTCCGGGACGGCGGGTATCTCGTCATCGGCATGACCGAGACGCTCCCACGGAAGAGCCGCGACGCGGTCGAAACGGTCGACAAACGGCGACGCGTCTACCGGCGAACGTAACATGTCGCTCTACCAGCTCGAGAAGGACGGCGACGTGGATTCGCTTCTCGACCACCTGAAGCTCAGCGACTCGCCGTCGATCCGGAAACGGGCGGCGGAGATTCTGGGCGACGTGGTCGGCGACGAGCCACAGGCAGTCGACGCGCTGGTACGGACGGCGAAGGAAGACGACGACGAGGAGGTACGGGGCGCCGCCATCGACGCCCTCGATGCCATCGGTGCCGACGCCATCGAACGGCTGGTCGCCGAGATGGCGGGCGTCGACAGCGAGGGCGCAGACTGGGTGCGCGCCGAGGCGTTCGTCGAGACGCTCTCGGCCGACCGTCCGGAGCTACGGATGGCGGCCGCGAACGCGCTTCGACGACTCGGCGACGCCGGCGCGCTCCCGGCGCTGGTCGAGGCACTCGACGATCCGAAGCCGCGGGTTCGCTCTCGGGTGGCGCGGGCCTGTGGCGCCATCGGCGACGAGTCGGCGGCCGACGCGCTGGCCGCCCGCCTCGACGACCCCGTCGGCCACGTGCGCCGCGAGGCCGCCGACGCGCTGGCCGCTATCGGCACCGAGCGCTCGCTCGCGCCGCTGCTCGACGCCGTCGACGACGACAACGACGAGGTGCGCTACGCCGCCGTCATGGCGCTCGGCGGATACCAGGGCGCGGCGGCCATCGACCCGCTGATCGAGGCGCTCGACGACGACAGCGACGTGGTCCGGCGGGCCGCCGTCTTCTCCATCGTGGAGTTGCTCGCGGCGGCACCGACCGAGCAGAGCCACCGCATCCGCGAAACCATCGTCGACCGGCTGGGGTCGGCCGATCGGAGCGTCGTCGACCCGCTCGTGGAGCTGCTGGAAGAGAGCAACCAGCCACGCGAGCGGCGCAACGTGGCGTGGCTCCTCGGCCGGGTCGCCGACGACGAGGGGTACGACGACGCCGTGGCGGCGCTGATCGACGCCCTCGACACCGACGATGGGACGACCGCCCAGTTCGCGGCGACGAGCCTCGTCGAACTCGGCGGTGAGACGGTCGAGCGCGAACTGCTCGACCTGCTGGAAGACGCCGAGTGTTCGGAGACCGCCCAGTCGAAGGCGGTGTTCGTGCTGGGGAAGGTCGGTGGCGAGCGCGCCCGCGACCGACTCGAGACGGTACTGGATCGCACTGACGACGAAGAGATCCGCAAACAGGCGTTCTCGGCGCTGTCGAAGCTCGGAGGGCGTCGATGAGCGAGGGCGAACGCAAGGTCGTCGACACGCGCGGGAAGTTCACGCAGGTCGTCAAGGACGGCCGCGAACTGAACGACGCGGAGTGGACCGGCGGACGCATCCTGCTGTCGAACAAGCGGCTGATCCTCGCGGGCAACGGCGGCAAGCGGACGATCCCGCTCCCGAAGATCGAGAGCCTCGACGGCCGGACCGACGTGAACCAGCTCGTCGCGAAGGTGTCGGGCTACGTGAGCCTCCAGCTAGCCGGCGGCGACGTCGTCCTCGTCTCCGCGAAAGAGCCCGAATCGTTCGAGCGGATGCTGTACCGGGCGCTGCTGGACCGCAAGGTCGTCCTCGCGCGCCATCCGGCGGTCGAGGGTGGCGTCGTCACCGACGCCGAGTGGGAGAAGGCCCGCCTGAAGATCGAGGAGGGAGCCGTCGACCTCGCCATCGCGGACGGCTCGTTCGTGGAGATCGATCTCGACGACATCGGCTCGATGGAGGCCAACGAGCGGTCGGTCAAAGACGAGAAACGGCAGGTACTCGAGGTGGAACACAGTGAGGAGGGCACCAGCGTCCAGACGTACATCTCCGGCTCGGAGCGCCGGTGTTCGATCCTCGAAACCCTGCTCCGCAAGGGGGAGAGCCGGAGCGAGATCGGCGTCGACCTCACCGAGCGGCAGAACGAGGTGTTGATGGCGCTGTACTCCGGCGTCTCGCCGTTCGAGATTCCCGACTTCCTCGGGATGGACGTCGACGAAGTCGAGGAGGTGTTCGACCGCCTCATCGAACTCGAAGTGGTCGAGGAGATACGCATCCGGCGCGAAGTCGCACTCAACGCCCGCGGGCGCAACATCGCTAGCGAGGCGATGAACGACCAGTAGCCGGCGACGCGGCCGCCGTCAGTTGTTGATCTCTTCGAGCCGGCTGTTGACCACGACCCGCCCCTTGGGCGTCAGCACCGTCCCCGCGTCGTCGTCGGCGACGAGTTCCTTCTCGCGGAGGCCGTTCAGGACCATCGTCGTCCGGCTGGCGTCGAAGGCGACGACATCGAGCGGGTCGACGCCCTCGCCGGCGGAGTAGATGGCCACGAGCACCTGTACCTCCTCGTCGGAGAGGGAGATGTCGGACAGCGATTCGACGATGTCGCTGTACTCCAGGCGGAAGTAGCGGCCGAGGAGGTTCATCACCCGTTCGGACGGGAGCGCCACGATCGAGACGAGTGCGGTGGTGCCCGGGACGTGTCGGACGGACAGCGCGGGGCGGCTCTCGCCGCCGAGCGTCCGTGTCTCCTTCTCGAAGTCGGTCACCGTCGCCAGATTGATCGAGAAGTCGACCTCCGGCCCGGAAAAGGCGAGGGAGCCGTCGTCGACGGCGAGTTTGGCCTTCCGAATCGAGGAGTCGACGACGCGACCGCCGCGCCGTGCGGGGTGTTCGACCGTCACCGTCCGGCCGTTCAGGTGGGCCTTGAACAGGACGGTCGCGAACTTGTCGACCGTGTCGCTCTCGGCCTCGACGACGGCCATGCGGCGGCCGTCGTCAGTGCGGTAGGCGATCGTGATGGAGTCGCTGAAGAACTCGCGCATCTCCGGCGGCACGTGCCCGACCGCGATGTCGAACATCGACGACGTGGGGATCGTCACCTTGTGATCGTCACCGGCGAGGACCAGCCGTTTCGGGCTCATGATGATGCGCCCCCGAATCGGGTCCTCGCGGTCCATCCCGGTCAGGAAGAACCGGCCGACGAAGTCGGCGATGACGCGTTCAGACATTCAGCAGCCCCCCGACGACGGACATGGTCAGCACGGCGACGGCACACCCGATCCACGTCAGCAGGACGAAATGGAGGAGTGCGTTGGCCTTGTGACCGCCGTCGACCGTTCGAATGATGAGCGACGAGAGGACAGCGTTGATCAGCACCACCCCGAGCAGGAGAAACTGGATGAGTGGGAGGTCGTACACCTGTGTGTGGATGAGTTTGCCCACGTCCATCTGGGAGCTAGCGGTGAGGTCGAGGGACATGTTGGCGAGGATGTCGACGATTTTGAAGCCGATGAAGAAGGCAAAGGAGGAGGCGGCGGTGATCCCGTACAGGAGACCGATCATCGTAACCGTCGCCTGTTCCCGTTGTTGTCGGAGCTGGTTCACGTGATTCATGTTCTCGCTGATGAGTTCACCCAACTGTTTGGGCTCGCCCCCCATCTGTCTACCGACAAGGTACATCTCGCTGAACTTCTGGATGAGGTAGGAGCGCGTGTTGGCCGTGAAATAATCCCACGCCCGGTCCGGTTCGAGGCGCATGTTCAGGCGCTTGAACAGGTCGTCCACGTCGTCGGTGAGGGGGCCGAAGTCCTTCTTCCGGAGCGTCTTGAGAACGGCCGTGGTGGTCGACTGTTTCGCCGTCTCGCTCGCGCCGAGCGCCCGGATGAAACTCGGGAACTCGTTGTCGCGGGACTTGATCCGCTCCTCCTGGACGCGGAAGACGACGCCCGGAATCGCGAGCGGCGTGACGGGGATGGCCATGTATATCGGTCGGGGGAGCGACGAGACGGGGAGCAGATCGGTCAGCCCGAGCCCGAGCCCGAACAGGTCGCCGGCGACGAGGGCGATGAGGACGATGGAGAGCACGCCGCCGACGGCGAGGCTCGCGATCATGGACCACTCGCCGTCCGGTCGGACCCCGTCAGGGTAGTACCAGATGGGGTCGTACGGCGACATCGTTCGGATGACGAGGAAGAAGCCGGTCTGGACGAACGCGTAGAGGACGATGACGGCGCCCACGGTCATGCTCGGGTTCGTCCCCGTCAGGATGGGGAGGACGATGGCAAAGACCAGTGCGAACGTCATCGACAGCACCATCGACAGGTAGAGATCCTTCATCACTTCGAGGTTGTCGAGGGTGCTTTCGTACATCGTCACGTAGTTCTGGATCATCACCTGCTGTTCGCTGAGGAGGAACTCGCTGAGTTCCTGTCCGGCGTTGACGGTGTACGCGAGGCGGTCGAAGAAGTCGGCGAGGGGTTCGCTCGGAATCCGACGGGCGCGGCGACGACAGGCGTCGTCGAGGCTCTGGTTCCACGTGTCGACGAGCTGAACGACCCGACCGATCTCTTCCGAGAGTGCGCCGTACTCCTTCTCCTCGGAGAGTTTTCGGAACACCTCCATCCGGTCGATGTTCGTCGTCGACAACACCGTCATGTGGGTCATCATGAGGTGATACTGGTTCTCCATCTCGACGCGCTCCTGGCTCACGAGGAGTTTCGGGTACGCCACGGCCGCAAAGAGGACGAGAGCGCCCAGCAACGGGATCGGGAGGCGGATGGAGAGGGGGAGTTCGACGAAGACCGCGACGACGACCGTCCCGGCGAAGAAGACCAGCGACGGGAGGACGATGAGGAAGATGTACCGCGACATCTCCATGTCCATCCGGTTGTAGGCCTCGACGATGGACGCGAGCGTCTCGGAGGCCGTGATGTCGGATCCGCTCTCAGCGGCTGGTTCGGACGCCATTATTTGTGGATGTCGAAGGGGAGACCCTCGACGCCGTCCCGCTGGAACGACTTGATGGCCTCGTTGACCTCGTGGTAGCCGAGGATGTTCTCCTCGATCATGCGCTCGACGAGTCGCGCCCGGAAGTCGAGGTCGTCGTAGATATCACGCGTGTCGGCGTAGCCCAGCAAGGTCGCGATCTGTTCTTCGAGGACGTAGGAGTTGTTCATCCCCTGGAAGACGATTTCGTCCTCGACGGGGTCCCAGCTGAACACCTGCCGGGTGACGACGCCGTCCATCTCCTTGGAGTAGCCCTCGATCTCCTGGACGCTGGTCACCCGACGCAGCACGTCGTCGCCCTGCTTGACGCGGTTCTGGAACAGCGCCACGTCGGCGTTGTCCATGAAGGTCTCGGGGACGTTGATCGGATCGCCGGTGAACCGCTGGATCATCGAGACGATGTCGCTGGCGTGGAAGGTGAGCATGACGGGGTGGCCGGTCTGGGCGGCCTGGAAGGCCATGCGACCCTCCTCGCCACGAACCTCGCCGACGATGATGTAGTCGGGACGGGATCGGAGCGCGGCGGCGACGAGGTCGAACATGTCCACGTCGGAGTTGTCCTCGCCGCCGCCCTCGCGGGTGAGTAGCTGCTGCCAGGTGTCGTGGGGCGGGAGCACCTCGGCGGTGTCCTCCGCGGTGTAAATCTTCGAATCTCGGGGAATGAACGACATGATGCTGTTGAGCGTCGTGGTCTTCCCCGAGGCCGTCTCGCCGACGACGAACACCGTCTGTTCGTTCTCCAGGCAGAGCCAGAGGTAAGCCGTCAGTTCGGGCGAGAGCGTCCCCCACTTCGTGATCTGGTTGATCGAGAGGGGCGTCTCGTCGCCCTGACGAATGGTGAGGCTCGGCCCCTGCACGGACACGTCGTCGGAGTAGATGACGTTCAGACGGGAGCCGTCGGGCAGGGTGGAGTCGACGATCGGATTGGAGTCCGAGACGGGGTCGCCGATGCGTTCGCCCATGCTCCGAATCCACGAGTCGAACTGTTCGGGCGTCCCGAAGTCGACGGTCGTCTCGATCAGGCCGTAGGTGCCGTGGTCGACGTAGCACTGGTGCGGCCCGATGACGTGAACGTCCTCGTTGGCCGGGTCGCGCATGACCGGTTCGAGCGGGCCGAGACCGACGATGTCGCGGTTGAGCCGGTACCGGATGTTCTCGTAGGTCTGCTCGCTGACACGGATGTTGCTGAGCCCGAGGAAGTCGAGCAGACGGTCGATCCAGTAGCGCAGGCCGCTTCGATCCTGCTCGATGGTCGTCGTCTCCTCGAGGAGTTCCTCGATACGGTCGTCGTACTCCGACTCCTCCTCGGGGACGGCCTTGCTGACGCTCCGATCGAGCAGTTCGTCCCGGATCTTCGAGAACAGGCTCTGTTCGTCGCCGGAGAGCGACGGCTCGATGGCGTAGTACTTCATGTCCTGGCCCAGATCGCCGTAGATGTGGCAGTAGATCGGGCCGCCGATGGGGTAGAGGACGTTCGGTCGGGTCGTTTCGTACTCGCTCGTGGGCTCGTCGATGAGCAGCGGGAACTCGCCAGTGATCTGCTTGAACTTCTTCAGGTGGTCCCGGAGATGCGGGCGGTTGGCCGCGATCTGCTTGAGTTCGTCCGAGGGGGTGGCGGTTCCGAGTTCAGTCATTATGCGACACTACGACTCTCGATGACGATCCCCGTCCCCGAACGGACGGAGTAGCCGATGGTGTCTCCGACTTGCTGTCCCATGCCCGCGAACCGCTTGACCGATATCTGGCGGCGTACGTCGTTGCCGACCTCGACCATCTCGAGTTCGAGGAACACGTCCGCGATGGAACGGAACGGACCGATCGCCTCCTCGTCGACCGTCGACGGGTCGACCGTCAGCACGATGACCTTGCCCTGCGAGATCACGTCCCGGAAGAAGCCGATGATCTCTAGGGCTGCTTGCCGTTCCTCGTTCTGGCGCACCAGCGCCTCGAACTTCGGATCGTTGCGGAGGATGGCGTCGAACGTGTCGATCACGATGACGTCCGAGTTCCACATCATGTCGGCGTTCATCAGGCGCTTGAGCAACTCCTTGCGCTCGCCTTCCCCCTCGTCGGAGAGGCGGCCGCCGGTGTCGAAGTCGGCGTGCAGGAACAGGACGTTCTCGTCGAGGAGGTGGTCGACCATGTCGTACGACAGCGAGTGCATCTGGTCGATGAACCCGCGCGTCGTCAACTCCGTCGAGAGGTACGTGACCGAGTGGCCCTCCTCGCAGAAGCCGTAGGTGAATCGCTGGGAGATGGCGCTCTTGCCGGCCCCGTAGTCACCCTCGGCGAGGACGATGCTCCCGCGGGGCACGCCGCCGCCCAGTTCCTTGTTGAGGCGGTCGTGAGCTTCCAGTCCGAGCGACAGCAGTTTGGATCCAGTCTGGCTCATGTGCGGAATCTGAACACCTCCTCGTCCCCGTTCACGATCAGTTTCACCCGGTGATCGCCGGGCGCCAGGTCGGCGCCGATTTCGAGGCGCACGACGTTGCTCGGCCGCCACCGGTCGCCGTCGACGACGGTCGACGTGACGTTGGTTCGATACCGCCCGTCGAGCAGTATCTCGATGAATCTGGTGTCGTTGTCGAGCGTCGACGTACCCGTATTCTTCACCAGGATCGTCACCGTCTTCGAGGAGTTGTTGTAGACGGGACTCCCGGCGTCGCTGATCACCTCGATGTCGGTGCGCACTTCCTCGGAGACTTCGAGACTCTGGTCGTCGATACCCTGGCTGAGTCGGGAGATGCCCTGGGTGAACGTGCCGGCGACGCCCGCGGCGATGACCAGACTCGCGATGAACAGGATCAGGTGCGAGGCCGAGACGCTCGCCATTCAGAGCACCTCCGTGACGGCCACGCCGGGGCCGGAGACGATTTTGACGCGGTTCGGCTGACTCGTCGCGTTCACTTCGAGGTGGAGTCGCTCACCGGGGAGCCACAGATCGGTCGAGTTGTCGCCGTCGACCCGACGCACCGCGTAGTCGTCGCGGTACGTATTGTCCACCAAGAGATCGGTCGCGTCGACCGAGAGGTCCGTGGCCCCCTGGTTGACCACGTCGACCGTGAGCGTGTCGTTGCCGGCGTCGTAGCTGACGTTCGTGATCGACAGCACGGTGTTCTGGCGGTCGAGCGCCTCGTCGTCGACCGCGGACGTGGCGTCCGAGACGCGTTCGAACCCGTTGGCCGACGCCGTGTACGCCGTCGAGAACGCGAGGAAGATGCCGACGAAGACGATCGCCGCCGACCCGCTGACGCTAAAGCCCAAACGGAACACCTCCGCCGCCACTCCAGCACTCGAAGACGACCGAATCGGCGGTGGATCCGGTCAGTCGACTGATGTATCGCAGGCTGGCGACGTGGTGGTCGATGGTGAGCGTCGACGGGGCGCCGGTCACCTCCCGATCCGCATCGAGTTCACCGAAGCCCACCAGGAAATCGCGGAGTTCGTCCGCGGCGTCCTCGCCGACCCACTGAATGCGACGGTAGTACTCGACCGCTCGGGCCGCGTCCTCCACGTCGCCCTGTTCGACGAGATATTCGAGCCACTCCATCACGAGCAGATCCCCGACGTAGCCGGAGGGTACCGTCTCGAGATAGGGTTTCGTCGTCGTCGCGCCCGAGCCTTGCATCAGCGTGTTGGCGGCGAACTGCAGGTCGCCGGCACCCTCGGACGCCTCCTCGGGTGACTGCGCCGCCGCCCCGTCGGTCGCCATCTGGGCTGGTGCCGGTTCCGGGTCGGGGTCGGGTTCCGGGTCCGGGTCCGGGTCCGGGTCAGCGGCGTCCACACCACCGTCGTCGTCCACCTCATCGAACCCGTCGTCCATGCCGCCGAACTCCTCGTCCATCTCACCGAACCCGTCGTCCATGCCACCGAACTCCTCGTCCGCGGCATCGTCGTCGCCGAACGTGTCGTCGTCGAACGCGTCGCCGTCGTCGTCCTCGAACGCGTCCTCGGCGCCGCCGTTGGTGGCGTCGCCGGACTCGGCCGCCTCCTCGGCCCACTCGGCGTCGCCGCTCTCGTATTCGTCTTTCAGTTCTTCGAACGATTTGCCGGAGTCGTCGGAATCGTCGGATTCGTCGGCCATGGTGTCCTCAGTAGTCGAATCGTCGGCGCTCGCTTCGTCGAGCTCACCGAAATCGTCGTCCGCCTCGTCCTCGTCGAGGAAGTCGTCGTCGAAGAAATCCTCGGCCTCGGCACCGGCGATATCGTCGTCCAGGTCCGCCTCCTCCTCGTCGCCGTCATCGTCGTCGAACAGACCGAGCGATCCACCGTCGTCGAAGCCGCCGCCACCGGCCTGTACGTCGTCGACGAAGGGGTTGACACCCCGGGTGACCATCTCGTAGATGTCGAGCAGTTTGCGGACGTTCTCCTCGACGTCTTCGACGGTGTTGCTGATCTCCTCGTTCTCGCTCCGGATCGTACTCACCGTCGAGGAGAGGCTGGCGACCTCGTTTTCGAGTTCGTCGATTCGGCCTTCGAGTTCGGCGTTGGCGGCGCTCCCGTCGTCGCCGTCGTCGAAACCGAGACCGTCGTCGCCACCGAAGTCGTCGCCGCCGAAATCGTCGAGGTCGTCGTCCTCCTCGAAGAACATATCGTCGTCGTCGCCGGCGCCGTCGCTCCCGCCGTCGTCGTCATCGTCACCACCGAGGAAGCGCTCTAGGAGTTCCATCCGGATCCTCCCGTCGGCCGACGTCCCGTCGAACCCATTCTATCATGTCTTCGATGGGCCTCCCGTACTTTAATCGTTGTCCTTCAGTTATCAATTTTGATACGTGTATGACGCGCGTATGCCGCGTTAGCGGCGGTCAGACGGGCGTTCAGACGATCCGACACCGATCAGAGCTGCCGCTCGGTGCCGGCGGACTTGATCAGCAGCGCGCCCGTCCCGCCGTGAAAGCGAAGTGATCGACCGGCGTCGCCGCCCACGTCCTCGGCGTCGATGGAAATCCCGCGCCGATCGAGCACCGCCCGTGCCACCGCGACGTTGCGCTCGCCGATGGGTTCGTCCTGGCTGTCGAACTCGAACATGGCACTCCCGCCAGCCAGTTTCGCCGTGATGTTACCGGGGGTCGCCCCCTCGTCCCGCATCGCGTTCACCACGGCGTCGATGCCCGTATCGGCGTACTTCGCGACGTTCGGCGGATCGTCGGGGGCGGTCGGCAGCATGACGTGGATGAGGCCGGCGACGCCCGCCCGGTCGTCGTGGAGGCCGACGCCCAGACACGACCCGAGACCGCTGGTGGTCAGGACGGCTTCGTCGGCCGTGACGGCGAAATCGGCGATCCCGACCCGCTTGCGCGTCCGCGTCGATGCCGACTTCTCACCGTACGTTTTCATTAGAAGAGCGACTCTCGGTTCGCTTCGAGTTGGTCGCTCCGCTCGACCAGCAGCGAGTCGAGCGCTTCCTTGAGTTTCTGCTCGTCCGGGATCGCGTAGATCTCACAGTTGAACTCGCCCTCCGGCGTGACGACCGTCGAGTCCATGAGGAAGGCGTACTCCTGGGATTGGCCGAGTCGCCCGGCGATGGGACTGAGAATCGCAGTCCCGAGGTCGTGGACCAGTTCGGGGGGCGTGTGGTCGATGCTCGTCTGCAGGACGTTCGCCCACCCGTCGATGAACCCGCTGGTCATGATGTTACCCAGCTCCTGGATCGCGCTCTCCCCCATGTCCCCGAGGGGGTCGTCGAGCTCCATCGGCACGGTGGCGTCGACGATCGTCCGCGCGGACGGTTCGTCGAACAGGATGGCGAGATAGCCCCCCGGCGTCCCCTTGAACTCCATGACGGTCCCGAGATACACCTCGTCGCGGGCCGTGTTCGGCACGTCCTCGATGGGGACGAAGCTGAGACGGCTCACGTCGACGTCCGTCTCGATCCCCGTCATCGACGAGACGTTCTCGGCGGCGCGTTCGGCGCCCTGACGAGTCATCTCGTCGAAGACTGTCAGCTTGTCCATCGGGATGGCGTCCTCGTGGTCGTCGCTCGCCTCGAGCATCTCCGCGAAGGCGCCGTACTCCGGGAGCATGTAGATGTACGCGTCGATCTGTTCGTCGACCGCGGTCATCTGGCTCTCGAAGACGAAGACGTGTTCCTCCTCGGCGCGGTCGAGGGCGCCGTTGGGAAGTACATCGGTCCCGTCGCGTTCGACGTACGTCGGGGGCGTCATGTCGACGCTCGTGGCCAGATAGTCGGCCCAGCCGTCGACGAATCCGCCCATCATGATGTTGCCGATCTCGTTGATCCCGCTCCGGGCCATCTCGTCGAACTCGTCGTCGTCCCCGGCGGTGGCGCCCGGAACGAGCACGTCGACGATGCTCGCGGCACTGCCGCGGTCGAACGCCAGCGCCGTCTCGCCCGAGAGCCCACCGTCCAGACCGATCTGGACGCCGACGAACTCCGTCCCACCGAAGACGTCCTCGACGTCGCGCTTCGACATCAGCGTGACGTTGGTCACGTCGACGTACGTCTCGATGCCCGTCATCTGCGTCAGCGACGCCGCGGCGTGTTCCGCCCCCTCCTGTGCGAGGCGGTTGTAGGTGCCGAGCGACTGGATATCGACCCGCATTGTCAGGCCACGACGTCGTCGATTGCTTCGAGCACGTTCGGCTTCTGGAACGGCTTCGTGATGTAGCCGTCCGCGCCGGCTTTCACCGCGTTTTTCATCTTCTCCTCCTGTCCGACGCTCGTACACATGATGACGTTCGCGTCGGGATCGCTTCCCGTGATCTCACTCGTCGCCTCGATTCCGTCCCGAATCGGCATCACGATGTCCATCATCACCAGATCGGGGTCGTGCTCTCGGTAGAGCTCGACGGCTTCGACGCCGTTTTCGGCTTCCCCGACGATCTCGAAGTTCTCTTCGAGAATTTCACGCAGAAGGTTGCGCATGAAATCCGAATCGTCGACGAGTAGTACTTGCGGTGGCATCTATGCCGAAGATTCACGACTCGCTAAATAAAGACTCGGGCGCGATTCTCAGTACTGATACGGATGTGGGCAGGCGATCGGGACGGCTACGCTATCAGTCCTCGGCCAACTCGACGGCCTGTTCGTCGGAGACGGCCTCGATGAGGTCGCCGATGCTGTCGTCACGGTCGAGGTCGTACCGTTTGAGCAAGCCGGTGAGCGTCCGAACCGGGTAGCGCACCGAGACGCTCGATTCGGCGAGCAGGATGCCCAGTACGTCCTCAACGGGCGTGCCGCCGCCGACGTGCTGGGCGTACCAGATCAGCAGCGACTCGAAACTGGTGACGACATCGTTCGAGACGACCTGGTGGCGGCTGACGCCGTCGTCGAACTTCGCCGTGGCGTGGAAGCCGTACTTGGCGTCGATCTCGCGGAAGTGATCTTCGAGCCAGGCGTTGACGTCCATCTCGGAAATCTCCGGGTCGTCGTCGGCTTCGTCGGGGGACGGATCGCGAGGCTCCCGTGTATCACGGGCCTGCTCCCGTGCCTCGGTGGCCTCGTCGCTCGTAGACCCGCCGGTAGAGACGACGTACCGACCGTCGTCGAGTTCGTCCACGTTGTCGTGTCTGGTGAGATCTAACTCCTCCTCGGTGAGAACCTTCCCGCGTTCCGAGACGGAGTCGTCTGAGTCGGATGGCATATCCTGGCAGTGTTTCCACTTTCGCAGGTGAAAACATAAAGATTCGGTGGGTCGGGTGGCCGAAATCAGAGTTCGACCGACTGCTCGCCGGAGAGCGACTGAGGCACCTGAACGCGGATGATGCTCGTCGCACCGCTCTCGGTGTTGACGCGGAGCGTCGCCGTCTGACCGGAGTACAGCGGACCGTTGCTGAACTCGTCGTTGTAGTCGAGCGCGGTCATGTTGATTGTGACGACCAGCCGATCGGTTCGGCTGTTCAGGATCAGCCCGGCCCCGCGACTTTCGTTGAGCGAGTCGTCGTCGTCCTGGAGCGCTCGCGTCCGATCGTTCTCATCGGCCGCGCCAGTTCGGTTGATCGCCGTGCCGTTGGTGAACGCGAAGCGGTCAGTGCCGTTCGGCCCGATCAACTCGAACGTCGTCGCGCTCATGTTGATGTCGCTCGCGCCCGGTGACTTCTGGACGACTAGCGACATTTCGTTGACCGCCAACGACGTGTTGTCCAGGGAGGCGTTCGCCTGGTCGTCGCTCAACGTGACGTTATCACTCGTGTTGTAGTACGAGACGTTCCCCGTTTTGGAAACTGGTTCGAGGCGGTCGGTGACCTGTGCGCTGCTCTGTTGACCCGTCTGTTCTGACTGCGTCTGGAGGAAGCCGGCCGTGTTGATCAGAACGCCAGCCGCGATCGCCGCGACTAGGACCATCGCGATGAACACGATGAGCGTCCCGATACCGACCTGACCCCTGTCAGTTCGTTCTTCGAACATTGTT
>Ga0207851_100414_pt1 | contig 22717 bp, 27 predicted proteins | sample A23E3SouthBayCA_FD_187747 | JGI IMG/M metagenome (GOLD analysis project Ga0207851, IMG submission 187747) | Aerobic enrichment media microbial communities from Eden Landing Ponds, California, USA - A23 E3 (SPAdes) | ecosystem: Environmental > Aquatic > Marine > Unclassified | place: Emeryville... | reverse complement strand
CGGGTCGAGGTCGACGAGGAGAACCTCGTGGTCACGATCGGCGAGGGCCCCCGCCACGTTGATCGCGACTGTGGTCTTGCCGACACCCCCTTTCTGATTTGTCACAGCGAGTTTTGTGGTCATAGCACTCTATGCTGGTTGTGCTGTCTAAGACATCATAATGGTACGTCAGACGGATAGCGTACCAGTCCAGCAGGTCTCCCGATTTCGAAGAAGCTCTTGATGAGCTCCAAGCGGCTGAGAGGTACGCGTGGCGCGCGACGGGGGACGAATATGAAAAGAAGCGAACTGCTTCAGGGCACCAAGGACAATCTCGGAGACCAAGAGGTACGTCGTCTACAGGTCCGGTATCCCACGGGATATGTATAGCAGACCGAGGAGAAGACCGATCACGCTTCCTGGTGTGGCGTGTACGTCCCCCGCCACGGGCGTGATGTAGAACGCGCCTGTCGTACCCCACACGACGCCGGCGAAGATGGCCCACGCGCCGAGCGCGACGGCGAGCGTTGCGACCGTCCGACGCGAGGGTGGGTAGTCCACCTTGTCGGATGCTTCCGCGGCAGCGTGCTCAAGGCGCAGCCGGGCCCGAGTCCACGCGGTCACAGGGTCGGTCGCGGCGGGCGATTCGTGCTCGTCGCCGAACGTGCCGAACGTCTGCTGCCGGTCCTGAGCTTCGGCTTCGAGCGGGTTCGGCAGGTGGTTGTACTGGTGGCGAACGATGTCATCTTGGGGCGTGATTCGGTCGAGAGCGATTAGGTCTTCGTTCTCCCGGATCGTCGCGTAGCTCTCGGGCTGCGCATCGACATCGTACGGGCCGTCGGTCGGCATCCCGAGCCCAGCGGACATCTTGTGCCACAGCTGCGCGAACTCGGAGCTCACGTAGTATTGCGCCGTGCTGAGGTACTTCCACCCCATCAGCATCTGCAGCCCGTGGGTGTCGAAGCCTTCGAGCGTGATCCAGTAGTTTGCCGCCGACGCCCGGAGCGCCTGCGGCATCATCCGGTCGGGTTCGATGCCTTCAGTCACTTCACCAAGCCGGGTGAGACGCCGGCGGACTGTCTCGTCGGCCATGTCGAGCTGGCCTTGGTGTTCGAGGAAGCGCTCAATAATGTCGCGGCCGCGGTCTTGGAGTACGGGTATCTTCCGTCCGCCGGCGTGGGACTTCGGAGACCAATAGTCGTCGTAGAAGTCCTCGGGTTCGGCGTCGGCATCGTCAGCGTTTCGAGCGCGGGCCTTCGCCAGCGTCCGGCAGTGGCTACAGACGGGCTCGTCGAAGGCGCGGTGGCAGTCCTTGTGATCCGGGACAGTCACAGCGACGATCTCACCGGCCGCGTTCCGATCGACATCTTCCTCGGTGAAGTGGAGAGCAAACCCGAGGCGGAACCCGAGGTAGCCGAGGAAGTAGACTAAGAAGGCGATCGTCACGCTGGCGTGCTGAAGATCGTCTTGGAGCCCACGCTCGTCAAGCCGTGAAGCAGTCCGAAAGAGTCGTTCAGTCTCGACAGGCGTGAAGGAGTTGTCGGCCGCAGTCCCTCTCGACATATAGATGGTTGTCCGTAATCATTTATAAACCTCAGTGCTGTGAGCAGGGGAATAGTTCTCACAAGTATCAGAAATTATATGTCCAGAACACCGATTCAGGCTATCTTGTGCCGATTTTTCTATAACAGGGTCCTGAAGAAAGTCTCACGACGTAGAATTCACGTCCACAATGTTGTCTGAGTTTCGTCAGTACTGGGCGGAAGAGGCCCAATCTGAACGCTGGCTGTTTCAGAGAATTCTGTCGTGTTTATAGCATCAAAATGTGCTTGGACAATAGGGGCCATTCGGTCAACTTGTCCTCCAGAAGCTTGCTCGGACTGGGCCGTCGGTGCTGCGTCAGTCGTGTAGTCGTCAAGATCCTCTCTGATCACAACAAGAGCTTCATCGGTGGTATCGGGTGTTCCTGGCGTCGGGACGGGCGTCCAAAATGGGGACCACCACGGAATCAGTCGGGATTCCCAACGCCCCTCGTCGTCTTGGTCAAGGAAGCCGATCGCCGTGAGTGCCTCACGGTGGCGGTCGTAGGAGCGCTGGGAGACACCGGATTCCTCGACGAGTTGGCTCGTGCAAAGTGGTTCGGTCGCCGCGAGAATCGTCTGGAGGAGACGGCGTGCTGACGGCGGGAGCGTCGGGACGAGACGGTCCGCCGGGAGCTGTGCGAGACCATGTTCTAGGTCCGCGACCCCGAGGGTCTCGCCGTCGTGAGTAGCTGCCGCAAGGTGGAGACAGACGGTGGCGACATCATAGGGGCTCGCCCCTCGGTCATCGGAGGTGAGCACGGACTGGAGTACGTGTGTGAGTTCCCGGAGATCCGAACCCGTGTGGAATCCCTTGCGCTCAAGATGGGTTTCGAGAACCGCGCGGATGCCGGCGTAGGTGTTCGCCACGTGGACCGGAACCGAGAGCCCGAACGTTTCCTCGTCACCCTGGGCGACCGATTCGCGGACGTCGTCGTTCGCGGCCTCGAGAGCGCCGCGGAGATCGGGCTGGAGCGCCGACGCGTCAGGGCCGACGATTGCCCAGTCGGCGACCAGATCGGCAAGCGGTTCGGTGGGATCGAACTCCACGCTCATCCGACGCTTGAGTTTGGGTTCGCGGTCCTCGATCAGGTTTCGATGGGCGTTGTGAGCACCGTAACCGGCCGATTTCGGGATCGTATGCCGGAAGAACTGTGTGAAGTTGCGGAGTCGCTGTGAGTCACGTCGAAGTTGATCGACGTCCGGGAGACGAACGGTGATCTGGAGGTCGAGGCCGGCGGCAGCGTAGAGATGCGTCGCCGTCGCGAACAAGCCATGGGCATCTTTGAAGAGCTCCGTTCTGGCTTCGGTGTCACCATCATCCAGTTCGCCCAATCGGCGGAGGACCCCATCGCGCACGTATTGGAGCCGATCGCGAAGACCCGCCCACGTTTCCTGATCTTCGCCGAGCCACCCGACCTGCGAAGCGTATCGAAGCACGTCTTCGACAGCGTCGTCGAACGCACCGTCGTACGCCTCCTGGAGACCATCGCCGAGGGCTTGTCTGTTCAGGAGCCGCGCCCACGCTTTGTCACTGAGTAAGATCGACGAGAGACGTACCAAGGTAGCCAGCGGACCGCCCCACTGGACGACAGTGAGCGTAGTGTCGTCGAAACAGGAGAGGTAGCCGACCCGGCCATCGTCGAACGCGTCGATCTCGTGGTCGACGAGCGTGACCCCCTGCTCGCGAACCGGTGCCGTCAACCGGGTGTGCATACCCCAGCTGTCCATGACACCTCCGGGTTCTGGCCCGCTCAGCCACTGCACGTAGTCGGCACCGTCGCCGATCTTACCGGTCGCGGTCAGCCACTCCTCCGGTGTGGGAGGAGAGCCACCGCCGTCGGCGGGGTCAGCGGGGGGTGGGGAGGACGAGTCCCCGGCGCGATACACTGTACTTGTGAGATCCTGTCGGGGGGCGCTAAGACGGGAGGAAGTCTCCGTGAGTGCGACCTGTTCGGGGTGGCGGACATCGTAGTCCTCGGTGATCAACGCGGAGAGCGCGTCGCCCAGCGGCGTCAGCGTAGCCGTGTGGAACGTACCGGACCGGTCGATGTCGACGAAACCCGCAGCCTCGAGGCGACCGAGGTACGCGCTGATACTGCCAGACGCGAGGTCGACATTGGGATCGTCAGCAAGAGTGCGTGCCTGACGCGCCTCAGCGTCGCGTAGCGCGGCGACGATCCGTAGATGCCCATCACCCGGGGAGAACTGCTGGGCGGCCTCGTAGGCGGCGTGGGGCGTCCCTCCGTCGTCTTCGTCACTCGCGTCTGGGCGGAACCCGTCCCCGGATTCAGTAAGATGTGCATCCGCCCACTCGGTGTGATCCCGAAGGGTCCGTTCAGCCGCTTGCGAGCAACACACTACCCGGACATCGAAGACGGTCGCGAGGTGGGAAAGAATCCTCAGGGCACGCTCCCGGGTCGATTTCGGGGCATCCTGCCACGAAGCAGGGTCGAGCGTGAGCGTGATGGGGATGGTCTGGTCGTTCTGAGCATGGAGCGCGAGTGGGCCAGCCACGAGCGCGTCCAGTCCACTGTTGAGCGGGTCTTTCCCAGTGCCGATGGCCGTGAGTGCTTCCCGGCGGTCCTCGTCCTGTGCGTCGCTAGTAGCCGCGTCAGCGCGAGCGTGTGTCGCGAGGAGTGTGTAATACTGCTGGGCGGCGGTGATTGCCTCCTGGTGGTCTCCAGCAGTGACGGCCATCGGGACACCACAGGCCTCGGCGAGAGCGGCGGCATCGGAGCCGTCGTGTTCGTCCGCGATCTCCCGAGCGAGGTCGGCGGTGCGAGGAAGCAGCTGCGTCCAGAGATCGGGGAGCCAGTCGCTCACTTGCGGGCCGACGCGGGTGAGCTGGACGGCGTCGACGCGGGCCTGTCCCGGACGAGCGAGAGTGACCAATGCCTCGTCGAGGTCGAAGACATCCAAGTCGACCTCCTCCGTGACGGCATCGGCATAGCGCTGGTCGCTCCTGTCGAGAACAGCTTCGGCTTCTGCTTCGAGCCAACGGTCGCGACGGGCGAGATAGGCCTCAGCGGCGGTTTCGAAGCGCTGGGATTTCTGTTCGAGGTACGCGTCGGCAAGTGCCTCGAACTGCTGGCGGTGCGCATCCAGTTGTGCCTCGGCTTCGGTGCCGAACAGCGCCTCCTGCTGGTCGAAGTAGTCGGAGACCTGCTCCTCAAGGACACCGTAGTCGTCGACGGCCGCGTAGCGATCGGATTTGCCGGCCCGATCGGCGAGAATTCGTGCCCGGAGTTCGCGAGCGACGTCGAGGTCGTCGGCCTGAGCGCGGGGGCGAAGGCGGTCAGCCTGCCAGACGGCACCACAGCTGGCGCACTGCACCTGATCGTGGGTGTCGAGATTCTCGACGAGCCAGTGACTCTGACAGCGCCGACAGCCGACGACGGCGTATCGCGGGCCGGAGTGGGGGCGAGCATCGCTCTCGGGGGAACCAGTAGTTTCGTCGTCCATCAGGGTGCGGACGCCGACCTTGCGCGCTGACGGCTCGACAGGCCGTCGTACCCACGGGTACTCTCGTCCCCCTCACTGCGCCGACAGACGGCGCTGACGCTACGCGTAGCTCGCGATGAGGGGCAAACGTTTTGTCCATGGGTTGCGGAAGAAAGGATACGGATCAGCCATCCTATCCCGTGCCCCAGTCCGAAGTGGGATTCGGACTGGGGTTCTTCCCCAACGCTGTGAGCGGTTAGCTTATCTTGTGCCTTTCCCGAACAGTCTCCCTGCCTCGTCTTAAAATGCCCGCCGGCGTCAGACGTTTTGCTCGCCGAAAATGTTTCTAGAATATAACACACGGCGGCGGGGAAGGGTGATCGGAGCCGAGGTGCGATCATCCCTCCACCTCGTACTGTGTGAGGTGCCGCTGGCGGATGTCGAACAGCGCGATTGCCGTTCGACGCTGTCGGGGGATCATCGCTTCGAGTTCCTCTGCCGACCACGAGCCGGTCGCGTCGGCACGGAGCTGGGAACCCGTCATCACGCATCCTGCTCCTCGAGGAGCGTCCGAACTGCCGTGCGGATGAGCTCGCTCTTGCTCGCGAACTCGCCCTCGTCGACGAGACGCTGAACCTCGGCACGGAGATCGCCCGGCATCCGCACCGTTTCTCGGCGCATCCGGGCGTCGTCGGAGCGATCGGTAGTACTCACCGCCGTTCACCCCCTTCAGTAGCATCGGTGAGACGGCGCGCCCCGACTCGGATCACCCCGTGACCAGCGTCGGTCGGCGCGTAGCCGTTGGTGCGACCGTCGATCTCCGTCTTCGCGACGAGATCACGCTCCGCCAGCTCGTCGAGGTTCTGGTAGAGCCGGCTGTGGTGAACGAGTTCGCCGTACCAGCTGGAGAGGCGCTCTTGAATCGCGCGGCCGTGCGGCGGCTCCGAATCGGTCGCGAGTGTCGTGACTGCCACGAGGCAATCCCGCTGGAAGGCGGTCAGGTCGTGCCACACCATGGGTTCGACGACGGCAGACCCGCCGTCGGAGCGCAACGAATCGTCTTCGGGGTCGTTGTTACCCCACAGTTGGGACGATTGATCCGACTCGTGGGGTAACGGGGCGTGCTCGTCGTCCGTGACCAGCGTCGGCGTATCGGCTTCGACCTCGCGCCACGCCCGAACGAGGTCGTCCATCCCGCCGTCGCCGGTGTCACGAGCCCACGAACACGCATCGGCGGCGATGCTGACGGCCTGCCGGTCGAGCGTGACGTGGCCGGCGGGCTGGAGCTGTGTTCGAACCGCCCGGTGCCGGGCTTCGCGGTCGGTGACGACCCGGGCGGCGAAGTGCGCGGCACGCTCGTCGAGGGCGGTCAGCGTTCGCTCGCGAGCATCGGTGGTTATCGCGAGGGTCAGCTGGTCGGGATCGGAGCGGCCGACGATGCGAACAGGAGCAGTCACGGCAGTTCACCCCCGGAAAGACGAACTACGGTAGCTCCGAGAGCCAGCGCGACGAAGCCAGCCACGGAGAGAACGCGAGGGATAGCGAACGGCCCGTTCGTCAGCCACCCAGGAAACGCAGTCGACGATACTGGATTCAGTAGTCGTAGGGCGAGAACGGCGAGGAGACCAGTCGCGCCGGTGACCAGCCAACTCGCGCCGATCAGGCCGAGTGTGCTACCCCCGAGTCGGCCCACAGCAGTCAGGCGAGAGCCGATCATGGCGCTCGTCCACCCCCGTTAGATCGCCAAGGATGTCTTCCCCACTTCGGCATGAGCGACGCAATGGCCGGTACTCCCTCGACGTTCACGTACCGGCGGGCAAATCCTCGGTTGAATCGGGTGTGGGCATCACTTTCACCTACTGACGACATCGAGACCCGGGGGTACTCGGGCTGTCGTCGCGAGTCGGTGGCCTCGACGAGTCGGCAGTTGGTCGACTGTGCTTCGGGTCGGACGGGGGCTTTATTCCCCGCGTCGTGCGTACTAGACATGCGGTTTGGCTTCCAGACCGCACGACGGACCCGTGCTGATTCCACGGGTTCGTTTTCTCGAACCGGTAGCCCGCCGCGCGGTCTGTCAGACATTGTACGCTAGAGAGACATAAATCTATGCTCAGCATAGGATTTTAAACCTACAAATTATTTGAAACCATGCTCAGCATAGTATTAGTCACGTAATCAACAGTTCTATGAGTAAATATAGAGAGGACGTAGGTAATGCGCCAGCGAGCAGAGTGGATGAAACCGGTCGACGATCAAATACTAGAATTCTTGGAAGATTCTGGCGCAGGCACCCCACAATCGATCGCAGACGCACTCGACCGGAATAACGATTATATTGGAGTTCGCTGCCGTGAACTCACCAGCCGTGGATTTTTATCCCGACCTGCGCGTGGGCTTTATCGAGTAACAGAGAACGGATCTGCGTATCTTCGGGGTGACTTTGATGCTTCAGACGCTAACAAATCAGAATAGACACTTACCGCAGATGAATATAAGAGACAGAAAAGATGGTTGACGGTGAAATTGATCCAAGTAAGAAGGCAGATACTCTACTTGACCATCAGACCCAAAGATTAGAAGATATTGCCAACAACGCTGTAGACTTTCTAAAAATCAACCTTCTGATTTTGGGTGCCTTTGCCCCATTCGCTGCGTCAGTTTTAGGAGATGATATCGATCCCGAGAAAATTTTCACCTCAAAATATATCCTGTATGGAACAAGCGCTTGGATCGCTTCAACATTCGCTTCAACGGTTGTCTATCGATGGTCACGAGGGAGGTCTACATCACAATTTGATATTCTTGAACAAGCAGCACTCCAAGATTGGAAAACAGCAGACCTAAGAGACGAGATGCTGGATAATGGCAAGGAATACGCACAGCTGATTTCACGGCTCATGCGGTTGATGGCGGTGAGCGTTGGCCTCTCGCTTATTGCTGTACTTTATATCGCATTAGGAATTGCCGACTCACTAGTTTCTCTCCCCGGTGATTTTAAACAGAAATCATACATCCTAGTTGTACTCTTCGGAGTACTCGTTGCATTTGGGATGGATATTCGGATTATTACAGAGAATATTGCTAATAAGGCTGCTTTCTGGCTAAGATCTCAACTTATACCGCCGGAGAGGAAAGCTAGGACAGGGAATTTGCCAGACATTTCTGAAGACCAAGAGATGTGGACGTATATTTCAGAGATAGAGGGCATCTCTGGCGTTCGTGCTCGCTTACTCCAAGCTATCAGAGACAAATTTGGTTTGGAACCATGGAAGTATTCAGAATTGTCTGAATACTTAAACGAAGATATGCCAGATATTGGTCTAACACGCCTGATGCTCAATCGACTCAGATCAGAAGGCTACCTTCGGCGAATAAGTAAAGCAGAACCTAGTCGCTTCCTTGTTAGCACACGTGAGGATGAAGTCTTCTTCGGCCAAGATCCCGATAAACTAGTCGGCGACGAACTAAGGAGACTCATCAGCCATATCGAACAAGATGCTACAGTAAGAGAGGTCATAGCTGAGGCACTCCAAATCAAGCCCGACGTGGAGCCGATGAAAGAAGCACTAATTTCGGGGACCACCTCAGACCGGATGAACAAGCTAAATAGAGCAGTTGAGGCGGTCAAAGGAAGTTCAAAAATCGATTATCCAGAAAACAGATACGGAAAAATAGAGTGGAGGTCGAGCCCAGATTACTACCAGATGACTCTAGAGGGGCTCAAACCCTTCCTAATTGCTCAACTACAACTGGCAGAGAACGCCATGGAACAGGGAGTATATAGGGAGGCGAGTGTTTTGATGAGCGGCTGTGTGGAGGAATTTCTTGAGGGACTCCTTTTAGATAATGCACAAGGCGCTCTTGAAGACAACTCACAGACAATTGCAGAATTACTAGACAGAGTAAATGATCACGGACTGCTCCCAGAGGACGAAATCAGCAAGTTACAGGATTTCTACAGAATCCGGAACAAAACGGTACATGACTCAGAATATGAGCTTACGGAATCGAAAGCGGAAGAGTTGATTGATACTGTTCAAGTCGTTATTAAGTCTAGTATATAGGAACCGAAGATTTTGCTGAAATTCCACGCATGAGGACAGCTTTAGTATATAAAGAATAGAGTTATCTAGCCGGACAAACGGCTTCGGTCAGGTGATTTTGGTATTTTACTTTCACCCGGCGCACGGAAGTTTTTATACCCTTCTTCGCGAATACAGAGCTACCGCGCCACCAAACGCGGACAATCGATGCCCGCCGGAACCCACACCAAGTAGCACTCGTGGATTGCTGGCGGGCCACCCACCAGACAGCCATGAGTACCAACAGCGATCTCCCACGATCCGACGACCGCGCGGTCGCCGTCCGACTACGCGACCGAGACCAGTGTCAGGCCTGCAAACGCACCGCCGCCGAGGTCGGGAGCCTCGAGGTTCACCGAATCGTCCCGCACGAGGAGACGGTGAATCAGCTCTCGAACTACGTTCTGCTGTGTCAGCGCTGCCACGACGCCGCTCACACCGACGGAGGCCCAGATGGCGAGTGAGAACTACCCCGCCGACTGGGACGACCGCCGCCAGCAGGTCCTCGACCAGCACATGAATCGCTGTGTCAACTGCCGCCGGGCCGATAGCTCGCTCCAGATCCATCACGTCGTGCCGGTTCAGCAGAGCGGGAGCCACCAAGTGTCGAATCTGGTCCCGCTCTGCTCGGCCTGCCACGAGGCAGCACACGGGGAGCGGATGGCCCCTCGAGTGCGGTGGTACACGAACGGCGAACTCTCCAGCGCCGAGTTCGGCGAGCACGTGAGCCTCTGGAAGCGAATGCGTGATCGGCTGGGTGTGCCGCGATACGATCCAGACGATCAGGCAGTCTACGTGCCGCTGGCCGACGTCGACGAGATCGTCGATCGACTGCACGCCTGAGCGACGGAGAGCTGTCGCTCACCGGTGTAGATTTGGTTGGGTTTCCGGCGGACAGGCCGGAACCCACACCAAGTAGCAACTGTATCTCCAACCGCCACGAGCATAAATATTGGCAGAAATCCTCGTCTGTGGATGGATAGTCAGTATGCGGCAGAATTCTTCTGTTCATATTTACCGTAGGAATAGACAGAATTCATATATGAACCCTAGTTTGAGGGGACGAAGTGATAGTTAATCTGCGTCAGACAATCTGTGAATCTTGGAGGAGCACTTCATTCTATAGCGTTGTATTAAGGATGGCTTGAATACAGTATCGCGATTGAATCAATACATCAGTGAATAGGTGAATGCCCCGAAAGGCATTTATAACCGTGACAGACTCTAGCCTAGTCAAAGGAAGCAGCCTACATCCCCGAACCGAGTGTGCCGAGGAGGACTCGGAGCCCGCTGCCACGGGTGCCGAGATCACTCCCGGCGACCCGAGCCCTCGCTCAGGAGAGCACATCTACTCACTTTTACTGAGCCTAGAAAATCCTTGGGTCTCCGGAGAAGTATGCTAGTAAGCCCCATACAATCATATGGACTACCCCCCGCAGTATACGAGACTCATCGAGTACATTCGCGAAGAGAATAGTTCGCGGACGCAGTGTGTAGAGGATCAAATCCCATGTGCCATCTGGTTCTACGAAAACGACGTGCTGGATCGGAGCGATCGTTCGAAGAGCACCAGCGATGTCCGTGAAGCGATTGGTGATCAGTTCGATCACCAGACAGCGACAGTCCTCGGGAAGCTATCCGAGATCAGCATTCTTGAGGAGACACGAGCCGGAGGAAATCGGTTCGTAGCAAATGAGCGTGTTGACGAGGTCTTCTTTGATCCCTCAGATCCAGAAATTCCTCGCTTGATCGATGAGGAGATCGAACTCTTCATCGATGCGCTACATGCACGTGATCGGCCGCTCGGAATCGAAGCGGCTGCGGACGGCGGCGAGGAGGAAGACGGCCTTGTGAACGCCCTCCGACTGCTCGCTGCGGACGTACTTGACGTACCTCCGGAATATGTCGAAGAAGCACTTCGTGAACCAGATGATCCGTTCGACCGGATGAATCAGTACAGCCGACTCGTGACTCAGATCAAAGAGTCGCCGAATGTCGAACATCGCGGCGAGTACGACGAAATGGGGTGGCGACGAGCTGCATTGAAATACTCATTATCGGACCATGCAGTTCATCTAGTTAGGAACGAATCACTCACATAGGTACGCCACGGAGAAGTGAGGTATTCATAGGAAGATCTGCTGACTGGACTTGTCTGCCGAAAAGCTACAATCACCCGAGCTGAACTCGAGGCTATGACCAAGTAGCAAGTTCAAATAGCGCGGATTATATGCTTCTATTTGTTTCAGTATAGACTTGGAGCAGTATTCCCGGGGATAGTTATTTGCTTATCATACTCTCCATAAGATCTAACTCAACTATTGCATCTCTCATGCATTCTTTGTGTTGACTGTGCAGACTACCGATTGCAGTTGAAAGATGCGAGAGTCTCACATCTATCGAATAAACATCTTCATCGTCTCCGTACGTATCCGGATTTGCTGCATCACCAACTATTCCGATAAACTCCCACCAGTCGATTAACTCTTCAGCCCGATCAGACGACTCTTGTTTGGTCACCTCCGATTCCGCAACAAGCTTTAGTTCTTCAACTAGTTCTGATTTGCTGAAATAAGAGTTCGTAGTGTCCGTGCCACGGTGTTTTTTGAAGAGGATTTTTGCCAAATTTACGAGAATGGTTCTCGGATGTGAGTCAAGGAAAAACTCGATCGAGATGTGCGGCCGTTCTGCTATTTCGATGCCACTCTGCAGCTCATCCCCGAGTTTCCCGGGAGGGATGTGAGCATCCCAGTCAACGGTCGAGAATTGCTCCACGACAGATAACCGTTCGGAGGCCTCTGTCTCAAACCGCCATATGGATATTTTTTCATCAGTAAGACTATCTACGTTTGTTTCCCAGTCATTAACCACCGTATCTGGAGAAAGCTCTGACACAGCAACTGCCATCTCAGCTTCGTTTATACGAGTACTAAGATCGTCCTCAATCGCGGACGTATTATTTTCAAGATGGTCAGATATTTTCTTACATCGCTGAAGGACCGTCTGAGAGTCCTCTTTTTGTACTAACGCCAGAACAGCGATTGTTCCGTGATCTTCGCTGTTGCAGATCAGTATATCAGCTGGCCCTCCATCATAGTCTCGAAGAGGCATTACCCCTTCCAACGTCCACGAGGTAGCTTTAGAAAACTCAGAACTGTATTCAAAAGCGCCAATTAGAGTCCCTCTGAGTGTGAATCGGGCATGGTATGTTTTTTTGTCCTCAAAATTCCGCTCGTCAATAGAGTTGATAACTTGATCTTCCGCAAGAAGCCGATTTTTCCACTTCTTTAATCTCTTCTTATTACTGCTATCCGCTTGTTGCTCAAATTGTTCACTGATATCTTGCCATCCTTGTCCAATATGCATCATTCTGAACCAACCTCCACATTAATTGTAGGAGATTCAGCTTCGGCTTGGGTATCTGCAATCCGCTGGACCAATTCAAATACACTCATAAATGTGCTTAATTCTCGTTCTTCTGCTCTCGGGAAGATTCTCATCTGGTCCTTGTCCCCTCTGATGTCGTATTGGATGTCATGTACCGTATTGTAGACATTTGAATAGTAGTATGCAGCATCTTCTTCGATAAATGGGTTGATTAAGGAATGACCATTATTAGGAAAAACTTCATCAAACAATCCCCTGATCGCCTCTTCCGAGAACTTGTTCCGAGCGCCAGGAGAAATTATGGCAGGTGTCGACTGGGAGATCGTCTCTTCTTTTCCAGGAAGCTCGATCGCTCTCGCAGTTGTCTCAGCGTAAGCGTCTTTGATTTTAACAGTTTCTTGGATTACGGCGTCCACCTCCTCAAAGACCGTTGAGACGGAACCCTTACTGAGTTTGAATACGCCATTAGTATCTATAGAGAAGGAAGTACCGTTGGGAAAGTGCAAATCAATGATATTCGGCAGTACTCCATAGACATCGGTTAGGTCTTCAATAACTTCCAACGTGTCCTTTCCAAAGTAGTTGATCGTCCGTTTATTATCCGACTCTTGTTCACTCTCTATCTTTGAGTTAGCTGGCCGCTTTGCGATTAGTCTAGATGCATATACGTCGTCGCGAGAATCTTCTCTGAGTTGCACCGCGAGTTCCTTCAATTGCCAAGGTCGAAGATACAATTTACTAGTATTGTTGAGACGCTGGACATCCCGAGAGATCTTGTCTAAGCCGCCAGTCTTGGCTACGTTTGAATAGAAGCGAAGAATGCCATCATCGGAATCAAAGTGGAAATAAGCCCCTACATAGTCATCACCGTCGTCAGATGGGTTATGTAGTCGGTAGATCTCTCCACGTTCAGACTTCGTTATCCAACCAAGGCGGGACAGATTTTCTAGGATTTCTTCCTCACCTCGACCGGTTACACCTAGAACAATATGCAAATCATCAGAGGTAATACTGTGATAGTGAGTGTCAAGATATTTAACAAATTGATTGTGGCTATCAAATGATTCTTGTATTCTGTCGTCAGGAATAGATCCCTCCTCTGGCTCTTCAACAGGTATCTCAAATAGACTCATGAAATGGTACTTTCACGCCTCACATATGAATCTGGAGGAAGACATACTTTACAAGAGGGCAACTCACATATCCGAGCCGTAGTCTGTGAATCGATTAGAGACCTGCTCCTACCGCGGCCGAAATGAAGCGGATAGAGCAGGTTCGGTTGTTTCTCGGGAGAGATGTACCGAACCGGTCTGGGAGAACTCGGCGAATGATTTCTGTGTGCTACACGCTCGTGAAGATAACAAGCCGATACCCAAGATACAGGCAGCGCTTGATTCGCTTGGAGGAGATCAACAAGTCACAGGAGCGTATTTAGCTAGTATTGAAGATGGGTCGCAACTAGATTTTTCTGAAAAAAATCTGATTCGGGCAGACTTCTCAAACTCTTCACTCCGCGGTGTGAGTTTCTCAGGAGGAAATTTTGCCGGAGCCGATTTCACGAATGCAGATCTAACTAACGCTGATTTTTCCTCAAATTCATATTTAAAAGAGGCAGTCTTTGTCGAATCAAAATGCAACTCAACCACCTTTAGCGGAAGCAATCTTAACGAATCAGATTTTGAGGATGCCAACATCGTCAATAGTGAATTTCAACATATTGACGGGCGAGATATCGGATTCGACTCTGCAAGAATTATTGACACAGAGCTATTTCAGAGTAATTTGAACTACGCAGTATTCAGAGGAGCATATATACAAGATGTAGACTTCAACCGGTCACATCTCCAATATTCTGATTTCACAAAAGCAGAGATCTTTGAGAGCGATTTCACTGATGCAAATCTAACTGCTGCTCGGTTTCACGGGTCTTACCTCGACGAAGATACCAATTTCGGACACAAGCTACTTTTAGAATATACTGCTGATAGAAAAGCAGAACCTAGCTGGATTCAAGATCGACTTGGAATATTGCGTGTTGGTGATGATTTCTACGGGAATCCAAACAAGGATTCAATCCCCGAAGAGCCACCGAGTTCACCGTATCAATCCCAGCAAGCGAAACGCAGGTTCAGAATTTACGTTTGGCTAATGTCGATAATACGATCCTTTACTCGACTCTCACGGAGTTCTTCCGATAATGAGACGGGCCAGAGACAGCTGAACCCAGAAGGCGAGAAAGAGAAACTAAAATCAGCAGAGAAAGTATATGCTTCTTTAAAATCAGCCTTCCGAGATAGTGCTCGGGCTGATCAAGCTCGGCGGTTCAATATTCGTGAGAAGGAAGCACGTCGAAAGCGAACTTACTTCAGCGTAGAATGGGGACGGCTGTTCCTTCTCCGGCACTGGATGAAGTATGGTGAAAGCCCATATCAAGTTGTCAAAGTGGGAATCGTTTCGATACTCGTTTCTGTCGCTGTATTTCTGCAGTCTGGAGTGGTATTACCAAGTGGAGAAATTATTCGTTGGTCACTAAGTGGCGAATTTGAGCCTAGTATCCTCCTTAGAGTCAGCGTGTTTGCACTCAGACGGCTTTTTACTTTCTCAAATGGAGGACTAGAGCTGGTTGGCTGGGGCTCACAGGTCGCAACAGTCATTTCGGCCGTTGGGAAATTAATCGAAGCTGCACTAGTGTTCACATTAGGCCGGCGTGCCGTTTCATAGTAGGACCGGGCCACCTGGGCTGATTGGCAGGCGCGTATGTTCTACATACAAGGTAGCCACCTCAGTCCAGAAGTGCACTAAAGGCAGGATCATCGTGAGCATCAGATCGGGCGGAGTCAGCCGTTATCGACGCTGGCTCCGGATCAAGATCCGCCAGATAGACGGGCGCTTGCTCGTCACGCCCATCCTCACGCTCTCGCGGTTCTCGATGCTCGAGCGTCCACGATTCGTCGTCGTACATCCAGACGGCGCGGCCGCCTGTCGCCGCCTCGGAGACGGCCGCGCCGGACGTGATCGCACCCGCAGATGCACAGTGCGGACAGGCGTACGCCTCGTGTTCGTTGTTTCCGAACACACGGGCAAAATCGGTCGTGATCACCGCATCACACCGCTTGCACGTCGTCAGCGGGGTCATGCCTCGGCAGGAATCTGTTCGGCTTCGGTCGTGCTGGTCATGACCCGAAGTTCGTCGGCCTCCCGATCGAACCGGACGGCCACATTGTCGCCGGCCTCGATCCCCATGAGCATCGCTACCTGATAGGGAATCGTGATCGACAGCGAGTTCCCTGCTTGAAGGACGCTTCGATGGCCGAGATGGACTACGTCATCTGATCCCATGGATCCGGCTGCGAAGCCCGACTAGTAAGCCTTGGCGTCCGTTTGAACCCTCAATTCACTCTCAAAGCGACACAGCACCCGAGAACTCGCAGTCGTCCGCAGGACAGTCAACAACGAGCGCCTCGACGAGTTCGGGATGAGAGCCTTGGAAGAAGGGCGTCGTGATCAGGCGGTCACAGTCGGGACACTGAACGCGCTCACAGACTCGCGGCCGGTGACGTCGAAAGCACTCCTTGCAGGGACGTTGGACTTCCTGGAGGAGATGTCGAACGACGATCCGCCACTCGCTGTTCGAGTAGGCAGCAGCTGTCTCGTGGCAGGCAGGACGAGCGTCACCCCGACAGACAGCGATCGGATCGGGAAGGTGGTAGACGACGCCGTCGCCGGAGCGCGAAGCGACGACCCACTCGGATGTCGTCTCCAAGTGTTCGATCGCTTCGACTGACTCCGTGTGATCCTCGAGGTACCAGTAGTCGGTGTGCAGGATTTCGAATCGACAGTCGTGGTGATTCGAATGGACAGTAGAGACGAGGCCAGCGATGTCGGGATCGCCCGATGCGGAAGCACGGAGTCGGAGGACTCGACGGTGCTGGGCATCTTCGCGATCAGACTGATCAACGACATCGGTGACTTCCCAAGTGCGGCGGGTATCGTTGACGACGACGAGGTCGCCTTCTGAGAGTTCGGCGACTGTCGTCTGGACGCCGTCGTGGGGGCCGACGGTGCAGTGATCGAGAGTTGATTCAGTCGTCGACATCGTCAGTGAGCTTCACCGATTGCGTCGGCATCCGCGTTCCAGAGAGCCGCTGCGGGCCCGCGCGTCGGTGGACGAGGCGCCTCGAGGTCGTGGCGGTCGAGCCACGTGTAGATGGTCTTCTTCGAAACTCCGAAGGCTCGGTGCAGCTGGGCGACGGAGTATCCGGAATCAAGCAACGAGTCGAGCACTTCTTGGTCGGTATGTCCATCCGCAGGCAAGCGATTAGCACCGAGTTCGCGGGCCATCTGCTGACGGAGTGAGGCGTCGTCAGGCATATCCGGCCCATGGATGCCTCGTGACTAGAAATATCGAATTCCCCTCAGATTCCAAGCGGAGCCAGTGGTGTCTTAACAAGAACTAGGGTGACACCGTGGAAATTCTGTAGCGATGACCGTGCCCAGCGAGGAGCTGTTTGCAGACACCCGAACTGTCCAGCAGGCCAACGGCAGTCTCAGTATCGTCATCCCTAGTGAACTCGTCGAGCGCTACGAAATCGCTGCCGGAGATGAAGTACTCTGGTTCGATGATGGTGACCGAGAGGAGCCACGATTCATCCCACCCGGTGCGCGGGATACGACGAGGTCAGGAATGGAGGAGAATTGAAGAAATTTCTCAGAACCATCCGGTCGAGATTTGAATGAGTGAGTCAGTGACTGAGCTGAGTGGAACACATTTTCTGGGTTGACCCTCCAACGGGGGGGACCCCTGTAGCCTATCCGAGACGCGCGCGCGTAACTCCGACTGAGATCAAGCAGTAGAACCGCTCTCTCGCGACCGGGTGAGATCCGGTGGACGTCGAAAATCATCGAGAAATAGTTACCCCACAAAGTACAATAGACTGCCGCGTGGGGTAACGGGTAATGACTGAGTCAGGAAAACCAGAGCCTCCCAATCTCCCCGCGTACGTGACCGATCCCCTCGAGCGACAATCACCTGAGCAGCTGGAGACAATCGCAGCCTATGCGGAGGCACTCGCGGACTGGAAACGGGCACAGCGCGAGGAAGACGCGACTGTAACACGGGCTGCCGAGGCGGTCGACGAGGGGATCATCGACGATCTTGAGGAACGTGGGTTCGAAACCGATCCCGACACCTACGAGGACGTGCCCTCGAAGGCGTACATCACGATCAAGGAGACGAAGCCCGGCTATCACTACTATTACTGGCAGTGGCGTGAGGGCGAGAGCTGGGCGAATGAGTATATTGGGCCCGTCACGTCGGATAATGATTCGTAGATCACTAATTCCTACTTAAACGTGCGAGACGGCCAACAACCCCCTACCGTCTGGGCTATCCACGAACGGGGTATCTTCACAGGTAGCTTCGCTGTTTACAGAACATGAGTCGATCAATCACTATTCACTCTCTCTGACATGGAAGATCTCTAGCGACCGAGCTGAATCTTCTGAAGGGTTGATCGGATCACACTTCTCAAAGAGATGGCCGAGGAAGACGACACTACGGCGCCAGCAAACGTCTTCAGACAGACGATAGAGCTGGGGCTCCCAGAAAAAACGAGTATTACTATTTGCCGAGAAGATTTCGCCGAATTGATCGACTTTTCTGATCGTAGTCGGATTTAGGTTGTGCTGCCGAGGTAGATGAGAGATCTTGGGGAGTACTACGGTTACTATTCTCCTGTTCCAGCGGATCAAAGGCACTGCCATCTGGATCTAAGTCATCGTCTGAATTTGAGTTATCAGACTCTCCTAATTCGTCGGGATATACTGAGTAGTAGCCTTCACGTTCAGTCTTTGCTGCCTCAACAAACATTCCCACTTCTTTCTTACTTCCTCCCCATGTTTCGTACAGCTCATATCGCTTCAAGATCCGTAGCACCTTCTCAGTATCATGATCGGTCCACCAAGCGAGGTGGTAAATTGTATTTCTCACAACATCTATCAGATCATTGTATTCTCTCTCGTCAAACTCATTCCGGAGACCGTTGAATATCTCTTCTCTGCTGTCCGAATCTTCCATTCTCTCAATTGCTTGTGATACTGTGACTGGCTGGAGATACTTGCCGCGTTGCTGGTCGTCGCTGTTGTGATTAATCATATTATCTGCGAGTCGTTGACTCTGTTGCCGCGCGGTGCCTCAGCCGATTCCAAGTATACTAGTTTCTCTTTCTTTTGCGGTTGATCGCTAGGTGATGCGACAGGGTATTCCTTCGCCAGTATGGCGAAGGATTACCTGTCGGATCACCGTGGCTAGCTTGGAATTACTCAAGTGATGACAAACAGGCTGTAATCGCACGCCGCCAAAGGGTTCTCTTATGAGTGCTTACCGAACCGGTATGGCCGCCATTGACCGCCTCGAAGCATCGCAGCTGTCGCGCGACGCGGCCATGATTCAGATATGATACCCTCCCCCGATCTAAGACCAGGCACCTTCCGCCCGAGTGTATGGATGAGCTGAGAAGGGGCAGACGGACTCTGGGATCCATCAGCTCCATTTCTTACGGAGATAGCTTCCCTTGGGTGGTGAGCATTTGAGTTAGCAATCTGACAGTTATTGATGTGAGCATGGATGACGGAGTCAATAGTGTCACGCTGAATTGAATCAGACAGATAGAGACCGAGCTGCAGTATAGGATACCCATTCGGGCCCGGTCCGATTACTCGAATGGATTGCCATTGATCAAGATCAGAGAGAGCTCTACTGAGTGCCTTTTGACGGGCATCTGCCGCGTCTTCCATCCGCGCGAAGAATGTTACCGGGGGTAGGAACGTATCAGTCTCAGAGTCAAGTAGGTAGTTCCCAGTAAAGGTCAATAAGACCGTCTGCTTCGCCCATTCACATGCTCTCTGATCAATCTCGTATAATCTACTCCAAGCAGCGCCAGCCCAGGATTGGGTAAAAATATCGTATGAAACAGCCTGATGTGAGGTCCCTTCAGATTCAAAATATTCAACGAGATGGGTGAACTTTCGGGTCGCTGTATCCCACGACGGCACCCGTCCATCGACCCGGAGATGGTCGGGAATCATATTCGATTCAGCTGGCCCCGCAAACCGAACAGAGGGAAGTGCATCGCGAGGAAGTGGCTCCACCATATGGTGTTCGCTGTCCTGTTCAAACATCACGGAAATAAATATTAATCACTCGCCATCGCTAGTTTCGGGGATTGATACTCAGACTATCAGCGTTCGTCGGGTCGATTAGCGAGACGGATACAAGGATGGAGGGGAGGGAATAGATGAGAGGACAGCTCGAATGAACGAGAACTATTACCAGACCCCGCTTCAGGAACGTCGAGGGAAAACAATCGTTTTGAGCTCTGTTGGAATTCTCAGTATCTGGCACGAGCAACGTTCAGCATTAGTCAGCATTAGGAACGATATCTCAAACAACGGTATTTCAAATGAACGTAGGAGTCTCCATATAGAATCCTACATTCAAAGGAGTAGCAGTTGTATTCGTTTTTAAACAGAGGATCAGGCGATGTCACCATCTGAGGACTCCAACATTCGCGCGAAAGTCTGGCTCGAACCAGATCAGGTCGAAAAGCTCCGGACGGCGTGTTACGACGACGGCTTCGCCGCCTACCTCCAACAGCGCAACGAGGCGATCATCGCACTCATGTACGACACCGGATTGCGGGTCGGCGAACTCGTCCAGGTCGACGTCGACATGCTTCGAGACGGGAACGGCGATCTCTATCTTCCGGGGCACGTCCAGAAGGACTACCCGAACGACAACAGTCCGAGTGCAGTAACGATCGATCTCGCCGACGAAGTGACGCGACTTCTCAGCTCGTATCTCACGAATCGCTGGAAAGACACCGAGGCGCTCTTCCCCAGCCGGAAGGCCGACCGGATCACGACGCAGGGCGTGCGCTACATGCTCGGTGATGTCGCCGCAGCGGCCAGCGTCGAGCCGTGGAACGTCGACGGATCACGAGGAGAGCCCGGTGACGTAACTCCCCATGCCCTCCGACACAGCGTCGCCTACCGGATGTTGAATGCCGAGGAGGGAAACACACTCTACGATGTCCGGAACCGTCTACGGCATCGGAGCATCCAGACGACGGAGCGGGTCTACGATCATTTCCGCCGGGTCTGAACCTCCGAAAGATCGATCCACCGGATGGCATCAGTAAATCGTATATCGGTATACAAAATGGGCGCGTGGAGTTTAGAGATCTAAGACGTCTTTACCGAAGGAAGTCGACCAGAGTGTCGACAGCCTCCTCGAGGACATCTTGGGTGAGCCGCCCCTGCCAGAAGTCGATGTCGTCGGGACTGATTGACTGAACTCCCCACGGAACGATTCGGCTTTGCTCAGGCGTTCCTCCTCGAATCCAATCCTCCGCCGCTACGTCGACGAGGCCCTCCATCCACGACCTCGTCGTCAGCGTGAGGGCGATGTACTGCTCACCGTGGAATGGCTTATCCTCGTGGTTCGAAACGATCAACCACGGGCGGGCGGCTTCTTCTCCTTTGAACGGGTCGGCACCGTAGACGACATCCCCCGGCTGAAAGATCGGGTGTGATTCGTCCTCGTCCTCAGTATCCGTCACTCCGCGTCCTCCGCTTCAGGATGCGAGCTCTCGGGAGCGTGCGCTCGCCAAGCTTCCTTGTCCTCTTCTCCTAGTTGCTCGTTGAACAGAGCAGTGGCCCGCTCATATCCGCTGTAATCCTCCAACCGCTCCTCGTCATCGGTGACGGCCCAGTAGGTTGCCTTGTGTTCGACGAGCTCGCGACCCTTGAGCCGGGAAAGCGCGGTACTGACCGCTCCCTCGTCGATGCCGGTCTGGGAGGCAATCTCCCGGGCCTTGAACGCGCGATCGGCGTAGGCAACTAGGAAACCAAGTACCTGGTCAGGGATCGAAACGTCGTCGAGCTCGGCCTCGCTCGCGTTCTCAAACGTTTCCCGGTCGATGGACATCGTGGTAGAGAATACTGTTCCTAGTGATAAGAGTGTTAGTAGTGAAAGTGCCGAAAAATTTGGAGATGTGGAGAACGCTACTGTCACAGACCTCTTAATCTAAGATATCTATGACTGCTAATCTAGTTTAGATATCTAAGATATCTTCAACATCTTTGCCAGTAAGTCCGGCCTCAACGACAGCAGGATAGTAGTCCCGGTTCTTCTCTAACGCCTCGCCGTGCTCACGCTTGTACCGGGCGTTCAATTCATCGAATCGGATATCGAGATCTTGCCGGACTTCCTCCGGGAGATACATCAGAACACTCGGTCGATCTTTCACTGACTTCTCGGATTCTGTCGATTGTGCTGTCTGTGATGTCATATTTGTCTTAGATGTATTATTTCTCTTATCTGTCTTAGACCGCTTATCCTGTTCAGCGCCTTCGTCACCCTCATCTGCCTGATCCGATTCGAAGCGCTTGGACAGACGCTGTTCGACGTCACGCCCACGGTCGTTCCGATCAGACATCGGTCGCCTCCGAAAGCTCCTCGAGGTCTGACGCCAGTTCCAGCAGCGCCCTAGTCTGGTCACAGTCCTCGTCGTGAGCGAAGATTGAGACGCCGTTGTTGAACGCGCGCTTGATTGCGGCCCGACTGCGGACTTCGACGATCGGAATACGTTCTCCGAAGGTATCTTCGAACCACTCTAACATACCCTTCTGCTCGTTGTCGAGCGGGTAGTCGACGTTGGAGACGACGAGCCCAACTTCCTGAATTCGCGTCTCGTAGTTCTCTTCGAGAGTGTCGATCTGTTTGAACAGGAGGTCGAGTGCTCTGATGCTGGTATCCTCCGCCTCGGCGGGAATCAACACGTGCTGGCAGGCGAGCAGTGCATTGTCGGTCAGAATCCCCAGCGATGGAGGACAGTCAACGACGACGTAGTCGTAGACATCGACATCCTCCAGGAGCATCGACAGGCGTTCCCGCCCCCGCATCGACGAGACGAGCTCCTGCTCCAGATTGAACATATCAATATTCGCGGGGAGGACGTCGAACTCCTCGTGATGGACGACCAGCTCGTCGACGGCGTGGTTCGCCGGGTCGAGAAGTGCATCGTAGAGCGACGGCGGCTCCGCGGTGTAGGCGTCGTCGAATCCGACCCCGCTGGTCAGATACCCTTGCGGGTCGAGGTCGACGAGGAGAACCTCGTGGTCACGATCGGCGAGGGCCCCCGCCACGTTGATCGCGACTGTGGTCTTGCCGACACCCCCTTTCTG
>Ga0207851_100413_pt1 | contig 22757 bp, 19 predicted proteins | sample A23E3SouthBayCA_FD_187747 | JGI IMG/M metagenome (GOLD analysis project Ga0207851, IMG submission 187747) | Aerobic enrichment media microbial communities from Eden Landing Ponds, California, USA - A23 E3 (SPAdes) | ecosystem: Environmental > Aquatic > Marine > Unclassified | place: Emeryville... | reverse complement strand
GTCGAGTTCGACCTGGCGAGCCAGCTCCTCAGCCTCGGCGTGGTCCAGGTCGAACGTGTCGATGTGCTCGTCGTACACCCGTTTCTCCCCGTCGATGGCCTCGATAAGCGCCTCGAAGGCCGCGTCGGTGGCGTTGCGGTCGAGGAACCGGATTCGCGGGCGGAGCGGTTCTTTGCCGGCTTCGTCGAGTTTGGCGACGACGGACTCGCGGGCGTCGGCGGGCGCTGGCTGATGGTCGCGCAGCCAGTCGGCGGCCTCGCCACACCGCGGCCGGTCGGCGTTCTCAGCGTACTCCTCGCGGGCGTCGTAGGCCTGCCGGAGCAGCGTCCGTTCGACGGCGTCGGCCTCGAAACTGGCGAAGGCCTCCGTCACGCCGAAGTACCGCATCCGCGCGGCGAGGTCCCGCGCCAGCCGCATGTGGGGGTCCTGGTCCGGGCCGACGGGGATGACCGTCGGCTTGGGCTCGTCCAGTTGCGGGTAGAGGATGTCCGCCATCTGGGTGACGACCGACTGCATGTGGGAGATGTCAGTCTCGCCGTCGAAGTCGTAGATGGCCTGCAGTTCCGAGAAGTTCGCCTCTGCGCCGAGTTCGAACGCGAGGTCCTGCACCTCGCGGTTGTCCGACTGGCGATACAGCGTCCCCTCGTCGGGGTCGAATCCGAGCGCGAGCAGCGAGAGGACGTAGTCCATCGCGTGCTCGTCGATTTCATCCCACGAGAGTCCGCGGGCGCTGTGGGCTTCGAGGTCCGCGATAAGCGCGTGAGCGTCCCCGCCCTGCTGTTGATGCCAGATGATCTCGTCGAAGACCAGCTTGTGACCGATGTGGGGGTCGCCGGTCGGCATGAACCCCGACAGCGCGGCGAAGGGATCGTCGTTGCGCATCGCCTCGGCGACCGGTCGGTAGTCCCGGTGGCCGAAGATGACGCCCCGCCGCATCAGGTAGTGGGGATTGGGGACTTCGGGGAGCACCTCGTCGAACTCCTCAATGCCGAACTGCTCGAACAGTTTGCGGTAGTCGGCGATAGTCGAGGAGCCCCAGGGGTCGAGCGTCGCCTCGTCGGCCCCCTCGGCCTCAGTGCCGCCGTCCGGTAGCACCGACTCGCCGCCGGAGCGGGCGTCGGACTCCCGCCACTCTCCGCCCGACTGGCGGCGGTCCTCGTCGGGCGATGCGTCGTCGTGGTGGGAATCGTCTGTCGTCATGGATGTGCTCGGCTCGCGGTGAGCCACGTTACAGGTGCTTTGGTCCCGGTCGGCGCAAAAAGGGTTCGTTTCGGTGCGCCACACAGAGCGGCGTATCAGGGGACAGATGAATGACCACCGGCCGGTGAAGTGGCGACCAGATCAGGGCGTCAGCCGCTCGACGGCGATCCACTCGAGATCGTTGCCGTTGCCGCTATCGCCACTACCGTCGCCGCCGTCCGCCGTGAGCGCGAACACCATCGTCTTCCGGACGCCGTGGGCCAGGCGAACGTCCAGCGCGAGGTCCCGCGGCTCGAATCGGTGGTCGGCCGGCAATACTCGGACGAGGAGCTCCGAGTGCCCGAGGTTCTCGGCGCTCTCGACATTAGCGTAGGTCCGGAAATCCGCGCCGAATTTGAAGCCAGTCTTCGGAGCGACGCCGCTCGCTCGCAGAGCCGCATAGACGGCCAGCCGACGGTCGAAGCGGTCGCCCTCGACCTCGCGACCCCGCCCGACGACAGCGTCGGCCCCGCCATCGACCGTGAGCAGCCCCTCCTGTGCGAGATACGCGGCCTCCACGAGCGAGAGCTGGACCGCGCCGTCGTCGCCGAGTTGCTGCCCGTAGAATGCCTGATCGTACAGCTCCGCCGGCGGTTCCCAGCACACCACCCGCTCGGCGAGCAATTCGCCCTCCGTCGTCGGGACGGCGGCGTCGCTGGTCCCTGCAACGTCGCGCCGGTCGGTGTCGAGATACGTGACCTCGCTCTCCTCGTCGACGACCGCCAGAACGCAGTCGCCCAGGGCCGTCGCGTCGACGGTATCACGCTCGCCAATAACCCGGACGCGGTAGGCCACTTCGTTGTCCCACGGCCCCTTTCCCCGCGGGTAGACCACGAAGTCCGCGCCCGCGGCGTCGTCGACCCATCCTTCGCGGGCGGGCGTGAGGTAAAAACCGCGGTCCCGCAGGTCTTTGTAGACGGCGAAACCGACCTCGGAGACGGCCGCCGACCCCAGGAAGGCGCGGAAGTCCATCCCGTCGATGCTCTCGATATCCCCGCGGTAGAGGAGGTGTGCGGCCTCCACCGGGGCCAGGTCGATGTCGCCGTTTCGGACCTTCCCGTAGCCGCGCGAGTCGTAGAACCGCTCGCGCGCCTCGTAGCCGGCCCGGACGACATCACCGTCGAGCGTCAGTTCCATGCTCTGACGTGGCCCCCGCGGCGACAAAGCCCCTGCGGGTCCGAACCGTCAGAGATGGTGTATTGATTACAGCGGCCGCGGATGTGTAGTATCAGAACTCACACCAGTTCCGAGCAGGAACTGTCCAGACAGCGCGTGCCGCCGGCGGTTTCGAACAGCGGCAGGCCACAGTCACAATCGCCGACGACGACGCCGGACGGCATCGAGAAGCCGGTGTCGCAGTCGGGGTAGTGCTCACAGCCGGCGAGCAGGCCGCCCCGGCGGAGAATCAACAGATCGCCGTCGCAGTTGGGACAGTCCCACTCGCGGTCGAAGGCCGCGGTGACAGCGTCGTCCAGCGAATCACAGTCCCGGTCGAGGCACAGTTCGAACGCCCGCCCGCGTTCCACCCGAAGCGTGGGGAGTCCGCAGTCTCCGCAACGGCCGCCGGTGACCGCGGCATCGCTCGGAATCTCGTACGAGGCGTCACAGCCGGTACAGGTGACCTCGCTCCGAGCGCGGACCAGCGTCCCGTCGCAGTCGGGACAGTCGCGTACCGGGACACCGGCGTTCGAGGCCGGATAGCGGGCGCTGCCGTGTTCCTCGTGGGTGACCACGCGGAGGAGTTCGTCGCCATCGCGGGCGGTCACCGTCCCCTCGTCAATAGTGACGCTTTCGGCGCGCGTGAGCCACGCGACCGGCTGATACCCCGCGGCGTCGTGGACGAGCACGGTGTTGTCCGGTTTGACGACGACGAGCACGTCGCCGCGCTGTTCCCGCTCGCGCGTTCCCTCGAAAACAGTCGTACACTCGCCAGCCATCACACAGGTTCCGTCGTGCATGGACCGGTCTGGGCCCGTGCTGGTATTTGAACGTTCACACGAATTTGGTTGTGTGCTTGATAGCTAAAACCGACAGCGGAGACGGCAGCAAATCGAGAGGGGGAGCCGTCATCTGGGTTGTAATTATATAGAATTGAAACCTGGTTCATCCACGTTTATTAGCGTTTTGGCCATTAATTATCAATTCGAAGAATGCGGCGGTAAGGATTAACTTCCGGATTAGACGACCCGTGGTATGGACCTGCAGATAAAGCTAATAGTCTTACTCCTTACAATTTCACTGGCACCGCTAGCCGGTGTCGGATTGCTGTCAGCCAACAGTATGGGACAGCTGAATCAGGACGCCCAGACCCAGAGCGGGAACTACCTCCGGGGGGCGATGACCGACCAGCTGAACAACAGCGTCGAAGCGCGACAGGAAGGCATTCAGAACCAGATGAACCAGCGCGAGGTCGACGTCCGGTCGCTGTCGGACTCCTCGACGATGGAGAACTACCTGGCCGCGCAGGACGGCGAGATGGAGCTCGTTCAGGAGTCGAGTCAGCGCCAGCTCGGGTACACGTCCCTCCAGATGCGTACCAGCATCGACAACGCGATGCAGATGGTGCTGGAAAAGCAGTACGACGGCCGGGACTGGGAGGACCTCTCGCCCTCGGAACAGGAGCAAGTCAAGCAGGAAGTCGAGTCGATGATCGGCGGTACGGCCGGGGACCAGACGCGCCCGGCCGGGACCATGTACGACTCGTTCCAGCCCGGCTACTTTGGTGATACGGGATACGCCTACATCACCGACAGCGACTCAAACATTGTCGTCCACCACAGCCTCGACGACGGCCACAACCTCAAGGAAGACAGCGGCGGGACGCTGGTCGTGTTCGACGACATCAAAGCCACCATCGAGTCCGACCAGGCGATCCGCAACGGCGAGGAATGGGGCATCGCCGAGTACGAGTGGGAAGACACGACCCAGGAGGGCAACCCCAAGATGACGAAGTTCATCGCCTACACCTACTACGAGCCCTTCGACTGGGTCATCGCGCCGAGCGTCTACTACTACGAGCTCCAGGAGACCGCAGTCACCGATGCGGAAACCGAAATGGCGGATTCTTTCGAGCGGTACCTCCTGACGCGGACGGTCACCGTCGGTGACGAGGAACACCTGGCCTACGAACAGATCACGTTCGCGGGTCCGAACGGGGACGAAATCATCCACGCAGACCGGACGGGCCAGGACGTGACGACCGGCTCGGACAGCTCGCAATCATACGCCGATGCGGAGTGGTTCACCAGTGCCGCGTCCGGCAGCAAGGGCGAGGCCTACTTCGACGAGGTCCGGACTTCGGACGGCCACGAGACGATGTACATCTCCACGCCGGTGTACAGGGACGGCGAGTTCCGCGGCGTCGTCGCGACCCAGTTCAACTACTCACTCATCACCGATACGACGAACCGCGTGACGGTCGGTGAGAGCGGCTACCTCTACATCCTCAACGACCACGGCGAGATCGTCAGCCATCCGGACCGGGCCATGATCGAACAACGGACGAACGTCGCAGACGGCGAGTACGGTGCTGAACTCGGGACGATCGCACAGAACCAGATGCTCGCCGGCGGGTCGGGAATGACGATCCACACGAAGCAAGTCGAGGGCGAGGGGAACGTCACGAAGTACGCCGGCTTCGCGCCGCTCGAACTCGGTGACAAGCAGTTCACCCTCGTCGCGACCGTCCCCGAACAGGACATCAACGAACCGATTGCCGCGCTCGGCGCGACGCTCCAGAGCACGACGGACTCCGCACAGAACCTCGTCATCGGACTGTTCGGTCTCGCGGCTATCGTGGTTTCGGTGATGGGATACGCAGCGGCTAGGTACATCTCGAAGCCGATCGAACAGGTCCGCGACCGAGCGATGGCACTGTCCAAGGGGCAGTTCGACCAGACGGACGACATCTCGACCGGCGACGACGAGATCGGCGAGATGGTGACGGCCTTCGAGGATATGCAGGCGAACTTGAACCGGCAGGTCGACCAGATCGAATCCGTCAGTGACTCACTCAGGGAGGGTGATCTCGACGACGAGATACAGACTGACATGCCCGGGAAGTTCGGGGAAATAATGGAAGGGCTCGAAGACGGAATGACCCAGCTCGGGGCGAGCTTCACCGAGATCAGCCGAGCGAGCCGGAACATCCGTGCCGGGGAGCTAGACCAGGACCTCGATACCGATCTCCCCGGCGACTACGGCGAGGTCATGCGCGAACTCAACTCCGGCCTCACGCAGCTCTCGGAGAGCTTCGAACAGCTCGAGGCCGTGAGCGCGGATCTCCGGGAGGGACACCTCGACCAGGATCTCGACACCGACCTGCCCGGTGCCTACGGCGACGTCCTCGAGAACATCGACGAGGGCCTCGACGCAGTCGACGAAAGTATCGCAAAGGTCCAGTCAATCGCACAGGACGTGAACGAGGCGAGCCAGGAAGTCGCCGCGAGTACGACCGAGATCGAGGAGGCGAGCCAGGAGGTCGCCGAGTCGGTCCAGGAGATATCGAGCGGGGCCGATACCCAGTCCGGCAACCTCCAGGAGGTCGCCAACGAGATGAACGACATGTCGGCGACCATCGAGGAGATAGCATCCTCGTCGGTCGACGTGGCCGACACGGCACAGGAAGCAGCCGAGCGGGCGCAGATGGGAAGCGAACAGGCCGCCGAGGCGTCCGCCGAGATCAAGGAGATCGAGGACGGGGCCGACGACGCGGTCGACCAGGTCTCGGACCTCCAGGCGGAGATGGAGGAGATCAGCGAGATCGTCGCCATGATTACCGACATCGCCGAGCAGACCAACATGCTCGCCCTGAATGCCTCCATCGAGGCCGCACGGGCCGGCGAGGCGGGCGAAGGCTTCGCCGTCGTCGCAGACGAGATCAAGTCCCTCGCGTCGGAAGCCGGCGAGGCCAGCGAGGAAGTCGAGTCGCTCATTACCGAGATTCAGGACTCGACGGACGAGACGGTCGACGACATCGAAGCGATGCGGGACCAGGTCGAGAGCGGCGTCGAGACGACAGAGAACGCCATCGACCTGTTCGACGAAATCGCCGAGGTCGTCGACGACGCCGAGAGCGGCGTCACGGAGATAAGCGACGCCACGGACGAGCAGGCCGCCACCACCGAGGAGGTCGTGGCGATGGTCGACGAGGTCAGCAGCGTCAGCGAAGAGACGGCCGCGGAGGCCAGCAACGTCTCGGCCGCCTCCGAGGAACAGTCCAGTTCACTCACCAGCGTCTCCGAGAACGTCCAGTCGGTCGCCGGCCTCGCGGACGACCTGGAGGACCTGGTCGACGAGTTCGAGGTCAGTGACGACACGGACACGGACGAGTGGGACTCGACAGATATCGACGGAACCAGCCCGGCCGCCGTGGACGATTGACTGACGCGCGAACACGATGTCACCGCGGACGGGGTCACAATAGGCAGGTGCTGACGGCGACGATGCCGGCGCATCGCTGCCGGAGTCGCAACAGCCAAAGCCGTCGCCGAGCGACAGGAGGGCAATGAGCGAACCACCGGCGGCGGTCTGTTTCGATATGGACGGCGTGCTCGTCCGGTCCGAAGAGCACTGGGTCCGAGCCCAGCGCGAGGATATTCTTCCGACGGCCGCACCGAACGATGACATCCCTGTCTCCGCGATTACCGGTCGGAACTACCGGGAGGTCTATCCAGACCTTGACGCAGAGTACACCCTCGAAATCAGCCGCGAGGCGTTCGAAGAACTGTTCGAGGAGCACGGCGAACGGATTTACGGCGAAAAGGCGACCCTGCTCGACGGGGCGCACGAACTGCTTGACGACCTTCGGGACGCCGGCGTAGCGCTGGCGCTGACGACATCCGCGCCATGGGCCTGGATCGATGTGGCTGACGAGCGGTTCGACCACCTCTCGAAGTTCGACGTTGCGATCAGCGCAAACGACATCGACGGCCCCGGCAAGCCGGAGCCGGATATCTACGAGCGCGGCGCGGCGGAACTGGGCGTCGCGCCCGAGGACTGCTGGGCCGTCGAGGACTCCACCGCGGGCGCACGCGCCGCCGTTGCCGCCGGGATGACGACCATCGGGTTCCGCGGCGACGGCGACGAGACGGACCTGTCGATGGTCCACGAGACCGCGGACGACGCCGCGTCGCTGCGACAGGTGCTGTTAGGCGGTGTGTAACAGTCGAGTATGCAGTCTTTGACGGATATAGTAGATGGGCCAGAATCAGAAGCGGTGAGACCGCTGTACGGTACGAAGCTGGTCCGAAGACCGAGAAGATACTGGACGGACGCCAGTATAGCCGACAAGAGTTCGAGAGGTATAACCGGAAAGCTGCGTGCCAGAAATGCCAGCGTGGAGGGGAGGGAGTCCCGGCCAGGTCAGGCGGGATCACCGTATCCTCGGCCCGCGAGGAGGCCGAAGACGTTGAGGGCAACGACACCCACGAAGATGAGGAAGCTCTGACCGTCCAGCCCGCCCAGTAGCAGCGGCGGATATGCCAGTGGCGTGACGATGGCCAGCCAGAACGCGATGAATTGCAGGGGACGAGTGAGTGACTGACGGTCGACGCTGCTGGGGGCGGCTTCCATCGGGGAACGGAAGGGCGATGCACTGGACATTGTGGGCTTCCTCAGTTCTTCGTAAGAACCCATACCCCATATAAACGCCAGACCCTTGGGGATAATTCGTGCTCTTTTCGGAATGTTAACCGGATTTCAGCACCTTTCAGCGATGTTTCACGGAACCGTATAAGGCTTTTAGAACTCTTTATAAATTTTATCGAGCCCATTTAGACCGTTTCAGGGAGACAGTCGAACGGCGATTACCGGACCAGCACGGACCGGGTTTCGGTAATCGTCGGGAGCGGCAGCGCGGGGAACGCGACCTCGACAGTGAACGTGAGTTCGTCCGCGTCCGCGCCGAAGACGGCCACCGGAAGCGTGGCCTCGCCGAGATACGACGGCTTTGCGGTCATCTCACGCCCGTTAACCGTGACCCGCAGGCCCGCGCGGGCGCTGCCGCCGGTGTTTTCCACAGTTACCTCGCGCATATCGTTGTCACCGGGCGCGATTGTCTCGGGGAAATCGCCCCAGTCGACCGTGACGACGGGGAGGTCCCGCGCGTTCGCCAGCACCTGCTCGGCGACGCCTTCGGAGAGTCCGGCACGGACGAGGCCGTCTTCGCCAGCTTCGACCACGTCAGCGGGCGACGTGAGCCCCGCAGCGGCGAGTTTGCCCGCGCGGCCACTGCCGACGCCGTCGATGGCCGTCAGCCCCACTGCGTCGGCGCTGATGCCGTGTTCGACGCGGGCCTCGACCCGACAGGCCAGGTTCGCGTAGCGGGCCGGCCCCAGCGTGTCGACGAACTCCCGCATCGCCGCGAGCAGGCGGAGGGCGTTCTGGCGGATGACCCACGCGTCGCTTTTCAGTTCCGTCGGCGTCGTCCCGGTCATGCCCGAACGGAGGATGGCCAGCACCTTCCGCTGGCCGGCGTCGAGGCTGTCGTCGACGCTGTCCCCCAGCACTGCGTGGACCGCGTCCTCCTCGTCGGAGCGGGCGCTGACGCTGTCGAACTCCGTCGCGCCGGCCACCGCGGTCAGCAGGTCGTCCGCGTCCACGGAGACAGCGGAGTCGGGGTCGGCGGCGACCTGGCAGCGCTCGGCGACGTCCGCGAACCGGCGCGCGGTTGAGAGCCGGAGGTAGAACTTCGAGGCTAACTGCCCGAGCCGCGTCGGCTCGACGTTGAGGCCGTCCTGCTCGACGAAGCCCTCGTCAACAAGCGCGGAGAGGGTATCGCTGACCCGGTTTCGGAGGTCGCTGCCGGCGTCGTACTCGTCAGGAGCCGACTGCGAGCGGGCGTAGTAGAAGGTCGTCGTGAGCCAGTCCATCACGTCGTCCACGTCGTCGATGGTCCCGAGCGCGATCTCGGCGTTCAGGTGGGCGTCGAGTTCCGCCGCGAGTCGGGATTCGATCTCCTTGCCGTCCCGGAGCAAGCGGCGGTACTTGTCGGCGTCCGACCGGTCACAGACGACCCAGGCGTAGCCCATGTCGTCGTAGCCGGGCCGACCCGCGCGGCCGAGCATCTGGAGCACGTCGAGCGGGCTCATGTCGACCTCGCCCTCCAGCGGGTCGTGGAGCTTCGTGTCGCGGATGACGACACAGCGGGCGGGGAGGTTCACGCCCCAGGCCAGCGTCGAGGTCGAGAAGAGGAGCTGAATCTTCCCCTCCTTGAACCACTGCTCGACCTTGTTCTTGTCCTCACGCGCGAGGCCGGCGTGGTGAAAGCCCACACCGTCCAGCACGGACTGGCGGAGCGTGTCGTTCGAGAGGTCGGCGGCGTCGTTGTGGAAATCGTAGTCTCCGCGCGCACCCATCGGAATGTCGCGCTCGGTAATCTCGTCGCGGGCCTTCTTCGCTGCCTGTACCGTGTCCTGACGCGAAGAGACGAACACGAGCGCCTGGCCCTCCTCGCGGATGTGCGGCTCGGCGAGATCGAGCGCCCGGTAGAGCCGGCGGTACTTGTCGGCGAAGGCGTTCTCGCCGTGGGAGTAGGTCTTTACGTCGGCGTTCAGCGGCACGGGTCGGTACTCCTCGCCGAAGGCGAACGTGGTCTCCTCGGGCGCGTCGAGCCACGCGGCCACATCGTCGATGTTCGGCATCGTCGCCGACAGCGCCACCACGCGCGGGTCACAGAGTCGGCGGAGCCGCGAGACGGTGACTTCCAGCACCGCCCCGCGACGATCCGAATCCAGCAGGTGGACCTCGTCGATGACACAGCAGTCCACGTCTGTAATGAAGGAGTAACGGCTGGTCTCGTGTTTCCGGGTGGCCGAGTCGGCCTTCTCCGGCGTCATCACGAGGATGTCGGCCCGCTCGGCGCGACGGGGGTTCAGGTCCCGCTCACCGGTGACGACGTAGACGGAGTAGCCCAGGTCCTCGAACCGTTCCCACTCGCTCTCTTTCTCGTTGGTGAGCGCACGCAACGGCGCGAGAAAGAGCGCGGTCCCGTCCTCGGCGAGCGTCTTGCAGATAGCCAGTTCCGCCAGCGCGGTCTTCCCGCTGGCCGTCGGCGCGCTGACGACGACGTTGTCGTCGCGGTTCAGCAGGGCCGGCAGCGTCTCCGACTGCATCCGGTTGAACTCCTCGAAGGGGAAGGCGTCGGCGAATTCCGGGAGCACCTCCGCGACCGCCACAGTCGGCTCGCTGTCGGTTCGGGATGACACGTCACAGTCGCAGTTCCGCGACGGCAAAGGCGTTTCTATGGCGGCGTATGCGGTGGGGCGGTCCGCCCTGCTCGCCCAGCACATGGCCCTCGAAAGGCCGTGGTAGCACGCCTCCCTGCTAGTTTATCTATATCTCTGTCGTATATCTATACGTTATGAGAACCATACTCGTCACCGGCGCAACCGGCACTCAGGGCGGCGCAGTCGTGGACCACCTGCTGGCTGACAGCGAACAGTGGGAAATCTACGGACTGACACGCGACGCCACGAGCGACGGTGCCGAGGCCCTCGAAGCCCGCGGCGTCACCGTCGTCGAGGGCGATCTGACCGACGCCGACCGGATGGCGGAACTGGTCGACGGCATGGACGCCGTCTACGGCGTCACGATGTTCATGGAGCAAGGGACAGACGTGGAAGTCGAACAGGGCGTCACGCTGGCGGAGGCAGCGGCCGACGCCGGCGTCGACCACTTCGTCTACAGTTCCGTCGGCAGCGCGGACGCAGACACAGGACTGCCGCACTTCGAGTCCAAGTGGGCCGTCGAGCAACGGATCGAAGAACTCGGACTCCCCACGACGGTGATCCGCCCGGTGTTCTTCATGCAGAACTTCGCGTACATGATGCGCGATGACATCATGGACGGCCAACTCACGATGCCCCTGCGCGAGGGCGTCTCCCTGGCCATCGTGGACGCGACCGACATCGGCCAGGCCGTCGTGGCCGCGCTGTCCGACCCCGACGCGTTCCTCGGCGAAGTCATCACGCTTGCCGGCGACGACCTGACGCTCGAAGAATTTGCCGCGGCGTTCAGCGACCACCTCGGCCACGAAGTCGAGCCGATTCACGCCGGCGTCGAGGACTACCGCGAAATGGCCGGCGACGAACTGGCCGACATGTTCCAGTGGTTCAACGACGTGGGTTACGACATCGATATCCCCACCCTCGCCGAATGGGGGATCGAAACGACGTCGTTCGAGGCGTACCTCGACGACAGCGAGGCGTGGCAGCCGGCAGCGCCAGCAGCGAGCAACTGAGCCGCAGTATCGCCAGGTGAACCCGCGCCGCTCTTATCTGTCTGGATGACCGTATCGGACCTGTACGCATATGGACTGGGAGCCGGAGACCGTGTTCGAAGTCATCGGCAGCGAAGAGGCCCGGCGAATTCTCGCGGCCGCTAACGTCGAACCGGTCTCCGTCCAGGCGCTGTCGGACCGCCTCGACGCCTCGGAGCCGACGGTGTATCGCAACGTCAACGTCCTGCAGGAGTACGACCTACTCCGGGAGGACACCCGCGTAGATACCGACGGGAACCACTACAAGGTGTACGAGACGACGCTGGAGCGACTGTGTTTCGAACTCGACGGGGGTGGCTTCGAGGTCGACATCGAACTCCGCCGCGAACTGGTCGAAGAGCGTACCGCAGTCCGGGACGGCGAAACCGAAGCGGACGGCGAACCGTGATTTTTCGGACGCCCCAAGCCTGACCGCCAGCGGTGGCTTCACGAACTGAAAAGACGACGTGAGAAGCCAGTAGCCGCTGGTCCGGGCCACGAGCAGGTAGATTTCGAGTCGGGGCGACCGTACAAGCTTGGATAGAGAAATCGGGGTTTCAGCACCTGAAGCGCTGTCTGGCGTTATAACACCCTCGCATCGTAACGTGTCCAGTGCATCCAATGTCTGTCCTTGAGACTGTCAAAGAAAAGGTCGGGCTCGCAGACGAAACGCCCCAGTACGAGTGTGACGACTGCGGTCACGAGTTCGAGTCGGCCGCGGACCCCGACTCGTACTGGATGAAGTGTCCGGAGTGCGAGTCACAGGACCACACGCGACTGGAATAACGCCGAACGGGGAGTATTGCTAGCGAACGACGGCACTGTCTCGACAGGCGTGCGTCGAGTCGCTGTGTCCGCGGCCGACTGCGTAGTGCCGAACCCAACTTCTTTTGAGCGGAGCCACCAAGGAGGGGTAATGAGTCGTTCGCGCAAGCCCGACTGGCTGAAGATGCGGCCACCGTCGGGCGAGCGGTTCACCGACATCAAGCAGACGCTCCGGGACCGTGACCTCAACACGGTCTGTGAGGAGGCCAACTGCCCCAACCTGGGGGAGTGCTGGAGCGGGCGCGACGGACCGGGGACGGCGACGTTCATGCTGCTGGGCGACCGCTGTTCGCGGGGCTGTAACTTCTGTGACGTGGAGACGGGCGGGATGGAGCCGCTCGATCCCGACGAGCCACAGCAAGTGGCCGACGCCGTCGCGGAGATCGGGCTGGACTACGTGGTGCTGACCAGCGTCGACCGCGACGACCTGCCCGACCAGGGCGCGGGCCACTTCGCCGAGACGATTCGGGCGATCAAGGAGCGCGACCCGTCGATTCTGGTCGAGTGTCTCATCCCGGATTTCCAGGGCGAGCCGGAACTGGTTCGGAAGATCATCGACGCCGACCCGGACGTACTCGCTCACAACATCGAGACGGTCGACCGCCTCCAGTGGCCGGTCCGTGACCGCCGGGCGGGCTACGAGCAGTCCCTCTCCGTGTTGCGGCAGGCCGACCGCGAGGGCGACTGCTACACGAAGACCAGCCTGATGCTGGGCGTCGGCGAGTACGCCCACGAGGTGTACCAGACGCTGTCGGACCTCCGGCAGGCCGGCGTCGATGTAGTCACGTTCGGCCAGTATCTCCAGCCCTCCCGCTCGCATCTGGAGGTCTCGGAGTATGTCCATCCCGACGCCTTCAACACCTGGCAGCGGGTCGCCGAGGAGGAGTTCGACTTCCTGTACTGCGCGTCGGGGCCGATGGTCCGGTCGTCCTATCGCGCCGGCGAGCTGTTCGTCGAGAGCGTCCTCCGCGAGGGGCAGAGTGCAGACGAGGCGCGGGCCGCGGTCCGTACAGACGGCTGATACATCCGAGTTATCACGGCGAGGAGGCACGGAACTGAGTTCGTCTCAGAGCCGCTTTTGGGGTTATATTCCCCGTAATACCCACGTCGGATAGATTTTTCAGGGCCGCGAAAGCTCTAAGCGTAGCGCGAGTGAACAGTTGTCGTATGCCACTTCGAGGGAGGCGGGTTCTATGAGTGTCCTCCAGCGCGACCCCACAGATCGGGTACAGATTCTCGATGAGGACGGGACGGTGGTCGACGGCGCGACGGTCCCGGACCTCTCGGACGACGACCTGGTGGAGATGTACCGGCATCTCAAACTCGGCCGTCACTTCGACCAGCGGGCGGTGAGCCTGCAGCGGCAGGGCCGGATGGGGACATACCCCCCCATGTCGGGGCAGGAGGCGTCCCAGGTCGGCAGCGCCTTCGCCCTGCGGGACGGGGACTGGCTGTTTCCGAGCTACCGCGAACACATCGCCCTGTCCGTGCGAGGGTGGGATCTGGCGGATGACCTGCTGTACTGGATGGGGTCCGAACGGGGGAACTCGCCGCCGGAGGACGTACAGGTATTCTCGCTCGCGGTCCCGATCGCGACGCAGATTCCGCACGCGACCGGAGCGGCGTGGGCGTCGAAGCTCAAAGGCGACGACACCGCCTTCCTCGTGTATTTCGGGGACGGTGCGACCTCCGAGGGGGACTTTCACGAGGGGCTGAACTTCGCGGGCGTGTTCGACGTGCCCGCGGTGTTTTTCTGTAACAACAACCAGTGGGCGATTTCGGTCCCGCGGGAGCGCCAGACGGCCAGTGAGACGCTCGCCCAGAAGGCCAACGCCTACGGTTTCGACGGCGTCCAGGTCGACGGGATGGACCCGCTGGCGGTGTATCAGGTGACCCGCGAAGCCATCGACAAGGCCCACGATCCGCCCGAGGACGGGCTTCGGCCGACGATGATCGAGGCGGTGCAGTACCGCTTCGGCGCGCACACGACGGCAGACGACCCGTCGGTGTACCGCGACGACAGCGAGGTCGAGCGCTGGAAGCAGAAAGACCCCATCCCGCGGATGGAGGCGTTCCTCCGGGACCGGGGTCTGCTCGACGACGAGCGGGTCGACGCCATCGACGAGTCGATTCAGGAGGAGGTCGCGGCGGCCATCGACACCGCGGAGGCGACTGAGCGGCCCAGGCCCGAGGAGATGTTCGCGGACGTGTACGCGGAGATGCCACAGCGGCTCGAACAGCAACTGGACTACCTCGAAGGTTTGCGCGAGCGACACGGCGACGAGGTGCTACTGGAATGAGTACACAGGACGCAACGACACAGAGTTTGACGCTCGTACAGGCCGTCCGTGACGGCCTCTACGGCGAGATGGAGCGGAACGAGGACGTGATCGTGATGGGCGAAGACGTCGGGAAGAACGGCGGCGTCTTCCGGGCGACGCAGGGGCTCCACGAGGAGTTCGGTGACGAACGAGTCATCGACACCCCGCTTGCGGAGTCCGGCATCGTGGGGACGGCCATCGGCATGGCCGCCTACGGGCTCCGACCGGTGCCGGAGATGCAGTTCTCCGGGTTCATGTACCCCGCATTCGACCAGATCGTCAGCCACGCCGCTCGCCTCCGCACGCGAAGCCGCGGACGATACAACTGCCCGCTCACCGTCCGGGCGCCCTACGGCGGCGGCATCCGCGCGCCGGAACACCACTCCGAGTCCAAGGAGGCGTTCTACGTCCACGAGGCGGGCCTGAAAGTAGTCGTGCCATCGACGCCGAAGGAGACGAAGGGGCTGCTGACGGCGGCTATCCGGGACCCGGACCCCGTCATCTTCCTCGAACCGAAGCTCATCTACCGGTCGTTCCGCGAGGAGGTCCCCGACGACCCCTACACCGTCGAGCTCGGCGAGGCGAAGGTCCGCCGCGAGGGGACCGACGTGTCCGTGTTCACCTGGGGCGCGATGACCCGGCCGACGCTCGAAGCCGCCGAGGAACTGGCCGAGGAGGGCATCGACGCCGAGGTGGTCGACCTGCGGACGCTGTCGCCGATGGACACCGACGCCATCGTCGAGTCGTTCAAGAAGACCGGGCGAGCAGCCGTCGTCCACGAAGCGCCCAAGACCGGCGGGCTGGCCGGCGAAATCATCGCCACCATTCAGGAGGAGGTCCTGCTGTACCAGGAAGCCCCCATTACGCGGGTGACAGGCTTCGACGTGCCCTACCCGCTGTACGCGCTGGAGGACTACTACCTCCCCGAATCCGCCCGCATCAAAGACGGTATCAGAGAGGCAGTCGAGTTCTGACGCATGTTCGAGTTCAAGCTGCCGGACCTCGGGGAAGGGGTCGCAGAGGGCGAGGTGCTGACCTGGCACGTCTCGCCGGGCGACGCCGTCACCGAGGACCAGGTCCTCGCGGAGGTGGAAACCGACAAGGCCGCCGTCGACGTGCCGTCGCCGGTCGACGGCGTCGTGCAGGAACTGCACGCCGAAGTCGGCGAGATGATCCAGACCGGTGAGGTGCTCGTCACTATCGCAGAGGAGGGCGACGCCGAAGCGAGCGACGTGGCCGCTGGCGGTGCGGACGGAGCCGAATCGTCGGGAGCCGGGGCGGAGCAGGCAGACGGCGCTGCGACCGCCGCTGGGTCCGACGACTCGCAGCAGGCGGACGCAAGCGCGGCTGACGGCCGCGTGTTCGCCTCGCCGAGCGTCCGCCGACTCGCCCGCGAGCGGGGTGTCGACATCGCGGCCATCGACGGGAGCGGGCCGGGCGGCCGCGTCACCGAGGCGGATGTCGAGGCGGCCACAGCGTCGGTCGACGGGACGGCCGACAGCGACGACGGCCCCACGTCGGTCGTTTCGAAAGTGTCCGACGACGGTGACGGGTCGACCGCAGTGGCCTCACAGGTCGATGACGGTGGTGACGCAGACGACGGGGCCGCTGTGAAGTCAGCCGTTAGAAGCGCCTCCGGGGACGGCCAGCAGGTCGAACGGCGCGACCAGACGCTGGCGACGCCGGCCACCAGAAAGGTCGCCCGCGAACTTGACGTGGACATCGACGCCATTCCGACGGACGCGACGAGGGACGGCCAGCCCTACGTCGACGAAGGGGCGGTCCGGGCGTACGCGGAGGCCCAGCAGGCCGCGCAGGCGGCCGACACCGAAGCCGTCAGCGCCGAAGGCGGTACGGCGAGTGCAACGGCGACCGAGACCGGTGGCACGACGGCGGCCGGCAGTGGTGGAGCCGAACCGACGGCGGTCGAGACGAGCGAGGGCGAACGCCGCGAGCCGTACCGCGGCGTGCGGCGATCCATCGGCGAGCAGATGGCCCGCTCACGTCGGGAGGTGCCCCACGCCACCCACCACGATCGGGTCGTCGTGTCCGGCCTCGTCGAGGCCCGCGAGCGACTCGAACCGCTCGCCGAGGAGCGCGGCGTCACCCTGACGTACACGCCCTTTGTGGTGAAATGCGTCGCCGCGGCGCTGGACCAGCACCCGATACTCAACACGGCCCTGGACACCGAAAGCGAGGAGATCATCTACAGAGACGCCCACAACATCGGCGTGGCGACGGCGACCGACCACGGGCTGGTCGTCCCGGTCGTCGACGACGTGGACGGGAAGGGGCTGCTGGAACTCGCCGACGAGATCAACGACCTCGTCGGGCGGGCCCGGGAGCGAGACATCGAGCGATCGGAGATGCAGGGCGGAACGTTCACCGTCACGAACTTCGGGGCCATCGGCGGCGAGTACGCCAGTCCGATCATCAACGTCCCGGAGACGGCGATTCTCGGGATCGGGGCGCTGAAAGAGCGGCCGGTGGCTGAAAGCGAGGTGCAAGGCGCCTCGGGGACTGCGAGCGGTTCCACCGCGAGCACCGGCGAAGTCGTCGCGAAACCCACGCTCCCGCTCTCGCTGGCAATCGACCACCGCGTCATCGACGGGGCCGACGCAGCCGGCTTCGTCAACACGCTCAAGGAGTATCTGGCGGACCCGACGCGACTCCTGCTTGAGTAACCGCCGGGGTCGGAACCACGCTACTCGCGGCGTTTGCGGTGTCAGTGCCGGTCATCTGATACTATCTGTACCGACGGCGCAGGCGAGACGCGACATCGGGCTGAAGGGCGATACCTTTTCACCGGTCCGGACGAGGTGCCGCTATGGTCGTCGGAGATGTCACTACGGGAACCGAACTGCTGGTTATCGGCGGCGGTCCGGGCGGCTACGTCGCCGCGATCCGGGGCGCACAACTGGGACTGGACACGACGCTCGTCGAGCGTGACGCCTACGGCGGGACCTGCCTGAACCACGGCTGCATCCCCTCGAAAGCACTCATCTCGGCTTCGGACGTGGCCCACGACGCCCGGCAGGCCGAGTCGATGGGCGTGTTCGCGGACCCGGCCGTCGACATGGCCGGGATGACCGAGTGGAAAGACGGCGTCGTCACACGGCTGACACGGGGCGTCGAGTCGCTGTGTAAGAGCGCCGGCGTCAATCTGGTCGAGGGGACCGCCGAGTTCGTCAACGACGAGACCGTCCGGGTCGCCCACGGCGGCGAGGGGCAGGGCTCGGAATCGCTGTCGTTCGAACACGCCATCGTCGCCACGGGAAGCCGACCGATGGAGGTCTCGGGCTTCGAGTTCGACGGCGAACACATCCTCTCCTCGAAGGACGCGCTGGCGCTGGAATCGGTCCCGGAAAAACTGCTCGTCGTCGGGGCTGGCTACATCGGAATGGAGCTCTCGACGGTGTTCGCGAAGCTGGGCGCGGAAGTCACGGTCGTCGAGATGCTCGACGACGTGTTGCCCGGCTACGAGGACGACGTCGCGGCGGTCGTCCGCGACCGCGCCGAAGACCTGGGTATCGATTTCAGCTTCGGCGAGGCGGCCGACGACTGGGAGCGGACGGACGAGGGCATTCGCGTCCGGACTGTCGACGATGACGACGAGATCGTCGAGTACAACGCCGAGAAATGCCTGGTCGCGGTCGGCCGCGAACCGGTCACGGACACGCTTGCGCTGGAGAATATCGACCTGGAGACGGATGAAAACGGCGTCATCCCGACCGACGACCAGTGCCGAACGGAATCCGAGTCGGTGTTCGCCGTCGGCGACGTGGCCGGCGAGCCGATGCTGGCCCACAAGGCAATGGCCGAAGGGGAGGTCGCTGCGAAAGCCGCCGCCGGCGAACCCGCCGCGTTCGATCACCAGGCGATTCCCGCCGCCGTGTTCACCGATCCCGAAATCGCTACCGTCGGCATGACCGAATCCGAGGCCGAGGCGGCCGGCTTCGACCCAGTCACCGGACAGATGCCGATGCGGGCCAACGGCCGCGCGCTCACCGTCGACGAGAAGGAGGGGTTCGCCCGCGTCGTCGCCGATGCCGATGAGGAGTTCCTGCTCGGGGCACAGATCGTCGGCCCGGACGCATCGGAGCTCATCGCCGAACTCGGACTGGGAATCGAGATGGGCGCGCGACTAGAGGACATCGCCGGGACGATTCACACGCATCCGACGCTCTCCGAAGCGGTCCACGAGGCGGCCGCGGCCGCGCGCGGCGAGGCGATTCATACGCGCTGAGGACGTTGCCGTGGCGGTTTGCACGCGCTGCCGGCACGTGAACCCCACCAATAATGTAACTCTAAAATAACTTTTTATTGATAGACGCACTGAGTGTTGCGCTGTGCAAAAAGGTTATATTGCGGATTGAGTAAACTGTCGGTGGATAGGAACCGGTAAGATATGTCTACTGATTCACAGCCCGACGACACCATCGCCCAAGCGATCATTTCAGGATCGACGTACGAGCGACTCCGCTACGAACGCCACTCATATCTCAGACAGACGGTCCCACGGACGCTCGCGCTCCAGAGCGCCCTGCTCGGCGCGCTAGCGCTGTTGCTACCGATCTACGGCCTGTATCCGGACAGCACCGCGGCGTTTCTCCCGGAAGTTGATCCCGCCGTCGCCTCGCCCAAGGTGCTGTTGCTCGGGCTGTTCGGCGGCTTCTTGGAGTTGTTCGGGGCGACGTTGCTCGTCGGCTCAGTCCTCTACCGGGTCCGGCTCGCTCCGCTGACTGAGCGGCAGGCACACGCGGCCCTCAACGCCGAGGACTTCGCGCGCTACGTCGGCCTCGGAACCGGCGGCCTGGCAATCGTGCTCTCGCTTTGCCTGTTCGCTGTGGGGCTTGGCGGTGGCGAAATGGTGTCGTCGTACATCGCGGCGATGGGTCGGAACCCGTTCGTCGACTCCGGGTTCGGCGTGTCGGTCGCGGCCGTCTCGCTGTTCGCCTTCGCCGCCAGCGTCGCGGTCTATTACTCCTCGCGATACCTCTTCGTGTACCTCGCGCTGTTCCACCTCAGCGACGAGTAAGCTGGCGGCGCGGGGTATCGACGTGAGCGACACCGACTGCGGTAACGGCTGTGACATACGCGGCTGTTTTCAGGCGCGACGACGACCGTGTTTGTATGGTCGCAAACGAGAGTGACACCTTCGATATCGGCGGGGAACTCACGGTCCACCGGCTCGGGTTCGGCGCGATGCGGCTCACCGGCGAGGACGTCATCGGCGAACCGGACGACGAAGAAAACGCCCGTGCAGTGCTGGAGCGGGCGGTCGAACTCGGCGTCGACTTCATCGATACGGCAGACTCCTACGGGCCGGGCGTCTCAGAGCGGCTCATCGGCGAGGCGCTCGACACCGAGCGCGAGGATCTCGTCATCGCGACGAAGGGCGGCCTGCTCCGCAACACCGACGCCGACTGGCTGGCCCACGGCGACCCGGACTACCTGCGCAACGCGCAGTTGTGCTCGCGGGACCGGCTGCGGATGGACCCCATCGACCTGTACCAGTACCACCGGCCAGATCCCGACACGCCGTTCGAGGACTCGATTCACGCGCTCGCCGAGTTGAAAGACGAGGGGCTGATCCGCCACGTCGGCGTCTCGAACGTCTCCGTCGAGCAACTCGACCGCGCCCGCGACATCGTCGACATCGCGACGGTCCAGAACCAGTACAACGTCGCCCACCGCGACGACGAGGACGTGCTGGAAGCCTGCGAGCGCTACGACATCGGGTTCATCCCGTGGTTCCCGCTGGGCGCTGGCGACCTCGGCGACGTTGACGGCATCGACGAAATCGCCCAGCGCCACGACGCCACGCCCTACCAGATCGCGCTGGCGTGGCTCCTCGGCCATTCGGATGTGACGCTCCCGATTCCCGGCACCAGCAGCCTCGACCACCTCGAACAGAACGTCGCCGCGAGCGCTATCGACCTCACCGACGAGGAACTGGCGCGGTTGTCCTGAGCGGCTATCGACGGCACTGCCACAGCGCGCGCGGATGACCGCGACCGCGCCGGCACAGCGCCCGCCGATGACCGCGGTTCTTTTGGTTCCCACCGCTGTACCCCGGGTATGACCACTGTCACGCTGGGTCCCGAAGGGACCTACTCCCACCGCGCCGCACAGGCAGTCACCGACGACGAGATCTCCTTCTCCGAGTCGGTGACCGCCATCGTCGAGGCCGTCGCCGACGGCGAGGCCGAGCACGGCGTCGTCCCCGTCGAGAACAGCATCGAGGGCTCCGTCACCGAGTCGCTCGACGCCTTCGCGGAGTACGACATCGCCGTCGTCGAGGAGATCATCACGCCGATCCGCCACGCGCTGCTCGCGCAGGACGACTCCTTCTCCCTCGTTGCCAGCCACGCACAGGCGCTGGCCCAGTGTCGTGGCTGGCTCGACGAGCACTACCCCGGCGTGGACGTGGAAGCCGTCGCGTCGACGGCCCGCGGCGTCGAGCGCGCCCGCGGCGACGCGGACATCGCCGCCATCGGCCACCCCGAGAACGCGACCAACGGGACCGAACTGGAAGTGCTCGCGGAGGACATCCAGGACCAATCCTCGAACGCCACCCGCTTCGTCGTCGTCGCCCCGAAAGGCGAGCGCAGCGAGGCCGGCGGCAAGACCTCCTTCATCGTCTACCCCGACGTCGACTACCCCGGCCTGCTGCTGGAACTGCTGGAACCCTTCGCCGACCGCGACATCAACCTCACCCGCGTCGAGTCCCGGCCAAGCGGCGAGCGGCTGGGGGACTACGTCTTCCACATCGACATCTCGGCCGGCCTCTACGAGCAGCGCACGCAGGACGCCCTCGCTGACATCGAGGATATCGCCGAGAAGGGGTGGGTCCGACGGCTGGGGTCGTACGACTCACAGACGGTCGTCAACTGAGCCGGCGATGGCGTTCTAAGCGTTAAGTCCCGGGCCCGCGTACCCCCGCATATGTCCGACCGCGATCCGTTCAGCGAGCTCGAGCGCGCGTTCGATATGCTGGGAGAGCAGTTCGGCGTCGACATGGGCGCTGTCCCGGTCGATGTCGTCGACGAGGGCGACGCCTTCGTCGTCCACGCGGACCTTCCCGGCTACGACAGCGAGGACATCGACGTCCAGCTCGTCGAGGACCGCAAGCTCACTATCAGCGCGGCGTCGAGCCAGGAGCGGGAATCCACCGACGGCCAGTACGTCCAGCGCGAGCGCCGCCAGCAGTCGCTGAGCCGGTCGGTCCGGCTCCCCGAAGCCGTCGACGAAGCGGAGACCACTGCGAGCTACGACAACGGCGTCCTCACGGTGCGGCTGGGGAAGGTCGTACACAGCGAGGACGACGATGGGACGGACATCCCTGTGAACTGACGATGGTGCTCGAACCCGGTACGGACGTACCGAGCATCAGAGCGACGAACCAGCACGGCGACGCGGTCCAGCCGGGGTTCGGGGAGCCGACAGTGCTGTACTTCTATCCAGCGGACGACACCCCGGGGTGTACGACAGAAGCGACGCAGTTCGAAGCGCACGCAAAGCGGTTCGCGGAGGCCGGCGTCTCGGTGTACGGCGTCTCGACCGACGGCGTGGAGAGCCACCGCGAGTTCGCCGAAGCGAACGGCCTCAGTTTCGACCTGCTGGCCGACCCCGAGAGGCGGCTGTGCGGGGCCTTCGACGTGCCACTCGTCGACGGGCGGAGCCAGCGGACGACGTACGTCATCGCGCGGGAGCGCGTCGTCGCCGTCTACGAACGGGTCGGCCCCGACGGCCACGCGGCGAGCGTCTTCGAAGACCTCGTCGACACCGGCATGATCACAGCCGAGTAGGCCTCAGCAAGCGATAGTCCGACGACGGGCTACGCGTCGATATCGATGGCCGGCCGGCCGGGACCGGCCTTGCCGACGAGGTCGGGGTCCGCCTCCTCGGGCCCCTGAACGACCACGTCAGCGCCGAACTCGCGTTCGACGAGCCACGCGGCCCGTTCCAGCGCGGCCTGTTCGCGCTCGGGTGGCAGTTGCTCGTCGAGCGACTGTGCGCGGCCGGCCAGTTCCTTGGCGAAGTCCGCGGCCGCCTCGCCCTGCTCGCGCAGGTCCTCGTCCTGCATGACGGTCCCGACGACGTTGCCGTCG
>Ga0207851_100409_pt1 | contig 22985 bp, 23 predicted proteins | sample A23E3SouthBayCA_FD_187747 | JGI IMG/M metagenome (GOLD analysis project Ga0207851, IMG submission 187747) | Aerobic enrichment media microbial communities from Eden Landing Ponds, California, USA - A23 E3 (SPAdes) | ecosystem: Environmental > Aquatic > Marine > Unclassified | place: Emeryville... | reverse complement strand
GGACCTCTTGGTCAGCGTCCGCTCCGCTGCGTCCGGAAACGACGTCACGAGCCTCTCGAACGTCCTCGGCTCGAACACGTTCGATCTGCTCGTGGCGATTCCCGTCGGCGTGTTGATCGCGGGGAGTATGCCCGTGAACTTCGCCGCCGCTATCCCGATGTTCGGCGTTCTCACCTTCGCGACCGTACTGCTGTTCACCGTGCTCCGGACGGACCTCGTGATAACGACTTTCGAATCCTCGCTGCTTCTTCTCTCCTACGCCGTCTTCGTCGTGTGGATCGTCGCCGAAACGATCGGTGCAACGCAGTTCCTTCGGGGGGCCTGACCCCGGCTCTCGCTTTTGAGTCGGCCTCCCCACCGTACACAACACGCGATGGGATTTTGTCGCGGCCGTCCAAAGGGTCCCCTATGGCCGAAATCGACGCCGACCGACTGCTCCCCAACGACCGCGTCCAACAGTCCGTCCTCAACGGCGACGTTACGCAGTTGACTCGCGGTGCGAGCAATCAGTACGCGAACGAGGGCGACACGTTCGATATCGACGACACGACGTTCGCGGTGACGGACGTCGAACGCCGCACGCTGGGTTCCTTCACCGACGCCGACGCGCAACGGGAGGGCTCGGAGTCGCTCGACGCGTACAAACAACGGATGCAACGCGTCCATCCCGGATCCTTCGAGTGGGACGACACTTCCGAAGTTCTGACCTATCGGTTCCGCCCTGTCGAGTGAAGACCGCGGTCTAGGCTCCTTCGAGCACGTATCGAACGCCGCTGTCGCTGGCGTCGCCAGTTCGTCTCTCCCCCGAGAGCATACGTTCTAGCGAGTGCGTTCTCGTCGAGTATCTTCGTCAACGCAGGAGGGCTGGAAACTCCGACTCGCCGCTCTCACCGAATGGATACAATCGTGACTACGGCGTTACTCGTACTCGAACGTTCGGAGCGTCGCGGAGCTGCTGCCGTCTGCGGCCTCCCACGTGACGCGGATGGTGCCGATACTTGCATTGGCTCCGACTTCGAAGCTGTCACCGGAACTCACGCTGTCGCCGCTTATCGACTTCTTGAGACTGTCAACTGAGTCACCTGGATTATCAATGTCGCCGTTCACGTACAGAGCGTTCGCTTCGATCGAATCACCCGCCGTGTGGGTGATCGTCGCGTTATCGGACGCCTCTAAGTTCGTCGAGTTGATCTCGAACGTCGCCTGCGGAGCCGTCTGACCGATCCCCTGTCCGAGGTTCAGCACGAACGCGCCGATGACGGCGGCGAGGATGACCGTGATCGCGACCATCAGGATTACGCCGATAACCGGACTGACCGCCCGTTCTTCGGTGAAAAGCTGCTTGATGTTCATAAGGGTTGACCTCTGAGTCCCGATTAACTGAGATAACATATAATATTACTGACCTAAATATCAGCGTTGATATTGTGCCCACCGGCGCTATCAGCGGCCAGAGCGTCGGGGAACATTCTGATACGGTTACGTGATCACAGCAGGTCCCTCGGCATCGATCGACGGTCGGCGAGCGGAACCGGTCATTTATCAGGCCCGCCGACCTACTGCCGATGTGACTGAAGAATCAGGGCGACGGAACTTACGGATGCCCAACGATGACGAGCTGTTCGCTGTCGTCACCGAGCACAACGGTGGCAATCACGTTCGCGTACGGTGTGCAGACGGAAAGAACCGGATGGGCCGGATCCCCGGCCGAATGAAGTACCGAACTTGGATCAACGAGGGCGACGTCGTCCTCGTGGAACCGTGGGACTGGCAGGACGAGAAGGCCAACATCGAATGGCGCTACTCCGAGCAGGACGCCGAGCAGCTCCGCGAAGAAGGCCACATCGAATAACCGCTTCTCCTTAGGCCGACGTCGACGCGCTCTCGCGGCGGTACAGGACGATCAACACGCCGATCAGTATCAGCTGTGCGACTTTGTCGCCGATTCCGAGCGCCGAGAAGTCGGGGGCGTTGACGAAATACCACGCGACGATCTGTCCGGCCGTAAACGGGATCCCGAGCAGATACATCAGCGACCGCCGGTAGTCGATCAACACCGCGATTGCGCCGCCGAGGAAGCCGACCCCGGCGATGAGAAACGCCCAGCCGAGCGGATCCGAAATAAAACTCACCCCGAGTACGAGGTGGATGACGCCGCTCAGTGCTGCGAGGACGATCCCGACCCAATGGATACTCGTTAGCGATTCCGTCTGTACGGTGAGCCCTTCGGCCGTCTGTGTTGCCATATGTTCACAAACGACGTGATAGATCTTTAATTTAAGGTCTTATTCACGTGCTCGCGGATCGCCTCCCGGAATCGGCTCCGTGCGAACCGCGTCGGCGACTGTGACGGGGCTCGATCGCGCTCGACGGCCGCATCGAGGAGTTCGATCGCCTCCTCGACCGATCCGAACAGGGAATCCTCGCGGCCGTCGAGAATCTCGCGCTGGCCGCCGCTATCGGGGGCGAACGCGACCATCCCCGCGGCGACGTACTCCGCGACGGACATCCCGAAGTGCTCTCTGGGCTTGCAATTCAGTCCGTATTTGTGCGTTCGAAGCAGTGCTTCGAGGCGTGCTCTGGAGACGTCGCGTTCGACGGTGACGTACGAGCGCTCTTCGGCAGCCGCCTCCACGCGCTCGACGTATCGACGGTACGACCGCGGGGCCGCGCCGACGACGTGGAGGTGAAGGTCGCGACCGCGCCGTCGAACGCCGTCGACGATGTCGATTGCGTCCAGTACTCGCTTGTCGGGTGCGATCCGCCCCACGACGACGACACCGTTCTCCCGCTCGTCCCAGTCGGGATGTGGCCCGATCGGATCGACCGGCGGATGCACGACGGCCGGTTCGATGCCGTAGAGGTCCTCGACGACGGCTGCTGTCCACGACGAGTTCGCGAGGACTCCGGCGTCTTCGAGGTCCTCCCGAGCGGGTCCCGCCATCCGGCTCCACAGCGGATTCAAGGCACCCGACTCCTCGGCCAGCCGATCGAGTCGGAACTGCGGGTAGTGGACGTACTGCACCGACGGAATCGAGAAGTCGAACTCGTTTGCCGTACTCACCGCGAGGTCGAACGCGTCGGCCTCCCGCTCGAAGAACTGGTGAACGAGAACGCTCCTGAGCGGTAACTGCGGACCGACGAGCGGTCCTGCTGTCGACAGTACAGTGGCCACCGCAGTAGCGCCGCGCGGACTTCGGACGTCGAGCTGTTCCGCGTCCAAGTCGATGTCGAAGCGCTCGGCGAGGGAAGCCGGTGCCGTCTCCGCGAGCGTGAACAGCGTCACGTCGTGATCGCGCTGGAGCGCTTCACAGACGGTGAGACAGACCACGTCCGCGCCGCCGTGGAAATCCAACGTGTTGTGGACGACGGCCACCCGTGCCATAGCTCACCGTTCGGGCCGTCCCGTGATTACTCCGTTGGTCGCCTCGGTGAGTGTCCATCTCGGAGCAATGTACTCGATCCAGTCCGCCAGCGCACTTTTCCTCTCCGCTCCCGAATCGGTCGCTAATGGAGTGTGCGTTCGTCGGTGCGGGCGCTGTCGCGCGGAAGTACGCCGAGGGGCTCGCAGAGTCATCGCTCTCGCTCACTGCCGTCTGCGACCTCGACGCGGAACGGGCCGCGCGGCTCGCGACTGAGTATGAGGCCGCGGCCTACGCGGACCTCGAGGATCTGCTCGCTGCCGAGCCCGCGCCGCTCGTGGTGAATCTCACGAGCCACGGCGCGCACGCGGACGTCACGGCGGCCTGTCTGGAGGCCGGTCGGCACGTCTTCAGCGAGAAACCGCTCGCACTCGACGCCGAACGCGCGGCAAAGCTCGTCGCCATCGCCGAACGTCGGGGTCTCGCACTCGGTTGCGCACCGATCAACCACCGCTGCGACGCGCAGCGTCACGCGCGAACGCTCCTCGGTGACGGCCGGTTGGGGTCCGTCCGACTGGGCTATGCGCACGCGCACGTGGGACGAGTGACCGACTGGCACGACAACCCCGAATCGTTCCTCTCCGTCGGGCCGCTGTACGACGGGGCGGTCTATCCGCTCTCGCTGCTGATCGCGTGGTTCGGTCCTGTCGAGGCGATCCGGACCGCCGATGCGCTCGATATCTGGCCCGAGCGAGAGAGCCGCGCTCCCGACAGACCGGCGCACGTCGAGGCGACGGTCGAGTTCGCGTCGGGGCCGATTGTCCGACTCACCGCGAGCCTCTACGCGCCGCATCGCAGCCGGGAGTTCAACAGTCTCGAACTCCACGGCGACGACGGCTCGATGTACCTCGCCGATAGCGGTGCGCTCGCCGCCGAGCGGGACACCGTCTCCGTCGGCGGTGCGGGTCGGCCGTACGTGTCGGCTCCGCACGCACAACCACGACGGGAGCGCCGCTATCTGGCCGGTCCCGAACGACTCGCGGCGGCAATCGAACGCGACGAGTCGCCGACGAACGGTGCCCGTCGAGCGGCGCACGTCGTCGCCGTCTGCAACGCCATCGAGCGATCCGCGGCGGACGGAGTACGCGTCGAGGTCGGTGATTCGGGGTATGACGCCTCTACCGTTTCCAGAGAATCTCCCGCCGTTGACAGTTCCGCACCGCCCGTTCGACCGCCGCCTCGGGACCCGAGCGCTCCCCGGGCCGTGGATGCCGACAGCGACCCGGAACGCACGTCGGGTCGCGACGCGTCGATCCGACTCCCCCCCGTCGGCTTCGGGTGCTCGCGCTACCGCGACGGCGAGTACGTCGATCGGATCGATTCGATCGCGACGGCGCTGGATGCGGGGTACCGCCTGTTCGACTCGGCCGAACTGTACGGCAACGAATCCCGGATCGGCGAGCTCCTCGACTCGCCCGGATCGCCGGCCAGAGCGGGGTTGTTTCTCGTCGGAAAGGTCTGGAACACGAACCACGAGCACGTCTTGGAGGCCTGTCGCGGGAGTCTCGACGAACTCGGGATCGACGCCTTCGATTCGTATCTCCTCCACTGGCCGGAGTCGTGGGCGTATCAGGGGCCGCTGTCGGAGCTCGCGTCGAAACCGATCGCGGAACAAGATGCCCTGACGTTTCCGACCGACGCCGACGACACCCCCGCGACCGTCGACGTCTCGCTGGAATCGACGTGGCGACGTCTCGAAGCGGTCTACGACCGCGGACTGACGCGGACGATCGGCGTCTGCAATGTCTCGCTGTCGCAACTGGAACGAATCGTCGACGTCGCCCGCGTCCCGCCCGCTATCGTCCAAGTCGAGTCGCATCCGTACCGCCCTCGATCGGCGCTGGTGGATTGGTGTCACGCGCGGGGGGTCCGCGTCCTCGCGCACTCACCGCTCTCGGCGAGCGGACTTCTCGACGAGCCCGTGATCCGCGAAATCGCCGACGAGCGGGATGTCTCGCCCGCTTCGATCGCCCTCGCGTTTCACGTGGACCGCGGCGTCGTCCCGATTCCGTCGAGCAACGACCCCGCGCACGTCGTCTCGAACCTCGCGGCCGCACGGATCAGGCTGACCGACGCGGACCGCAGACGTCTCGCGACGCTCGAAGATCCGGAGTTCGACCGTGAGTGATGCGTCGACGGTCCCGGCGAGACTTCGAATGGAGTGGCTGGCGGTTGCGACGACCGCGTCAGTTCTCTCCGTCGCCGGGGCCACGACGCTCTCGCTCGTCGCCGACGTGCCGCTCGTGACCGCGGCTGGATTCGTGGCGCTGACGGCTCCGATCCGCTGGCTGGTGCCGACGGTCGCGGTCGCTAGCTTCGAGCTGTGGTTCAGTTTTCGGCACTTGGGTCTGAACCGGCCCGAGTCGGCTGCTGACTCCATCCCGTACCGGACGTTCGGCGTGCCCAATCTCGTTACGCTCGCTCGCGGTGCCCTGTTTGCCGCCCTTGCTGGGTTCGGTGCGCTCGCACCCCGCGCGACGATCGTCTGGATTCCTGCGGTTCTGTACGGACTGGGTTGCGCCCTCGACGCCGTCGACGGCGCGCTCGCCCGACGGCTCAATCGTCGAACCGCTCTCGGGGCGAAACTCGATATGGCGTTCGACACGATCGGATTTCTCGTCGCACCGATCGTCGCGGTGCTCTGGGGACAACTGCCGATCTGGTATCTCTCGTTGTCGGCGGCGCGGTACCTGTTCAAGTTCGGCCGGGGACTCCGCCGTCGCCGCGGGAAGCCCGTGTACGACCTCCCGGAGAGCCTTGTTCGCCGCCCGCTCGCGGGCGTTCAGATGACGTTCATCACGCTCGCGCTCTCGCCGCTTCTGGATCTCGCAGCGATCCGACCGCTCGCAGCGATCGTGCTCGCGCCGTCACTCGCCGTCTTCGCCCGTGACTATCTCGTCGTCGCTGGTCGCCTCGGTCCCGAGCGTGGATGATCTTAGATTTCCGCCGCACCTGAGCGCCTCAGCCGACGGCGCGGATGAGGACGAACAGGGTCGCGATCGACGCGAGCGTCGTGAGAAAGACGTTCAACGAGGCGAACTCCTCGTCGCCGCCGATTTCGGACGCGAAGACGTACGTCGACACCGCCGTTGGCGTCCCGAGCATCACGATCGACGCCGTGAACGTCGCGGCATCGACCTCCAGAAGCGAGAGCGCGATCCAGCCGAGGACAGGCATACACACGATCTTCACGGCGACGACAGCGCCACTGGCGGCGACGTCCACGTTCGGGAGATCGATCTGCAAAGACGCGCCGACGCACAGGAGCGCGATCGGGAGCGCCAACGTTCCCAACACGTCGAGCCCGGCCGTGATCGGTCCGGGAACCGAGAGACCGAGCGATCCAACGGTCAATCCGGCCACGAGCGTTAGCAGGACTGGGTTGCGAACGAGGCGTCCGAGCTCCGTACTGATAGCGGCGTCCGCTTCGTTCATCGTCGTGAGAATGAGGATCGTGAGCGGCACCTGCGTCAACGAGATCACCCCGAGGACGACGCTCGCGATGGCGGTCACCCGCGCGTCGAACGTCGCCGCCACCAGCGGCAACCCGAGATAGCCCAGGTTCGAATGGTACGACTGGACGATCGCGACGCTCTTCCGTCCGCGTCCCGGGCTCTCTCGGTGGATGGCCCACGCGATCGCGACGGTTCCGAGGAGTGCCGCGAGGAGCCCCACGAACAGCGCTCCGGTGAGTAGCTCGCCGATCGCCTGGTCGTACGTCGAGACGAAGATGAGCGCCGGGAGCGCCACGTAGTACGCGACCGTGTTGAGTAGTTGCGTCCGCGAATCGTCGAGAACTCCCGAGGCCCGCAGACCGGTCCCGATCAGCAGCAGCACCAACAGCGCGAGCAGACGGGACAGGACCTCCATATCGCCTTCGAGTCCCTCCGCTGTCTTATACTGTGGGTCACGCTCTCGGCGTGCCTTCGAACCTAGCACTACGATGTGTTCCCTGTCCGAGTGTCGGCGGCACGCGGGCGAACCACGGATAGGCATTTGACCGCGCGGTCCCAACTGCGCGACGATGAACGCGTCTCAGGGGTTCACGTTCGATTTCCATCCGGGAACGATCGCCGTCGGTGCCGGCTGCGTCGATCGGTTGGGCGGCGCACTCGACCGTCAGGGGCACGACCGGGCGATGCTCGTGAGCGGACGGACCGTCGGGACCACGCCCGCGGTCGTCGATCCGATCCGCGGAGGCCTCGGGGACCGACTCGTCGCCGAATTCCCCGAAACGACGCCCGCGAAGACGCTCGGAACCGCACTGGCGGGACTCCGACTCGCACGCGAGAACGATGTGGACGTCATCGTCGCCGTCGGCGGCGGCAGCACGCTCGATACAGCGAAAGTCCTCGCGGCGCTTTCATCGCACGGGACGTCGAGCGAGGAGACCGCCGAAGCGGCGATCGAGACCGGAACGGTGCCAGTCGCTCTCGACGGCGATCCGCTCCCGATCGTCGCCGTCCCGACGACGCTCGCCGGCGCGGATCTCTCCGATATCGGGGGCGTGACGCTGACGCTCGACCGTGGTAACTCTGATGAGGGGTCCGGCGACGGCTCCGACGACGGTTCGGACGACAGTCCTCAGAGCGGTGGCGTGAGCGACTCACGGTTGATGCCTGAGGCCTTGTTCTACGACGCGGAGCTCTACCGAACGACGCCGCCGTCGGTGTTGGCGGCGTCGGCGATGAACGGCTTCGACAAGGGCATCGAGATGCTCTACTCGCCGCACGCGACCCCGATAACCGACGGTACTGCGATGCGAGGTCTCCGATTGCTCGCCTCCGGACTCGGTACGATTCGCGAAGACCCGATGGACGAGGACCGCCTCGCCGACGTCCTCGGCGGAATCGTGAACGTCCAGTACGGCTTGGCCGCCCGGGACGGCTATCGCGCGTCGATCATCCACGCGTTCGGCCACGGCTTCTCACACGGCTTCGACGTCCACCAGGGCACGATCCACGGCATTCTCGCCCCGCACGTCCTCCGATACGTCTTTGATATCGTTGACGGCAGGCGGCGACTACTCGCCGAAGCCCTCGGACGCCCGCCCGAGGGGAAGGCGGACGGCGAAGTCGCTGACAGCGTCATCGACGCCGTCGAATCGGTTCGTGACGACCTCGGTCTCCCGAACAGGCTCCGCGCGCTCGACGAAATCGACCCCTCGGATCTCGATGGGGCCGCCAAGGCGGTCGAAGCGGACTCGCTTCTCGACGTCGCGCCCGTCGGTGTGGACCCGGATCTCGACGACATCCGTTCGATTTTGGAGCGCGCGTGGTGACTGGGTGGAGGATACGCTTCTACATTACCGTAGCTCGGCGTCTTCGAGCGCCTCGGCCAACCGAGACTCCTCGGGAACGGCGTCGCGGAACTGTTCGGAGTCGATTCCCACTTCGCCGTTGACCGAGAGGAAGCCGAGCCCCCCGCTTCCGGCCTCTTCGAGGTTCACGAGGAACGCGATCTTCCGCGCGGCCGGCACGCCGTCGATCGCGAGGTCGGTGTCGACCGAACCGTAGAGCCGTCGGTGTTCGTAGACGTGTTCGACGCACCGCTGCGTCGGCGCGAACAGCAAGAGCAGATTGAGCGCGGGCTCGTTCCGCCCGAGTCGCTTTCGGAGCGTGTGCTCGTCGTCCTCGTAGAAGTACCGCTCCATCCGGCGATACTGGCGGAGGATCTCGTTCGCGCCGCTCGCCATCCGAACCGCCGGATCCGCCTTCAGTTCGACGAGATACTCGATCCGCTCGGGGGGTCGCGTCCGGACGTACACGTCGACTGACCCCCGGTTTCCGTAGTGGTCGTACGGCTCTTCGAGGCGGATCTCGGGGGATTCGAAGGTCGCCTCGAAGTGTTCGACCGCCGCCGTCGCCAGTTCGTCCTCCCGCATTGGTTCGATGGAGTTCCCGCCGCGATAAAGGGGCTCCGCTGTGGGTGTCCGTCCTTCGATCTCCCTCTGGGTGTCCCTGCCCAATCGATCTCCCTCTGGGTATCCCTGCCCAATCGATCTCCCTCTGGGTATCCCTGCCCAATCGATCTCCCTCTGGGTATCCCTGCCCAATCGATCTCCCTCTGGGCGTCTCTTCCCGATCGATCTCCTTCGAACCGGCTCCGACTGCCTCGTTGGATCGTTGCGTTGTTCTATCCGGCCCGTCTACGGCTCGTATGCGCGCTGCGCTCATCCTCGCCGGTGGCCGCTCGACCCGCTTCGGCGATCGCGACAAGGCGGTCGCGGAACTCGCCGGGACGCCGATGATCCGCCGGGTCGTCGATCGGCTCGCGCCCGTCGTCGACGAGGTGGTGATAAACTGTCGAGCCGATCAAGTGGAGGCGATCGAAGCGGCGCTTTCCGGCTTCGATCCGGAGCCGTCGTTCGCAGTCGATCGCGACCCCGACGCGGGCCCGATGGCCGGTATCGCCCGCGGACTGGAGGCGGTTTCTGCGGAGTACACCGTGGTCGTCGCCTGCGATATGCCCTTCGTCGACCCCGACGTCGTTCGGTTCCTGTTCGAGCGTGCGTCGGGACACGACGCCGCGGTTCCACGTCTCGGCGAGTGGTATCAGACAACACAGGCCGTCTATCGCACCGAGTCGATGGGAAGCGCCTGTCGCCGCGCGCTCGAAACCGGCGCGGACCGGATCGTCACGCCGCTGGAGGAACTCGATGAGGTCGTCGTCGACGGCGACGCGATCGAATCGGTCGGCTCGCTCGACAGCTTCGACAACGTCAACACCGTCGAAGAACTCGAAGCGGCGGAAGAGCGGCTCGGAACCGAGTGAGGATTGTTCGATCACTCAGACGACATCGACGGTCCGGCCCACTCAGACGACATCGATGATCCGACCCACTCAGACGACATCGACGAGAGGATCCTCGGCCCGCATCTCGGCGAGAACCACCCGTGGCACGTCGGCGCGTTCGTGAATTTCGGCTGCGACCTCCCGAGCCGTGGCTTCGAGTTCCTCGTCGTCGACCATATTGAGCAGTGGAATGGCTGTCGCGTCCTCCGGGACGTCTTTCAGACCGCCTTTCTCGCTGGCGAGCACCGCGGCGACGTCGGCTGCGGTTATCTCCTCACCTTCGGACAGTCCGGTGATCTCCGACACCTCCTCGACGCGGTGTACGAGCGAGTCGGTGAGCGGTTCGCCCACGACGTGGACGCTCGCGATCGACACCACCGCGTCCGCTGTTCTCGGTAGTTGCGGCTCCTTCGCAGACGGCGATTTGAACCGTCGCATCCGCGCTCCGTCGGCCTTTACGAGAACCGGGACGTCGAACTCGCCGAGTTCGTCGATTACCGTCGCGTCGTAGCCGCGGTAGCGGTCCTCGCGTTCCCGTTCAGGCACGAGTCCGAGCGGCCAGCCGTCAGTGCTGCTATCATCGGTTTCGCTCGCGTTCTCGGCATCGACACCATCGACCTCAGTCAAGACGGCTGCCGGATCGTCTGTCACGACGACGTGATCGACCCAGTCGTCGAAAATCGGGATCCTGACCGTCGCGGTGACGACTGCCCGATCCAGTCGCGATGCGAGCGCGGCGAGTGTCGTCTTCTTCCCGCCCGCGCCGACGACGCAGGTCGTTCCGCTGTCGGCCTCCAGCGCAGCGACGATGTCCATACCGTTCCCACGCGCGGGCCGTTGTTGAGACTGTCGAAGGAAGGGGGACCGCTGAAGCGATTGAGACTCTCGACGGGACGAATTCAGCCGGGATGCCGGCGTCTAGGAGAGTTCCGAGGTAATGTCCGTCGACGATACCATCCCGACGAGGTCGTCGTCGACGACCGGGAGATGATTGATGCCGAAGTTCTCCATCATCGCCGCTGCCTCGGTCAGGCGGAGGTCCGGAGTGACCGTCTCAACTGATTTCGTCATCACCTCGCCGACGGTCGTCTCCGCGGGGTCGATCTCCTGAGCGACGGCATCGAGGATGTCCGTGCTCGTGATAATCGCCAATCTGGTGGATGGTACCAAGAGCGCGCTCACGTCCTCGCTCCGCATCCGCGTCGCCGCCTCGACTAACGTCGCACCCGGACTGATGGTCACGAGCGAAGTCGACATTACGTCTCTCACTAACGTCCGTTCGCTTGCCATACGCGAGTCGATGCGACGGAGGGGCTTCGATGTTTCGTCATCCTCGTGGTATCACTTCGTTTGCTCGTAGCGTTTCCGCTCCTGCGTCGGGTGATCCTTGACGAATACCTTCGTGTGATCCGGAATGTCCTCGGTGATCCACGAGTTCGCGCCGATGCTGACGTGATCGCCGACTGTCACCGCACCCAGTACCTTGGTACCCGCCCCGATGACGACGGAATCGCCGATGTCCGGGTGTCGCTTGTACCCCTTCTTCAACGCGTGCTCGTCGCTCTCCTCCTCCTCGAAGTGGAGCGCGCCGAGCGTCACGTCCTGGTAGAGTCGGACCCACTCGCCGACGGTCGCGGTCTCGCCGATGACGACGCCCGTGCCGTGGTCGATGAAGAAATGCTCGCCGATCTCCGCGCCCGGATGGATGTCGATGCCGGTCTGCGTCTTCGCGTACTCGGTGAGTTCTCTAGCGTACTCCGCCGCACCGATGTCGTAGAGCACGTGTGCGAAACGCTGGATGGCGATCGCCAGAACGCCGGGGTACGAGCGGATGATCTCCATGTACGTCTTCGCCGCCGGATCTCCTTTGTAAGCGGCCTCGACGTCCTTCTTCAACAGCGATCGAACGCGGGGCAAGCTGTCTATGACGGTGGCGACCATCTCGTCGGGACGTTTGTCCGTGTACGGGCAGATCCCGGCCTTGATCAGGCTCCCGAGGTCGTCGAGGCGGTCCAAGACGGCAAGATCGTCGCGGACGAGTTCCGGAGCGTTCCAGCAGGTCGGAAAGAACAGCTCTTGGAGGATGGCGACCTCCTCGCGGCGGTGATCCCGGTCCGGGAAGCACGCCGTCACGCTGGTCGGAAACGGCTCCTCGTCGTTCTGATACGAGTCGAAGAGCCGCTCGTGGGCGTCTCCGGCGTATCGGTATTCCATACCCTGCATTCTCACTAGTGCGGTATTATAGTAGCGTTTGCAACCTATAGTAGCGTTTGCAACTGATTTCTCATCCGACCATACGACTGCGCGCGGTCGAGTGAGAGAAGGCTTGCAATCCATCTATTGTGTGTCGTACCTATTCGCGAACCGCCCGGTCGTGCGCTGGTCGCTTCCGGCCGCACAAGTACTTTTGTCCGATGCGCCCAATATTGATTTGTGGACGGGCGATGCCCGGTCACGAGGACTCCTCACAATGTCATCAGAATCAGATTCCGAGCCCGAGTGGATACAGGACGTCGTTCGAAATCGTCACCAAAAGGAACGGTACTTCCGCGAGCATCAGCGCTCCCCGATCCCGCCGGAGTTCCGCGGGGAGGACTTTCCGGGCCTCGACTACTACGAGGTCGATCCGGCGTATCGATTCGAGTTGGATCTCGACCGATACGACGACCCCGAAACCGTGGTCGTCGAGACCACCGCCGACGGCGAGCAGACGTATCGCCGCGTCGGCCAGTTCCGATTCGAGGTCGACGGCGCGGAGGTGACGCTGGACGCCTTCGAACCAGCGGACGGGAGCGATCGCCTGTGGGTTCCCTTCCGCGACGCGACGAGCGGTGACGAGACCTACGGGGCTGGCCGATACGTCGATCTCGAACCGGAGGACCACCGCCGCGAGGACGGGAAGTGGGTGCTCGATCTCAACCGAGCGTACAACCCGACCTGCGCGTACAACCCCGCGTACGAATGTCCCTTGGTCCCGGCGTCGAACTGGCTAGAGGTCCCGATCGAAGCGGGTGAACGAGACTTCCCGGGCGAGGTTCACGGGCACGCGTAGTCGACGGGCGCGTGTCAACGACTTCTCTTTGAGACACGCTTATTAGGTAACCACATTACGCTACCTTATGGGCGCTGTTCGGCAGTCAACACATCGACGAACCCTCCTCGCGGGGGTTGCCGCCGGTCTGGGGGGCCTCAGCGGCTGCTCGGCGTTCGTCGGATCGACTGGGAGCCAGTCGACGCCCGTTTCGATCCTCGCGGCCGGGAGTCTGAACAACGCGTTAGTGAACGGCCTCTCCGTGCCCGAAACCCGCATAGAGGTCGAGGCGCACGGCTCCGCGCGGGTGGCACGGATGGTCGCCGCCGAGCAAAAGGACCCGGACATTCTCGCGGTCGCGGACACCGCGCTCTTCGACGGGCCGGTACACCCGTCTTGGTTCGCGGAGTTCGCGACGAACTCCATCGTCGTCGCGTACGACCCCGACAGCGAGGGCGGACAGCGGATCGCCGCCGCCGGGAGCGAGGGGTGGTTTCGACCGCTCCTCGACTCGTCGGTCTCTCTTGGCCGGACGGACCCGGACGTGGACCCGCTCGGCTACCGGACTCTCTTCGTCCTCGAACTCGCGAGCGATTACTACGAGACCGACGCCGACCTCAGAACAGAGATTCCGACACGCGAGCAGCGCTATCCGGAGACGCAACTCGTCAGCCAGTTCGAGACCGGAAGCATCGACGCGGCGATCACGTATCGAAATATGGCCGTCGAACGCGGGTACGAGTTCGTCGAACTCCCCACCGCCATCGATCTGAGTGATCCCACTCGCGCCGACGACTACGCGACCGCGAGTTACGAACTCCCGAGCGGCAAGGTCGTCACCGGCGGCCCGATCAGCTACGCCTCGACGGCGCGGCATCTCGACCCGGTTGTGACGGACGTCTTCGACGAACACGTCCGCGGCGCGTACCTCCAAGAGTTCGGCTTCTCCGTACCGGACGAGTACCCCACCTTCTCAGGCAATGTTCCCGACGAAATCAGACACTGACTCCGCCGTCGACCGATTCGACTGGCTCTCCGTGACGCTGCTTTTAGGCGGCGTGTTGCTCTGTTATTACCTCCTCCCGCTCGCCTCGTTGCTCCTCAGCCAGCCGCCCGCGGCCATCTTGGGCCAGACGACCGAGCCCGCGGTGGTGTCTGCGGCATCGACGTCGCTCGTGTCGGCGACCGCGAGCGTGCTCGTCGCGACGGTTTTCGGATTACCGCTGGCGTACTGGCTGGCTGCGGCCGAGGGACGGTCGGAAACGCTCGTGACCGCCATCGTCGTCTTGCCGTTAGTGCTCCCACCGATCGTCAGCGGGATGGTACTGCTCACGCTCGTCGGACCGGGGACGGTTCTCGGCGACGTGGCGGCCGCCAAGGGCGTTTCGCTGACGCGCTCGCTGATCGGCGTGGTGCTGGCGCAGACGTTCGTGGCGTCCCCGTTCGTCGTCATCACCGCGAAGGCGGCCTTCGAGAGCGTCGATCGGAATCTGGAGTACGCGTCTCGAACGCTGGGAAAGAACCGCTTGACGACGTTTCGGCGGGTCACGCTCCCGCTGGCGTGGCCCGGGATTCTCGCGGGGATCACGCTGGCGTTCGCCCGCTCGATCGGCGAGTTCGGGGCCACGATAATGCTCGCGTACTACCCGCGGACGATGCCGGTGCAGATCTGGGTGTCGTTCACGACGCTCGGACTGGAGGAGGCGTTTCCGACCGCCGTCATTCTCATCGGCATCGCCGTCGCCGCGCTCGTCTTTCTCACGACCCTCGGGAGGAATCCGCTCGCCCGATGACGCTTACGCTCTCCGGTCTCTCGAAGACCTACGGCGACTTCGAGTTGGGGCCGATCGATCTCGAGATATCGAACGAGGTGTTCTGCGTCTTAGGTCCATCGGGAAGCGGCAAATCGACGTTGCTTTCGCTCCTCGCTGGGACCGCCGATCCGAACCGGGGATCGCTCGCGGTCGACGGGCGATCGATGTCCGGTCTCCCGCCGGAGGCCCGCCGGATCGGCCTCGTCTTTCAGGACGGGGCGCTCTTCCCCCATCTATCTGCGCGTGAGAACGTCGAATACGCCTCGGAGAACCCCGAGTACGTCAGCGAACTGACGCGGCTGCTGGCGATCGAGGACGTTCTCGATCGCCGGCCCGCGAACCTCTCCGGCGGCGAACGACAGCGCGTCGCGTTGGCTCGAACGCTCGCCTCGGAACCCGACGTTCTCCTGCTGGACGAGCCGCTTTCGAGCCTCGACGAACCGATCAGTCGGCGACTCCGGGGGGATCTGGATCGGCTGTTCGAGACGCTCGACGTCCCGGTCGTCTACGTGACGCACGATCAACGAACCGCGACGGCGCTGGCTGACCGCATCGCGATTCTCAGGGACGGGGCGGTCGCACAGGTCGGGACCCCGACGGACGTCCTCGAACACCCCGCCTCACGCTTCGTCGCCGAATTCACCGGAAACGAGAACGTCTTTGAGATACGGATCGGCACCGACGAGAACGGGCGGCACGGCCACGTCGGGAACACGGCCCTTCGCTCCGAGGGTGAATCCGGCGCGCTACCGTGGCTCGATTCACCCTCCGCCGTGTCCGCTGTAACCGTCTGTGTTCACCCTTCACGAATCGATTTTCGAGAGATTAGTAGCTCGGAAAAACCCGCGTATCAGATTCCGGTGATCGTCGAGCGGTGGCTTCACGAGAACGACACGTACCGCGTATTCGCTCGCGTCGCTGGCGGACCGGTGCTCACGGCTACGATGTCACGGATGGCCTTCGAACGGTTGGAGTTCTCACGCGGCGAGGAGACCACCGCGACGATACCCGTGGATTCGATCCACGTTCTCGAACGGGTCACACGGTGACGGTTTCGAATTATACTACTATCTACCTATTAGTGGAAAACTAAAAGAGATTATATATTTGATACCGTCCAGAACAATCATAATCCCACAATTTCACAGTACTGTATTATAATAGTCAAAATCCAAGCTATATATTGTAACTGGGGTTACTGGCGTTCTTCTCTGTATCCCTCTGCTGTCTGCGGTGGGTTCGGGGGCACACCGGGCCGGTCGTCCAATCCGCTGGAATCAGTATCGTCAGCTGTTTATCTCAAATTATAAGTTAAGTCGTTACCTCTGCGCTACTATGCATCACACGTCGACGGTCGAGGTGCCTCCCGTCAAAGATCTCTCTCGGATCGCCGCGGAGAACAACCCCGACAAGGTCGCCTTCGGTAACGGCGTCAACGGCAAGACGATGACGTGGGCGGAGTTCGACGAACGGAGCAACCAAGCCGCCAACGCGTTCAGGCAGTACGTCGGCCAAGGCGACCGCATCGCCCTTCTCTGTGAGAACTCGCTGGAACACACCGTCCTCTGGAACGGCGGGCTCAAAACCGGCTGCACCGTCTCGAACCTCCACGTTCGCGCCTCACCGAACACCCTCGAAACCTGCATCGACTCCTTCCGTCCGCGGGTGCTCGTCGTCGACGAGGAGACCTCGGAATTCTACGAGGAACGCCTCCGTGACAAAATCGACACCGACCTCGACGTCATTGTCAACGTCGGCGAGGCACAGACCGAGTACGAGACCTCGTTCGAGCCGTTCCTCGACGGCCAGTCGAAAACCGAACCGGACGTTCGCGTGCGCGAAGACGACGTCGCCGTGGTGATGTGGACCTCGGGAACGACGGGCGAGCCGAAAGGCTGGTGTCACACGAACCGCGGGCTCTACTTCCGCGCGAACGCCCTCGTGAGCGTCTACGAACTCCACCGCTCCGCTCGACAACCGCACGTCTTCACCCCCTCGTTCGCCGCGTGGTACTCTGCGACGCTTCCCGCTTTGGTCTCCGGTGCGACGACGTACTTCCTCAGTTCGTGGGACGCCGAGGAGTACGTCGAGATGATCGACGAACACGACCTGACGAGCGCGCTTCTCGTCCCGACGATGTGGCGCGAGATCCTCAACCTCGAATCGCTCGACGACTACGACCTGAGCTCGCTCAACGCGATTATGTCCGCCGGCGAGGTACTCAACGCGACGACGCTCCGACGGCTTCGCGAGAACGTCTGCGACGTGGTCAAGAACTCGTACGCTGCGACCGAGGCGTACGCGACGGTGATGGAGAACGCCGAACTCAACGAGAGCCGCGTCGAGAGCGTGGGCAAGCCGGTCCCGGGCGTCCAGATACGAATCGTCGACGAGGACGGGACGTACCGCGACGTCAAGCCGACCGGGGAGGTCGGCGAACTCGCCGTGAAAGCACCGGACTGCCCGGTGTGGGCGTGGGAGCGCACTGAGAAAACCGAGGAGGTCTTCGAGGACGGCTGGTGGTACTCCGGCGACCTCGGGTACAAAGACGAGGAAGGGTTCATTTATCTGGAGGGGCGAACCGATCTGATGATCCTCTCGAAGGGGATCAAGGTGTATCCCTCGCCGGTCGAAGAGCGACTCAACGCCCACCCCGACGTCAACGAATCCGCCGTCGTCGGCGTCGAGGACGACGAGTACGGACAGAAAGTGGTCGCCTACGTCTTCCCGTCCGACCCCGATCTCACGGCGGAGGAACTGGACCAGTGGTGTCTCGAGAGCGACGAACTCGCCCGAATGGAGAGACCACGGGAATACCGGTTCGTCGACGAGTCCCTGCCGCGTACCTCGACGGGGAAACTCGACCGTCTGAGCGCCAAGGACGAATAGAAATAATTATATACTAGTCCAAATTTCTTCGGCGTTCACTCCGATCTTCTTACTTGCCCTTTTAACCCAGCGCACTTTTTACCTAAATCTTAAGTAGGATACGCTGTTCCCATAATGTGGACTACTACTATGAGCGAACGATCATGGTCTTTCCGTGACAGTATGGCACAGGCCTCCGAGAAGGCGGGCGGTCCCGTCGAACTAATGCGCGATCTCGGTATCGCGAAGTTCACCAAGGTTCCGGACGAAATCACCAACTGGATCGAAGAGCAGCGATCCTGGCGCGAATCGGTCGCGCTCGCGGACCAGTCGTATCATATGACGGATCACTACGTCGAGGGTCCCGACGCGCTCGAACTGTACAAGGACTTCGCCGTCAACAGCTTCGAGAACACCGAGCCCGGCAAGGCCAAGCAGCTCGTCGTCGCCAACCCGAACGGCAAGTTCATCGGCGACGCGATCTGGTTCCACCTCGAAGAGGATAAGTTCCTGAGCGTCGGCGGCGCGGCCGCGCACAACTGGCTCCAGTACCAGGCCGAAACCGGCGACTACGACCTCGAAGCCGAGATGCAGCCCCGACCCGTCACGATGGACGAGGACCCCACCTACTACCGCTATCAGGTGCAGGGCCCCGACGCCTACGACGTGATGGAGAAAGTCGCCGACGAGCCGCTCCCTGACCTCGGCTTCTTCAACCACACCACGATCTCGATCCAGGGCCACGACGTCAACATCCTCCGCCACGGAATGGCCGGAGAGGCCGGATACGAGTTCTGGGGTCCCTACGGCGAAGGCGAAGAGATCAAGGAGATCTTTATGGACGCCGGCGAGGAGTACGGTATCCAGCACCTCGGCGCGGAGAGCTACCAGACGCCGAACGCAATCCTCGGCTGGATCCCGATCGTCGTCCCCGCCATCTGGGACGAGGGAATGGAAGACTATCTCGAATGGCTCGACGTCGGAGACGGCCTCCTCTCGATCGGTGGCAGCTTTGAGTCCGACGACATCACGGACTACTACTTCACGCCGACCGAACTCGGCTACGGTCACATCATCAACTTCGACCACGAATTCTGTGGCAGCGAAGCGCTCGAGGAAGAGGCCGGCAACCCCGACCGCCAGAAGGTCACGCTGGTCTGGGACGACGACGACGTCATCGACGTCTTCGCGTCGCTCTTCAGCGAGGGCCCGACGAAGAAGTTCATGCGCTTCCCCCACCCGCGCGCCTCAGCCTGCCACTACGATCAGGTTCTCAACGACGATGGCGAGCGCGTCGGCTTCTCGACGGACAAGTCCTACATCTACAACCAGCGCGAGTTCCTCTCGCTGGGCGTCATCGACAGCGACCTCGCCGAACCCGGCACCGAGGTCACCATCGTCTGGGGCGAGCCCGAGGACAACACGAACGACCGCGTCGAGCGACACGAGATGGCCGAGATCACGGCGACTGTCGCACCCGCGCCGTACACCGAAGACAGCCGATAGACGGCTACAGACTGACCAACCCACCGCACGAGCCTGAAGCCCGGTGCGTATCTTTCTTTTTGAATTCGTCTTCGAGCGTCGCGTGTGGTAACTGCAAAGTACGGGAAGCGCTACGGAACGCGTATGACACGGGTACTGATCGACCAGGACATCACACCGACCGACCGACTGCTCGACGCGCTCGAGGACGACTGGGATACCACCGTCGGCGTCGACGGCTCCGAGGAAGCGCTCCTCGATGTCGTCGCCGACTACGAGATCATCCTCGCGACGTCCCGCCTCGCGCTGACTCGACGGGTCATCGACGCCGCTGAGAATCTCGAACTGATCGGGAAGTTGGGGACCGGTATCGACTCCGTCGATCTCGATGCCGCCCGCGACAACGGCGTCACCGTCACGCATACGCCAGGGCACAACGCCCTCTCGGTCGCCGAGCACGCGTTGACGCTCACGCTCGCGTGCGCCCGACGCTTACCGACTGCGGACCGTCTGCTTTCGGAGGGCCGCTGGCGGGACGAGTACCCGCTGGGAACGCAGTTGTCCGGCTCGACTGTCGGGATCGTCGGCTTCGGGAACGTCGGCAAGCGGGTCGGCAAGCTCTTTGCCGGGTTCGACGTCGATCTACTGGTCACCGACCCCTACGTCCCGAGCATCGACGCCGAGCTGACGAACGCCGAAATGCGATCGCGCGAGGAGCTCCTCCGCCGGAGCGACGTCCTCATTCTCTCCCCCGAACTCACAGACGAGACGCGAAACCTCATCGGAGCCGACGAATTAGCCAAACTGAAGCCGTCTGCGATCCTCGTCAACGTCTCTCGCGGCCCCGTTGTCGATCAGGACGCACTCGTAGCGGCCCTCGAACGCGATGAAATCGGCGCTGCTGGGCTCGACGTGTTCGCCGATGAACCGCTCGATCGCGATTCTCCACTGCGAGGGTTCGAAAACGTGGTGACGACGCCGCATATCGCTGCGATGACGACGACGTGTCGGCGCGGCAATATCGATCAATTGGCGGAAAATGTGACCCGCTTGGCAGCCGATGCGGACGTCCTTGACCGCTATGTGCCCGTACGTGGCGAGTGAGGTCCTCTTGAGCCACTGCGGACTCGATCTGCGAGTCCGGCTTTGGAAACATCAAAGTAACAATAGTTCCGATATGCTCGGCCTTCACTTTCACGAGTTGCGCTGCCGGTTTTGCGTCCGTACAGCCGTTGTCGGCCGGCGCTTTCACAACTATCACAGTCGTACCCCTGTTATTTGGGGGTGATCGCGTGGCATCACTTTGTGTGCGGTTGTCACACCTCGGTCGGGATTACTCCGTTTGGTTCTGCCTCGGTGATTGCGATACTCCAGTTATCACTCGAACCGCTGTGTGACTTGGTTTTTCGTCGCACCATTTTTCGTTCTATGGAATTCTGCTCCGGATTCCACCGTAGTCAGCCCTGGAATTTTGCAAATCCGATATGCCCGCATTCGACTCTGCGCTTTCGGTGTTCGAGAAGTCAACTGCTTCTCACGCCAAGGACACGCGGGAGTGGGAACACGACCCCCTTCTCGCCATTTGCATCTGTTCGGGAACCCACAGTCCGGCGGCCTCGGGGCGGTCGAGTGATCGGTGGTTCGGTCGACTATCCATCTGTCGGGCGTCTTTGCGAATGAGGACTTCGATCGCTCGGGCGACTCGCTGTTCCCCCTGCGGCAGTGATCTGAACGCACGCCTGAGGCACCCGGTCGAATCCCCGTCGTGAGGCGACCACTTCCGAACAAATCGGAATCTTCAACAACGCCCTAGCCCTACGAGAGCTATGCCCAACGATCGAACCTCGCTTACGACTGTCGCGCGGGCTTTCGAGATCGTCGATCTTCTCTGGGAGCTGGATGGAGCCGGACCGTCGGAAGTCGCAGCCAGACTCGAGTTACCCGACAGTACCGTCTACGACTACCTCAGGTCCCTGAGTGAGACTCGGTACGTCACCCGGGAGAACGGCGAGTATCGTCTCAGCTCGTATTTCCTCACGATCGGCGGCAAAATGAAGTACCGGAATCGGCTCTACCAGGTCGCCAGACCCGAGATGAAACGCGTCGTCGCCGAAACCGACGAACTCGTCGGACTCACTATCGAGAACGAGGGACGCGCCGTTGTCTATCATCAGGAGGAGGGGCGACAGGCGTTGAGTCTGGGCACGTATTCGGGCGCGGCGACACCGTTACACACGGTGGCCACCGGGAAGGCGATCCTCGCTCACCTTCCCGAGAGTCGCATCGAGGAGATTCTCGAAACGCAGGGTCTCGAACAGCGCACGGATCAGACGATCACCGATCGGGAGGTCTTACAACGCGAACTCGAAGAGATCCGAGAGAACGGCTACGCGGTCGATTGGGACGAACAGGTCGTCGGTATGGGGATGGCAGCAGTCCCGATCCTGATCGACGAGGAGGTGCTCGGATCGTTCGGTATCGTCGTCCCCACCGGGCGAATCCGGGATCCGTCCTACCAGAAGGAGATCCTCCAGAAACTCCAAGAGATGACGAACAAAGTCACGATCAATTACCAGTACGGTAATTGAGAATGGGCAGCCTCGACGCCCGTTGAACGGCTATCTGTGTCGGCGTAATGTCGTCACTCGTCAGTGAGCGCCGCTCGAATCTCGTCGGGGATCTCGACGGGTTTGTTCTCCGGCTTCGAGACGCAGACGTGCTGTTCGTCACCGCTGAACAGTTCGTTGCCGTCGGCGTCGGTCGCCGTGAACTTCATTGCGAGGCTCTTGCCGCCTAGATCCGGTTCTACGGTGATCGTAATTATGTCGCCCGCCTCGACCGGCCGCTTGAAATCCGTATCCATCGAGACGATCGGCATATGAACACCGTAGTCGTCCGGGATATCCCAGTACGCCACGCCGCGACTGTCCATAAATTCCTCGCCAGCGCGGTGCATTGCATCGATGAGATTCGGGTAGTACGCGATTCCGTGGGGATCGGCGTCTCCCCATGCGCATTTCCATTCGTATTCGAACATCGTTTCGGCTTTTCGGTCCCTACATAAGTACCTTCCTCTGATCGTCGTGAAATCCCCCGCAAGACGATTTTTTGCGGTGCGTTCGGCCGGCAACCCCCGTCTATGAGAAACAGTTATGTCCTGTGCAGCGGGTGATTGTAGTAACACAATGTCCGAGTCGAGCCTCGAATCCGTCGTTCGCGACGCCGAGTCCGTGGTCGATCTCCTACGGAGTCGTGGCGGGTGGGTCGGATTCCCGAACGTCCCCGACGAGCACACCCACTGGATCGAAGAGCAGCGCTCTTGGCGTGAATCGGTTTCATTCGCCGATCAGTCACATCATATGGTCGATCTCTGGGTCGAGGGCTCCGACGCTCTCGAACTGTTTTCGGATCTCGCAGTCAACAGCTTCGAGGGATACGAACCGGGCGTGGCCAAGCAGTTGGTCCTCGCGAATCCCGACGGCAACTTCATCGGTGACGGCATTCTCCTGTATCTCGACGACGAGACGTTCGCGCTGAGCTGGAACGTGGAGAACTCGCTCGACTCGACCG
>Ga0207851_100408_pt1 | contig 23030 bp, 24 predicted proteins | sample A23E3SouthBayCA_FD_187747 | JGI IMG/M metagenome (GOLD analysis project Ga0207851, IMG submission 187747) | Aerobic enrichment media microbial communities from Eden Landing Ponds, California, USA - A23 E3 (SPAdes) | ecosystem: Environmental > Aquatic > Marine > Unclassified | place: Emeryville... | reverse complement strand
TGCAGTGTTGATCAATACACCCGCCGCGATCGCCGCGACCAGCACCATCGCGATGAACACGATCAGCGTGCCGATCCCGACCTGCCCGCGTCGATCGTCTGAATCTCTTGTGCGCAGTTCTCTCATCTCTATCACGACCGATGACACTCACCTATTAAACTGTCGTGGCCGAATTATTTCCCCTGATAATTGGCCTCACGTCCGCTCTATCCGCATATCTCCAGTTGAAATGGGGCCGCGGCGGGTGGGGTGACGACCGGGGGTCGCGTCGGCCGCTGGCCGGGGTGCCCGTCACGACTCGTAGGCGCCGTCGCGCTCGCGACGCGCTCGCTCGCGCACCACGGCCGGCGTTCGACACCGTCCCGGCGCCCCGGTCACCTGCGGCACGGTGCAGTTGTTACAGCTCGCACAGAGCGCGCCGTCGCCCCGGTGGCGCGCCCGCTCCCCGAGCAGTCGAGCGCCCAGTCGCGGCTCCGCGTAGAACGGGCGCCCCATCCCCACCAGGTCACAGGCCGGGTCGGGTCCCCCGAGCAGACGGTCGCAGGTCTCGCGGTCGCGGATCCCGCCCTCGCAGCCGACCGGCACGTCCACGCGCTCGCGGACCGCCCGGCACAGGTCGGCGTTCCAGGCCGTCTCAGCTGGGAACCGCCGGCTCTGGAGCCTGTTGAGCGCGGCGACGACCTTCGCTCGCACGGGTCCGCCGAACGCCGCCGCGTACCCGGACTGCATGTCCGCGGCCTCCCACGCCCGGTCGGGGTAGGCCCCGCGGACGACGCTCATGTCCCAGAACGTCGAAACGGTCACCGGCACGAGCGCGTCGTAGCCCGCCGCGACGAGGCCCTCGCAGATCCGCATCGCGTCCGCGCGCGTGAGGTGCCGGCGGACGAACTTTGGTGCGACGGACTCGTCGGGTACCTTCGTCGCGAGCGGGACGGACCCCGCGTGCTCGCGGACGGCGTCGTGGACGACCTCCAGAAACCGAACGCCGCCCGATCCGGGCGGCCCGTCGCCGTCCCCGAACTCGTCGTCGCGGCAGTTGTAGAAGGGCGAGAGGAACTGCTGGACGATGCCCATGTTCGCGCCCGAGAGGTGGATCCCGTCGTAGCCCGCGTCGACGGCGTACCCCGCTGCGCGCCCGAACTTCTCGGCGAGGTCGTACACCTCGTCGGTCGAGAGCACGTCCGGCGCGATGTCGACCAGCCCGAGCCGGTCGAGCGCGCGCAGTTGCCAGGGCGGGCGCGAGACGGCGAGTTCGCGGTGGTTCGGGTGGCGCTCGCGATAGCCGGCGTGCCAGACCGCCTGGCTCCGCAGACCGCCGTGGGCCAGTTGCACGAAAATGCGCCCGCCGTGGTCGTGGACGGCGCCGGTCAGCCGCTCGCAGCGCGCGACGAACGCGGGGTCGTGAAACCGCGTCATGTTCGGCGCCGCACAGCCCCCCTCCGCCGTGACGATGGTCGCGCCCTGGAAGATCAGCCCGACGCCCGACGCCGCCGTCGGTTCGAGTTCCTCGACGAGGGTATCGACGGCGTCCGGGCCGGTTCCGGCACACTCCAGAAGCGGCGCGCGGTAGAGCCGATTCGGGAGCCTCACGCCGCCGACCGAGACCGGGTCGTCCAGCGTCGGCCCGGCCGCGTCGTCCGTACCCGCGCCGCCCGATGTCGGCCCCGCTCTGTCGTCGCCCGTCGCCATGGCGGCCGTTGGGCCCTGTGCGATTTCAACCCCTCGGCGGGACCGTCGCTCGACCGTGATTCGCCGGCGACCGGTGGTCGCCACGTTCTTGCCATATGTTCACATATTCCACAGATACTTGGCTCGTTCACGCGTCCGTTCGACCGAACGGCGATGGCCACCACGATACTGCTGCCACTGGACGGGGTCGAATCGGGGGACCGGGCGACGGACGCGCTCGTCGAGCGGGCGCTGGCGCTCGCCGAAGCGGACGGGAGCGTCGTCCACGCGCTGTACGTGGTCGACACCGGCCGATACGGGGAGCCCGCGCTCAGCAGCGCCGAAATCGTCGTCGACGAGCGCGAGGACGAGGGGCATCGCCTGCTCGGGTCGGTGGCGGCCCGCGGGCGCGCTCGCGGGGTCGAGGTCGTCCCTCGCTGCTGCCACGGTCGACCGCACGAGGAACTGGTCGCCCACGCCGAAGAGATCGACGCCGACGTGGTCGTCCTCGGGGGCCGCCGCCGCCCGCGCAAGACCCGCGACGCGCTCGACGACATCGTCGGGCGGGTCGAAGTCGTCACCCCCGCGGCCAGCGCGTGAGTCCGCGGGCGGTGGCCACACGACTGCGCTGACCGACAGGACTTACTGCCGCTCGCTCGACGGACGAGCCATGCGCGTGGTAGTCGCCGGGACGTTCGGCCCGGTCCACGACGGTCACCGGGCACTGTTCGAGACCGCCCTCGAACGCGGCGACGAGGGCGTCGTCGTCGCGCTCACCAGCGATGCCTTCGCCCGCGGCAAGCGCGACCGGCCCGTGCCCGACTTCGACGACCGGCGCCGCCGCGTCCGCGCGGAACTCGACGCGCTCGACGAGTGGGGCCGCGAGGTGGATATCCGGGAGATCAGCGACGAACACGGGTTCGCGACGACCGACCCGTCGATCGACGCCGTCGTCGTCTCGCCCGAGACCGCCGACGAGATTGCCGCGATCAACGACGCCCGCCGCGAGCGCGGCCTCGACCCGGTCGAGGGGATCGTCGTCCCGTACGTCCGCGCCGCCGACGGCGAACGCATTTCCTCGACGCGCGTCGTCGCGGGCGAGATCGACGAACACGGCGCGCTCACCGACGGGTCGGTCCCGTAATCGTTATCGGACGACCGTCACCGGAACGGTCGAACGCTCGACGAGGCCCTTGGCGACGCTCCCGAGGACGCGCTCGTGTTCGTCCGAGAGGCCGCGATGGCCGACGAAGACGCCGTCGTAGCCGTCGGTCGCGGCGACGTCCGGGATGGTCTCGACCGGGTTGCCGTACAGGAGTTCGGACGCGGCGTCGACGCCGGTCTCTCGGGCGCGCTCGACGGCGTCCTCGAGCAGGCGTTCGCCGCGCTCTTCGGCGTCCGCGACGCTCTCGACGACCAGTCGCCGCTCGGCGCCCGAGAGCCCGGCGACCGGTTCGCTCCCGCCCGTGTCGTAGACGTCCGGGTCGACCGAGTTGACGACGGTCAGCGTCCCGCCGGCCGCGTCCGCTATCTCCGCCGCGTGATCGATCGCCCGGTCGCTCTCTTTCGATCCGTCGACCGCAACGAGGAATTTCATGTGGTAGTGTAGGGTTCGTGGATTGGTAGGCGTTACTCCGCGCCGTCGAGACTCTCGCTGTCGCCAGCGCCGTCTTCCTCCTCGTCAGCGGGCGCGCGGACGGTGAGCACCGGCACGTCGACCGTCCGGACGACCTTCTCGGTGACGCTGCCCAGCAGGTATCGCTCCAGCCCGGTCCGGCCGTGGGTGCCCATCACCACGAGGTCGATATCGTGGTCGGCGACGTACTCCGTGATCGCGCGGTGGGCGGTGCCGGTGGTGACGTGACCTTCCGCCGAGACGCCCGCGTCCTCTGCGCGGGTCACCGCCGCGTCGGTCGTCTCCTCGCCCATCCGCTCGAAGGACTCGACGAGGTCGACCGCGCCCGCCTCGGGCTGGACGGCGCCGACGTCGACGACGTTCAGCGAGTGGATCGTCGCGTCGAATTTCTCGGCGAGCGCGATGGCCTCGTCGAGCGCCGCGCTCGCGCCCGCGCTCCCGTCGGTCGGGACCAGGATCGTCTGGTACATATCTGGACGTTCGCCTCCCAGAGATAAACGATCGGGGGTGATTCCCACCGGTCGGGAAGCGTCTACTTCTCCACGTCGAGCAGCGCGACGCGCTCGCGGACCAGGTCGGGGAGGCCGCCCTCGACGGCCGCGAGTTCCGCCGCGCCCACGTCGAAGAAGTCGCGGACACGGTCGGGGTCGTAGTCGCCGAAAACGCTCTCGTCCGCGTCGACAGCGAGCGACTCGCGGAGCGCCGCGACGGCGCGCGCCTCGCACTCACTGCCCTCACCGCCGGAATCGGCGCCCCCGTCGGGGTCGTCGACGAGAACGACCACGGGGCCTTCACCTTCGCTGACGCCCATCTCGAACGCGCGGTTGATCTGTCGACGGCCGGCGGCATAGAGGAGGATCTCGACGGCGCGGTCGTCGGCGACGTTCTCGTCGCGGGCGATGGCGCGGTCGGCCAGCGCCACGGCGCGTTCGAGGTGCGCGCGGTCGACGACGTAGCGGACGTCGAACGCCTGGACCGTCACGCCGTGGTCGGCGGCTACCGCCGCGAGTCGCTCGACGAACGCGTCCACATCGTCGATCGCGACGGTCCCGGCGAGGAGCCTCATCGGAACCCCCCATCTGTCGGTCGGTCACGACCGTTCACCGCCATCAGAAATCACCGAGGCTCGACTGGTCCTCGTCGTCCGGATCGGTCTCGTCGCCACCCGCCCCGTCCGCGTCCGCGGGGCGCGCCTCGGCGTCCGGTTCCACCTCGTCCATCGAGGGGTTGCGGTGACCGACGTTCTCCAGAATGGTCTCGGCGGTGCGCTCGCGCCCGCGCAGGGCGCCGAGGACGACCGGTTTCTCCGCGTCGCGCAACGCGGCGCGGTCGGTGATGCCGGCGTCGTAGAGCCGGCGAGCGCGCTTGCGACCGACGCCGCGGACGCCCGCCAGATCGGTCAGTTCCTCGCTGACGCCGTGTTCGGCCCGGACGCGGGCCTCGCGGATGGCGGGCGCGAACCCGAGGCCGAGTTCCCCCGCGAGCGACTCGGCGGCGCCGAGCAGCCACTGGACCGACTCGACCTTCCCGCGCACGTCGCCCGGCCCCACGTCGTAGCGCTCGGCGATGGTCTCCTCGTCGACCTCGCTGGCCCAGTCCTCGAGCATTCTGGCGGTCTTCAGCGCCGACAGCCAGTCCTCGAAGGCGGGGTCGAACTCGCTCGGCATCGCGCCGAGGAACTCCCCCTCGCGCTCGAAGGCGAGCTCCTGGTACTCCTCCTCGTCGCCCGAGCGCAGGTAGAGCTCGTACATGTCCGGCGTGCGCGCGACGAGGTGGTAGAGCCCCAGCGCTGTCGGGCCCGGGCGTTCGGCCTCGTCGTCGCCCTCGCGTTCGGCGGCCAGTTCGCTCGCGGTGGTGAATCCCGGCGCGTCCGCGGGAGCTTCTTCGGCGTCGACCCCGTCCTCGCCGGCGTCCGTACCGGACGCTTCGGCGGCGGGCTCCGCCGTCGGATCCGGCTCCGTCCGCGCCCGTCCCTCGCCGCGCTTCCACGCGCGCAGGCCGTCGATGACCTCCGCGGCGCTCATCGGGTCGAGATACAGCCGCGAGACGGTGTGGCCCAGCGACGTGGCCACGAGGGCGTCGGGGTCGTCTCCGTCCCCGCGCTCCATGAACTCGTTCAGCTCCAGGTACTCGATCATGTCGTCCATCACGCGCTCCAGCCGCCCGCGCTCGGTCGTCTGGGACGCGTAGAGCGTGCGTTCGAGGAACTCCAGAAGCCCCTCGCGGGAGTTGGCGAAACCGGAGGCGACGGTGGCGAGGATGTGCGTGCGAAGGGCCGGCTCGGCGGCGAGTTTCGATTCGACCGGTTCGGGGTCGGCCCAGACGTAGCGCTCGAACAGCTCGTCGAGCTCGTCGTGGCTGTTGGCGAGCAGGAGCGCCTCGCCGTAGGGGTCCCGGCCGGGCCGGCCGGCCCGGCCCATCATCTGGTGGACTTCCAGCACGGAGAGGGGTTGCATCCCGCCGGCGGTGCCGTCGTAGCGGCGCCAGTCGCGAACGACGACTCTCCGGGAAGGCGTGTTGACGCCGGCGGCGAGCGTCGGCGTCGCGGAGACGACCTTGATCAGCCGGTCGCGGAAGGCGTCCTCGACGAGCGAGCGGTGGTCGCTGGCACAGCCCGCGTGGTGAAAGGCGGCGCCCGACTCGACGGCGTCGGCGAGGTCCTCGCTCGTCTCCGTGTCGCTCACGTCGCGGATCTCGTCGGCGATCCCGCGGAGCCGTTCGCGCTCCTCGGGCGTGAGGTGCGGTTCGACCGTGTTGGCGAGCCGTCCCGCCGCGGCCTCGGCGTTCCGGCGGGAGTTGACGAACACGAGCGTCGACCCCTCGTCTTCGAGCGTGTCGCGGACGATGGCGGCCGTGGGCTTCTCGCTGTTTCGCACCGGGAGCTCCGTCTGAGAGCCGTCTTCGAGGTGGAGCGCCTGCCCGTAGTGGACCCCTTTCTTCAGGTCGATGGGGCGCCAGTCCGAGTCGACGAGTTCGGCGTCGAGCCACGCCGCGAGGGCTTCGGCGTTGCCGATCGTGGCCGACAGTGCGACGGTCTGCAGGTCGGCGTTGAGCTGGCGGAGTTTCGCGAGCGTGACCTCCAGGGTGGGCCCGCGCTCGGGGTCGTCGACGAGGTGGACCTCGTCGGCGACGACGCAGGTGAGTTCGTTCAGCCACGGCGCGTCGTTGCGCACGAGCGAGTCGACCTTCTCGCTCGTGGCGACGACGATGTCCTTCGAGGCGAGCCAGCCGCCCTCGGACTCGTAGTTTCCGGTCGAGACGCCCACGTCGAGGCCGTACTGCTCGAAGCGCTCGAACTCCTCGCGCTTCTCGCTCGCGAGCGCGCGCAGCGGGACGATGTAGAGGGCCTTCCCGCCGCGCTCGACGGAGGCGAGCATGGCGAGCGTGGCGACGAGGGTCTTCCCGCTGGCCGTGGGAACGCTGGCGACGAGATTCGAGCCCTCGGTGACGCCCGCCTCGACGGCCTCGGCCTGTGGGGGGTAGAGCGAGTCGATGCCCTCGCCCCGCAGGTGCTCGGTCAGCCAGTCGGGCACCTCCGGGATGTCCGCGACGTCCATTACTGGTGGTGTTGCGCCCTCCGCGATTTAAACTGTCGGGACCATCTTTTTGGCCGGGGGGTTTCCTCGCGCTCGCGGGGCGCTGCGGGGAACCCCCGGCCAAAAACATTGGGTGAAAAAGGCCGGACGGCTCGCTCATTCCGTTCGCTCGCGTCCGGAGAACCGCGCCTCCGGCGCGGATGCTCAGTACCGCCGCATCGCAACGACCGATCGAGAACGGGCGCCGCCGTCCCGCCACCCCTATGCCGCTCGCCGGCCAACGGTCGGTATGCGCGTCGAGTACGACCGCGACACCTGTATCGGGATGTTCCAGTGCGTTGCCGAGTGGGACGGCTTCGAACGCGACAGCGACGCCGGGAAGGCGGTGCTGGTCGACGGCGAGGAGAGCGAACCGGACGTGTTCGTCCGCGAGGTGCCCGAGAGCGCCGAACTCGACGCGAAGTTCGCCGCCCGCGCCTGCCCGGTCGAAGCCATCACCGTCTACGACGACGACGGCGAGCAGATCGTCCCCTGATCCCGCGGGACTGTCCTGACTCCGCGAGACTGCACAGACGAGAGACGATAGCTCGAACCGACCGAGAGCGGCCGCACGCACGCGCGACTGCAATGAAGTGACTTTTTAGGGGATGGGGGCGTAGCCCGGGTCAAGATGTTCAACGCGATCGTGAGCGCGGACACGCTCCGGACGACGCTCGACTCCGTGAGCGTGCTGGTGGACGAGTGCAAGATCCACCTCGAGGACGACGGGCTGGAGATCCGGGCGGTAGACCCGGCGAACGTGGGCATGGTCGACCTCTCGCTGTCGGCGGCGGCCTTCGAGTCCTACGAGACCGACGGCGGCGTCATCGGCGTCAACCTCTCGCGGCTGGAGGACATCGCCGGCATGGCCGACTCCGACCAGCTCGTCCACCTCGAACTCGACGAGGAGACCCGCAAGCTCCACATCGCCATCGACGGCCTCGAGTACACGCTCGCGCTCATCGACCCCGACTCCATCCGACAGGAACCCGACCTGCCCGACCTGGATCTCGCCGCCGAGATCGTCATCGAGGGCCGCGACATCGACCGCGCCGTCACCGCGGCGGACATGGTCTCCGACCACATCGCGCTGGGCGTCGACGCCGACGCCGAACACTTCTACGTCGACGCCGCCGGCGACACGGACGACGTCCACCTCGAACTCGGCCGCGACGACCTCATCGACCTCACCGCGGGGACCGCCCACTCGCTGTTCTCGCTCGACTACCTGCAGGACATGAACAAGGCCATCCCGAAAGACGCCGAGGTCCGGATGGAACTGGGCGAGGAGTTCCCCGTCAAGATGCACTTCGACATCGCCGAGGGGGAGGGGAAGGTCACCTACATGCTCGCGCCGCGCATCCAGAGCGACTGACGCCGCGCCGCCGGATTCTCCGTCCCCGTTTCCGTCCGCCCCGTGCCGACAACGGTAAACCGAACGGGGCTGTAACGCAGGTGAATGAGCGACCGCGTCGCCGACGACGAGGCCGACCCCGGCGCGCCCGGTTCCGACACCGATCCCGGTGCGAGCGGGCTCGACGCCGACGGGTCGGCCGATCTGGACGCCGTGGCGGTCCCCGACGACGGCTCGGCCCCGATCGCCACCCACCCCGAGGGCGACGGCGAGGTCCACGTCCTCGGGACCGCCCACGTCTCCCACGAGAGCGTCGAGGAAGTGGAGGCGACGATCACCGAGCGCCGCCCGGACGTCGTCGCCGTCGAACTCGACGAGGGCCGCTACCGCCAGATGCAGGGCGAGGCGCCCGAGGACCTCGAACCGAGCGACCTGCTCGGCGGCAACACCGTCTTCCAGTTTCTCGCCTACTGGATGCTCTCGTACGTCCAGACGCGGCTGGGCGAGCGCTTCGACATCCAGCCCGGCGCCGACATGCTGGCCGCCGTCGAGACCGCCGAGGAACTCGGCCTCGGCGTCGCCCTCGTCGACCGAGACATCCAGCTGACCGTCCAGCGCTTCTGGAAACGACTCACCGTCCTCGAGAAACTCGCCCTCGTGGGCAATCTCACGCTCGCGTTCGGCTCGCCGCTGGCGGTCGGCATCGGCGCCGGCGCGGCCTTCGGGGCCGTGCTGGGACTCACCGCATCGATGATCGCGGCGGGACCGCTCGGGTTCGCCGGCAGCGACTTCGTCGCCGCCGTCGGCGCCGAACCGGTGGCGGTCGTCGGCGGCGCGGTCGGCGGCGCCGTCGCAGGCGTCGTCCTCTGGGCGTTCCTCGAACCGTGGCTCGCCGACCTCTTCGACGCCGTTCCGGTCCCGAACACGACCGCCTCGCGGCTCGGTGCGGGGATCGTCCTCGGCTCGGTCGGCGGCGTCGCCATCGCCGCGACCGGCGGCGCGGCCGTCGGTCCCGTCTCGGTCGGGATGGACCGACTCACCTCGACGGGCGGGTTCGTCCTCCAGACGCTCGCCGGACTGGTCGGCGGCGGCGTCGTCGGCGCGGGCCTCGGTCTCGTGCTCGGCGGCGTCCTCGCGGGCTTCGTCCCCGAGGAAGAGGAGATAGACGAACTCGACATCGAGGAGATGACCGACACCGACGTGGTCAGCGCGATGATGGAGGAGTTCCGCCGGTTCTCGCCGGGCGGGGCCGAGGCGCTCATCGACGAGCGCGACGCCTTCATCGCCCACCGCCTCGTCGCGCTGCGCGAGGCCGGCTACTCGGTCGTCGCCGTCGTCGGCGCCGGCCACCGCGAGGGGATCGAGCGCTACCTCGACAACCCCGAGACCCTGCCCCCGATGGAGTCGCTCGTCGGCGAGATCGGCGGCAGCGGGATCGGTGCCTACCTCTACAAGGCAATCGGCTACGCCATCACCCTCGGCTTCGTGGTCTTTTTCGTCCTGCTGGCCATCGGCGGCGCGAGCAACGCCTTGCTGGTCGAGATCTTCGTCGCGTGGTTCGTCGTCAACGCGGTTTTCGCGGGCGGGCTGGCGAAACTCGCCGGCGCGCGCTGGCCGTCGGCGGCGGTCGGCGGCGGCGTCGCCTGGCTCACCAGCGTCAACCCGCTGCTCGCGCCGGGATGGTTCGCCGGCTACGTCGAGCTGAAGTACAACCAGGTCAGCGTCGGCGACATCTCCACGCTCAACGAGATACTGGGCGACGAGGAGGCCCCGATCGGCGACATCGTCCGCCGGATGCGCGAGGTGCCGCTCTTCAGACTGATCCTCGTCGTCGCGATGACGAACGTCGGGAGCATGGTCGCCAGCCTCGTCGTCTTCCCCGTCGTCCTGACGTGGCTCTCGGCCGACGTGGGCGGCGTCGGCGCCATCGGCGGGATGTTGCTGGAGGGCGCGCGCACCGGCGCCGACACTATCTGGCAGGTGATACAATGAATCAGTATCCGAACGACGACGTGACGAGACAGCATCCGAACGGCGAGACGACGAGTCGACAGCCGAGCGCCGAGACGACGAGTCGGCGGAGGCACCGATGAGCCCCGGCGGACGCGGCCGGTCGACCGACGGCGGCCGCACCGTCCGACGAGTCGGCGGTGGCGGGCGCGACCCCGGGATCAGCTTCGGCGCCCGCGAACTGCGCGACCTCGCCGTCGCCTGGCTGGCGCTCGGGGTCGCGTTCACCTTCTTCCTGAGTCCGGAAGTCGCGAACGCGGTGCAGGGCGGTTCGGTCGACACCGCGGCCCTCGTCGAGGTGTTCGCGCTCTCGCTCGCGACCGTCGGCGTCGCCTTCCTGCTCCACGAGCTCGCGCACAAGGTCGTCGCGGTCAGGTTCGGTCAGCTCGCGGCCTTCCGCGCCGACTACGGCATGCTCTTTCTCGCCGTGATGGCCGGCATGGCCGGTTTCTTCTTCGCCGCGCCCGGCGCCGTGGTCCACCGCGGCCGGATCACCGAGCGGGAGAACGGCCTCATCGCGCTCGCCGGCCCGGTGACGAACCTCGCGCTCGCGGTGGCCTTCGCGCCGGTCTACCTGCTCGTCGACGGCGGCTTCGTCGCCGCGGTCGGCGCGATGGGCGTCAGCATCAACCTCCTGCTCGCGGGGTTCAACATGCTCCCCTACGGCCCGCTCGACGGCCGCAAGGTCGTCGCCTGGAGCAAGTCCGTCTACGTCGCCGTGGCCGTCCCGAGCGTCCTCCTCGCGGTCTACGCCCTGTTCGCCATCGGGATCTGAACGGCTCCGCGATCCCCCCGAAACCTTTGCCCCTCGGTCTCCTGTGGGGGGTATGAACACGGACGTCGACGACCTCGTGCTCGAGCAGCCGCTGGTCGCGACGGCGCTTGTCGCCGCGATCGCCACGGTGGTCTACGTCGGGCTCCAGGTCGCGATGGACGGGGCGATATCGCCGGTGGAGACGGCCATCTTCACCGTCGTCTTCACGCTCGTCTACGTCGGCGGGAACTACCTCCTCCGGCGGAACGCCGACGGCGAGGACGGGGACGAGTCGGCGGACGGCGAAGACCGCGAGTAATCGGGGCGTCTCAGCCACCGCCGAAGCGGTCGAGGCCGGCCTGCCGGCGGGCCACTCCCTCGGGGTCCGGGTCCCAGCCCGTGCGCTTGGCGCGGACGGTCTCGGGATCGGCCGCGGGCGCCTCCGCGGAGTCGAACCCCGGACAGTCGGACCCGCACTCCGAACTCGCCCGGACGGACCGGCCGTGCCAGGTACACCACGGGAGCGCGGCGTCGGCGAGGGCGGGCGGTTCCGCGGCCCCCGGGTCGCAGTTCGCACAGGCGGGCAGGGCGGGCCGCCAGCCCTTGCCGTAGGCCCGCTCGGCGAGGCGGCGGCGCCGTCGGGCCTTCTCGGCGGCGGTCACGGGACGAACGTCGGCCCGGGTCGCGTCGCGGTCGAGGAGTTCGACCCCCGGCCCCGAACTGTCCAGCGGCGTCGGCTCGCGGACCACGTCTCGCTGGCCGGTCTCGGGGTCGAACCGCCAGACTCCGACCGCGTCGGGGAGGCGGTTCAGGTGCGCGCCGGTGACGTAGGTCTCGGTCGCGAGGACGACCTCGTCGAACAGGGCGAGGGAAACGTCGGTGCGGAGCTGGTCGGCCAGGTCGCCGGGACGGTCCAGGTCGGGCTTGTTCTCGACGCCGGTGACGGTCCCGATCCAGTCGGGGTAGCGGGCGGTCTGACGGACGTAAGTGCGCCCGCCGCGGCGCTCGCGCTCGAAGAATCCCACGTCGGCGGCGCGCTCGGCGACGGCGCGGGCGCGGTCCGGGCGGCAGTCGAAAACGTCGGTCACCGGCCGAGCGCGACCGGGACCGGCGCCGCTCTCGACGGCCAGCGGCGGGATTGTCTCGGCGGTGACCGCGCGTCTGCGGTCGAACTCGGGGCCCGGAGAGATCCGCACCACGTCGGCGACGCGGCGGCCGTGGACGCCGGCGCCGAGCTGGCGGGCGAGGACGCCCTCGACGGGCTCCAGCGACCCACACAGCGCCAGTTCGAACGCGAACTCCTGCACACCTGACCCCTGGGGTCACGAGAGTAAAAACCTCGCGCGCTCTCGGCCGCGCGGATCGCTCCGGATCTGGCCGCAGGGGTCGCTCCGAATCTAGCTGTTTCGTGCGTCGCCGCGCCGAGACGACTCGTTTCGACGCCGCTGACGCCGCGGCGAAGACGTTGAACTGCCGATAATTATATCCGGATAGTTGCTGGATAGTGAGCTATGGCAACACAGAGCCAGACGCAGACACAGCGGGGCGGGTGGGGGATCCGTCGGTCTCACGTCGGATTCGCGCTCGCGTTCGGGGTCGGGGCGGCGCTGTTACCGCCCGACGGGGCAGTGACCATCGCGGGGTGGTTCGGCGGGGCGATCGGCGCGGTGGTGGCGGGACTGCTCGTCGCCGGCGTCGTCGTCGGCGCGCTCAGAGTCGCCGAGGACTGGCGACCGACCCACGTCGCCGACCCGGAGATCCCCGACAGCGGGACGCGCCACGCCGTCTTCGCCGCGGTCGTGTTACAGCTGTTCGCCGTCGGCCTGGGCTCGACGGCGGGGCTCAGCACCGAGGGGATGCTGTACTTCGCCGGTCCGGTGAACCTCCTCGTCGCCGTCGCGGTGGCGCTCGATATCACCGCGCTCGACAAACGGGGCGTCGAGTGGGACACCGTCGCCTACGGCTACGCCGCCGGGGCGGTCGTCCTCGGGTTCGTCGCCGGACTGGCCTACTGGCGGGCGCGGGGCCGCAAGCGCGCCGAACTCGCACCGCCCGCGGGCGGCCCGCCCGGCCAGGGCGGTCAGGGGCAGCCGCCGGCCGGCGGGTCACAGCAGGGCGGCCGGCCGCCGCGAGGTGGCGGGCAGCCCCCGCAGGGCGGACAGGGGCAACCGCCACAGCAGGGGCGAGGACAGCCGCAACAGAGGCAGGGCCAGCCGCCACAGCAGGGACAGCGGCAACCGCCACAGCAGGGCGGTCGCGGCCCCGAACAGGGCGGCCAGACCGATAGCGGCCGGAGCCGCGGCGGACAGGGAGCGACCGGCGGCGGTACCGGAGGTGCCGACCGCGACGCGGACACGGCAGGCGAGTCACCCGACGCGGCCGACGACCCGGCGACGGACGGCACGGCGACGGACGAGCCGGCACCGGGTGCGGACGACGAGCCGCGACGGGAGGGAAACGATGACGCGTAACGCGAGCGGCGAGAAGCGGTCCGCACAGGGAGCGAGCGAATCCATGACAGAGGAGGTGCGACACCGATGACCGACGGATCGGACGGACGACTGCGACTCGGGCGAGCGGTGACCGTGGCGGTCGCCTGCCTCGCGCTGACGCTGGCGGCGGGGCCGGTGTACGCGGGCGCGCTCGGCGCGGTGACCGGCGGACAGGCCGATCAGTCGGCAGCGTGTCCGGGCTCGGGCGTCGACGTGGAGGGCGAACTCGGCGACCTCATCGGCGAGACCGCCGACTCGCTGCCCGACGTGGCGAGAGACGCCGTCGTCGGCGAGCGGGTGCAGGCCCGCGTCGGCGGCACGCACTTCGGCGTCGTCGTCGACAGCGAGGGCCAGGTCACCGAGACGACGCGAGGCAAACTGAGCGACCCGACGCTGAAGGCCCGAACCGACTGCGCGACGGTCGGGCGTATCGCCAACGCCGAGGACAAGCGCGCGGCGGCCCGGCGGGCGATAAGCACCGGCGAGATCACCTGGGAGGGCGTCGGTGGCGTGAAGAACGTCCAGGTCGCCTTCGGCAGCAAGGCCGTCCAGGTCTACGAGATCGTCGAGGGCGGGAACTCGACCGGCGACGCGGGCGACGCCATCGACGGCTTCTCGAAGGGGCTGGGCGACAGCCTCTCGTGGCCGAAACGCTACCTCTGAGAGCCGGGTTCTCGCGTTTTCGCGTTCGGAGTCGACAGCAGTCGCCGCCGGGACCGGGATGGCGTAACCTTTAATTAAATGTGTCAAGCTATGTCATGTAAGGCAGCCGGGGGTTCGAGCGCAGGTGGGCCGACCGGTGCGCGGCGGGGCCGTTCCGTCGCGCGCTGACAGGTGAGTGCGACTCCGCCCGGCGGGGTGTATCGATGGATCCAGACAGACGACCGTCGCGGGTGTCGGGGCCGGGGACCAGAGCGCAGTCGGTGTTCGACTACGCCATCGGCGCCAGTCTCTTCATCGTCGTGGTGGTCGGAGTCATCGCGTTCATGCCCTCGGCGTTCGCGGGACTCAACGACGACGGCGGGGTCTCGGAGGGAGACAGGCTCGTCGCCGACCGCGCGGCCGAGAACCTCGTCGAGTCGGGACTCGACCGGACGGGCGACGGCCGACTCGATATCCACTGCGTGCTCGCGTACTTCGAGGGGACGGGAATCTGCGGGTTCGAGAGCGGGCGGACGCCGGCGCTGGACGCGGGGATCGCCGAGCGTCAGCCGATCAACGTCACGATCGAGGCCGACGTCGAGCGGCTCTCATCGGAGCGCGAGCGGCTGTGCTGGGACACGGCCGCGGGAGAGTTGCAGGCCGTGTCGACGGGGAACTGCGGGGGGAGCCCGGACGTCGCCCTCGCCGCGGGGTCGAGCGCGGCCGACAACGTCAACTACGTGACGGTCACTCGGGCGGCCACGATCGGCGACCAGGAGGTGTACATCCTTGTCAGGACGTGGTGAGACGCGCGGGCAGGTGTTCACGCTGGAGGGGTTGCTGGCGGCCATCGTGGTGATAGTCGCGCTCGTGTTCGCGCTGCAGACGGTGGTCGTGACGCCGGCGACCAGCGGCGGGTCGGCCTCGCCGGTCGAGTCCCGCGAGGTCGACAGCGCGCTCAGAGCCGGCGTGTCCAACGACCAGGTCAAGCGCGCGACGCTGTTCTGGGACCGCGACACGGCCGACCTCGCGAAGTTCTACAACACCGCGCGGTTCAGGTACTACACGCGCAGTTCCTTCCAGAGCGGTACGTATCCGGGCCTGCTGATCGCGCTCGACGACCGGTTCGGGTCGACGGCGTCGATGAGCGTGATCGTCCACTACCACGACGGGAGCGGGGCGGTCGCGAGCCAGCGACTCGTCGACGGCGGCGCGCCGAGCGAGGGTGCCGTCAGCGCGTCGACGACGGTGACGCTGTTCGACCAGGACGAGATCGTCGACGAGAACGGGGCGCCGACGGGCACGACGCTCGCGGACGTCGAGACGAACTCGAGCGCGCGCTTCTACGCGCCCGACGTGTCGAGTTCGGACGTGTACAACGTCCTCAGGGTGGAGGTGATCGTGTGGTAACTCCCGACGGCGACCGCAGCGGACGACGCCCGCGGGCCCGGACCGACGACCGGATCGCGGGCCCGTCGCGCGGGCAGTTACTGCTGGCCGGCGCGTTCGTCCTCGCGGTGGGGATCATCGGGCTGACGTTCGTCCTCAACACGAGCGTCCAGACGAACACGCTGGCCGAGTCCGAGACGGGGATCGCCCGGGGCGGGGACGCGCTCGCGGCCCGCCAGGCCGTCCGGGCCGACATCGGGGACTTTCTCACCGCGCTGAATCGGGCCTACGACGAGGACGGCGGGGCGACCGACCCGTGGCACGAGTACCGGGACGCGTTCAGAGCGGGCGTACCGCCGCTGGCCCGAGGCGTCCGCGACCATCACGCCACCGGCGGTCGGCTGGTGAACGTCACTGCGCCCTCGGCCCTCGCGACCGCGTTCGAGGACGGGTTCCGCGTGAAACAGGAGACGACGGACTCGTTCGCGAAGCCGGCGACGCGGACAGCGGTCGATCCCGTCGGGCAGTGGCGGGTCGTCCGCGACTCGCGGGTCCGGAACGCGACGTTCCGCTTCGAGCGGGAGGTGTCGACCTCGGACCCGGCGTTCCGGGTCGTCTTCGAGGAGAGCGCGAGCGGAGACGAGTGGGCGATCGAAGTGTTCGAACAGCCGACGACCCCTGGGAACTGGCGGCTGGAGGTGCAGTTCGAGGGGTCGACGGTCGACAGCTGTACCGGTCCGCCGCGGTCGAACGCGGTCCGACTCGACGTCGACGACGCGCGGTTCGGCGGCGACTACTGTCCCGCGCTCTCCCGACTCGACCCGGAGCCGACGTACACCGTCGAGTTCCGGAACGGGGACAACGTGCGAGGCCAGTTCTGGATGCTGGTCGACCGCCAGCGACCGGACGGACCGCCGTCGAGCGGACTGCCGCCGGCCGTCGGGCCACAGGTCGGGATCGACTCGACGGAGTACGAGCGGGCGCTCTACGGCGTGCAGGTGGCGTTCAGATACCACTCCTCGACGGTCGACTACGAGACCGACCTCGTGATCGCTCCGGGGGAAATATGATCGGGGACGGACCCGGCGGAGGAAACGGCAGTGGGCGCGACGACCGCGGCGTCTCGTCGGCGGTGACCTACAGCTTCATCGTCGTCATCACGCTGGCGCTGACCGGCGGACTCGTCGTCGGGACCGACGCGCTCATTCAGGACCAGCGCCAGCAGGTCGTCACAGACCAACTCGACGTCGTCGGCCAGCGGCTGGTCGCGACCGTCGAGACCGCCGACCGGCTGAGCGCGACGGCGAACGCCCCGGACAGCCTCGCGGTCACGCGCGAGTTCCCGGACCGGGTGGCCGGCTCGGCCTACCGCGTCAGGGTCGTCAACGAGAACCCCGGCGGGACCGAGTCGACCGTCTACGTCGAGACGGTCGACGGCGAGGTCTCGATCGCCGTCCGCGTCAGCGTCGACTCGGCGAACGGGATCGAGGAGTCGACGGTCACCAGCGGCGCGATACGCGTCAGGTACGAATCGAGCAACGGAAAGCTGGTGGTCGACGGTGCCTGACGCGCGCTCCCAGAGCGACGTCGTCGGGTTCGTCGTCGTGTTCGGTATCGTGATAGTCGGACTGGTGGGCGTCAGCGCGTTCGGCCTCTCGGCGCTGGAGACGACCCGCGACGCGACCGTCGCCGAGAGCGCCGAGTTCGCCATGGAGTCGGTCAACACCGACATCGAAGCGCTGTACACCGGGATCGCGGGCAGTCGGACCACCGAACTCAACGTCGAGTCCGGCACGCTCGGGGTCGGCGAACCGACGACGATGACGGTGTCGGTCACCGGCGGTGGCCGAGTATCGGGGACACAGACCATCTCCCGGACGTTCCGACCGATCGTGTTCAGCAGTGACCGGACCGACGTCGTCGCCGAGAACACGCTGCTCGTGCGCGACCAGGGCGCGTCGGGGGCGGTCGCCATCGAGGGCCCCCTCGGGACCTACGACGGCGATCACACTGTCCTCCCGGTGGTCGTGACGGACCCGACCGAGGTCGAATCACAGACCGGCGGCACCCTGCAGATCGAGTCGATCGTGACCGACACGACGGGGCGGGTGTTCACGAGCGAGTCGTCGCAGTCGCTGACGGTCACGGTGGAACTCGCGAACGTCCCCGATTCCCGCGCGACGGTCTGGCGTCGAGTGATGAACGAGCGCCTCGCCGGGGTGCCCTCGCCGCGGTCGCCCGACCCGCCGTGTTTCGAACCGTCGGGCGGCGGCGTCCGGTGTCGCTTCGACACCGACACGCTCGTCGCGTCGGTCGTGACCGTCCAGTACGACATCCGATGAGCGCGGCCGGCGGTCGGGGGCGAGCGAGCGACGGGCCGTGCGGTCAGTCGACGTAGACTTCCCGCACCATCATGCGGATGTACACCACGCGCCCGGGGGCGCTGACCGTGGGCGTGGCCGTCGGCGTCGCGGTCGGACTCGGAGTCGGCGTCGTGGGCGTGGCCGTCGGCGTCGCGGTCGGCACGGGCGAGGGAGTCGGGGAGGCCGTCGGCGTCGGACTCGGGGTCGGCGTGCTCTCGGGTTCGTCGGTGATGGTGGTCGACTCGCCGGAGATGGCCTCGTCGTAGTGGAAGTCGATCCGGTTGACGGCGTGGCTCGGGTCGGCGATGACCGCGCCGTAGAACTCGGCGCGGTTCGTCCCGCGGAACTCGACGCCCTCGCCGGGCTGTTCGCCCGGTCCGTAGATGACGCCGGTGAACTTGATCCGGTTGTTCAGCCTGGCGACCCCGTCGCTTTTCATGTAGACCCAGAGTTTCGTCCCGTTGTCGGTCGGAGCGACCTCGCTCCCGGTGAGTATCTCCGCCCGGTTGTTCATCAGGAAGTCGGCACTGCCGCCGTCGGAGTCGACGTAGAGGTTGACCCGGTTGTTCCCCTTGATCACGACCGTCGGGTCCTGAGCTTTCATCACGAACGACTCCGCGACGTAGATGTTCACGTCGCCGCCGGTCGTGTCGAGGACGAGCTTCGAGCCGGATTTCTGGACCGTGATCGAGTTGGCGTAGTAGTCGCCGGCCGTCACGGTACAGATCTCGTCCATGCAGTTGGCGTCGCCGCCGTCGTTCGGGATGAACGCGCTCTGTTCGTTGTCGTTGTCGGTGGCGTACTCCTGCGCGCGGGCGTCGATCTCGTCGTTTGCGGCCGGCACGGTCGGGAGTTGTGGGACGAGCGGGTCCCTGATGACGTCGCTCACGTCGACGTTCTCGGCGATCCCGTCGTCCCGGGACGTGAGCTGACTGTTGCCCCGGACCGTCGCCTGCGACTCGCCGGTCACCTCGCCGCTGGCGACCACGTCGCCGTCGACGGTGACCTCGTCGGTCAGTTCGACGTCGCCGTCGACGATGAGGTCACCCTGGATAGTCGTGTCCGACCACCCCGAGAAGGAGGCGTCCTCGTGGACGTGGAGGCTCCCATCGACGGTGGCGTGACCGAACGAGATGAGTTCGCCGCCGATGATCACGTCCGCACCGAAGTCCTTGCCGACGCTCGCGGAGTCGAAGTCGTCGTTCAGCGAGAACACCTCCCTGAACTCCAGGGGATCGTTCGCTCCGCCCTGCGAGTCGGGCACCGTCGAGTCGGTCGGGTCGCCGCCGATGACGGTCTTGCCCTCGACGATCCCCCCGGACTGCTCGATGTCGATCCGCTCGGCGTGGAGTTCGCCCTTGACGTGGATCCGGTTTCGCATCGTCACGGTGCCGTGGACCCGCACGTCGCCGTTCGAGCGGACGTTGTTCCCGCCGTAGGGCCCGGCGTTGGAGTCGTAGCTGTCCATCTCGATGCGGTTGTTCGCTGCGAGGCTCGCCTCGCCGAGGACGGAGGCGTCGACCATCTCGACGTACGTGCCGCCGGAGTCCCCGCCCGACGAGGTCGAAGTCGGCGTCGGACTGGGCGACTGGGTCGGACTACTCGGCGGGTTCGCGGGCGGCGTCGCGGTCGGCGAAGGGGTCGGCGTCGGCGGCGTCGGCGGGCTGATGTCGCGCCACTGGAGCGTGAACGCCGCCGTCTCCGCGTCGTGGTCGTAGGACACCGACACGCCCACGCGGCTCTCGAACGCCTGCCCCCACGCCTCGTAGTACGGGCTCGCCACCGAGATGGTGAGTTCGCTCCCCGACGGGAGGGGACTGACGGCCTCTTCGTCGGCCGGTCCCGGGCTCCCGAGGTCCGTGCTCGGGTCGCCGTCGAGATTCGATAGCAGATCCCCGACGCTGCGACGTTCGATCTCGACGCCGCTGTCGACGCTGTCGCCGCGGACGAGGACCACCGGGAACGTCAGCGTCGGCTTGCCGTTCGTGTACCGGTAACTAACCGGCGGCGGCGAGACGACGGAACTCCCGCCGGTCGTCGTCCCCTCGAAGACTCCCCCGCCCTGATAGGCGACGGTCCGTCCGTCCTGTTCGTACAGCACCGCTCCAAGCGTTCGCGATTCGGTGTCGGTGCTTCCGCCGTTCGACACCTCGACGGTGACCTCGCCCATGCTCGTTTTCAGCTGGCTCGACCCCTCGGGGAAATCCGGCACGCTCGCCCGAAGGGAGTCGCCGCTGCTCGACACGCGGTCGATGTGCTCGCCGAGCGACTGGATGGACTGCTTGGCGCTCGTGTAGGAGGCGTCCTCCTGGTTCTGCGAGATCGCGACCGAACCCGTGATCACGACCACCGTCGCGCCGGTTATCACCAGACCCGCCAGCAACACGACCGCGATGACGTTCGACTGCGCTCGCGCTGCTGTCACCCCCGCACGTACGCGTGACCCCCGCCCTGACATTGTTCTGTCTCGAATAATGTCGCCCTACCACAACATAGTTGTTTCGCCTCTAACACACGTAGACGGCGCATTACCACGGATTCGGGCGGTAATATCGCGTTACCGATCGGGACCGATAATATCGGGTTACCGATCGAGACTGATAATATCGCGTCACTGACCCGGAGCGGGGCGATCGATTCGCGACTGGACCGACGGGTAGCGCCGGGAACGTGGCCGGAGTCGTCAGCGGACTCGACCGCTGTCGCCGGTCACGTCCGGTCGCATCCGCCGCCGGTCGCGAGCGGACAGCCGCGCCCGCGAATCGGCCCCACCGGGACCGTAAGCCTGCCGCGCGCCGCGGACCGCGGACGACACCGCGTACACCGCGAACGCCGAGACCGCCGCCGCCGCGACCGCCAGCGGCCACACCACGAACGCCAGCGCGACCGCACCGGCCAGCGCCGCACCCGCGAACGCTCGCGTGAACGAGCGCGTCCGTCCGAACGATACCGCCGTCGACGGCACGTCAGGCGTGCCCGATCTAGTTCGAGTCGACATCTGTCTCACCTATCTAGGTCCAGGGGCCGTTCCACCATAAGTATAATCTGAACGATATTTCTGTAGCGAGCGTTACTGAAATTCTCTTCACTGACAGGCGCTCACACGAGACGGACCCGCAGGTCGCGGACGGGGAGACCGGGAAACAGTGTCGGGAATCGAGCAGGTATCAGTCGTCGCAGGCGTGGCGCTCGGTGTCGACCACGGCGAGGTCGCCGTCGAGGACGACCGTCAGGCAGTCGTCGGCCAGCGGGACGCGGACGGCGACGCGCCAGGGGTCGCTGGAGCGGACAGTCGTGTACTCGTCGTCGACGCACCACGGCAGCGTCCAGTACGGTCGCTCGGAGATGTCGATCCCGTGTTCCTCGTAGAAGGCGGTGACGACCGGCTGGTCGAGGAGGACGAGGCCGACCGGCGAGCAGAGTTCGTTGCGACAGCGCTCGCAGACGTGCTCGGCGCGGACGGCCACGTCGAGACAGCAGTCGCCGCCGCGGACGATCTCGGTGTGGATCCGGCCCGCGCAGGCGGGACAGACACCGTCGGCGGCGAGGCAGTGCAGGTGGCGGACTCGCTCGTCGAACGCGCGGGCGATCTCCGTCTCGGAGCGGTCGGCCAGTCCGCCCGCGGGGAACTCGTACTCGCCGTGGGACTTCCCGCAGTCGACGCAGTCGATGCGGAACTGCTCGTCGGCGTAGCGGGCCTCGAGTCCGCCGCCACAGCGGGTGCAGGCACCCTCGACGGCGAAGGGGTCGACGTCGGGCGTGCGCGTGAACGTCCCCGCACGCACCGCGCGGACGACCTGCGCGCCGGCGTGGCGCAGGTCGTAGCCGTCGTCGGTTTTGGTGACGAACCGGTCGGTGAGCTGCTGGAGGTGGTAGTTGAACTGCGCGCTGTCGCGCAGCGGGACGTCGTCGTGCAACTCGGAGAAGGGGACCGGCCGCTCGTCGGCGCGCCAGAGCGCTTCGAGGATGTCCAGGCGCGTCTCGCTGGCGACGACGCCGAACGCCTCCGCCGGGTCGCCGTCGGCCGCGTCGCCGTCCTCGCCCGGCCCGGGAGTGCTGCTCATACGATCCGGATCGCCCGTGACGCCCAAAAGGGTTCGCTGAAACCGCTTTTTGAAAATCGAGTGATGTATTCGGGCGCTATTTCAGCGACAGAAAACGCTCGGGAGTGCTTAACATGGTGTACCAAGTAGAGGAGGGCGATGTGTGCATCGAGCGAATCAACCACCCTCTATCGGTCGACCGGACGCTGTGACCAGCGGACGGTGCTGGTGGTCGACGACGACCCGAAACTGACGGCGGTGACCAGCGCGTATCTCGGCCGGTTGGACGACGTGGCCGTGGAGGCGCGGGCGGACCCCGAGGCGGCGCTCGCGCGACTGGACGAGACGGTGGACTGCGTGGTGAGCGACTACGAGATGCCGGAGATGGACGGGCTGGACGTGCTGGCGACGGTGCGACGCGACCATCCCGGGATGCCGGTGATCCTCTTTTCGGGGACCGACGAGGCCGGCGTCGCGGAACGCGCGCGCGATCACGTGTGCGCCCCGGTCGTGGCCGTCGAGACCGACCTTCGCGACGAGACAGCGGATAGTACGTTGCTCCTGATCTGCGCTCATACCGTGATAGTTCGCCCGGCCGCGGTTTCACTCTAACGGGTCAGCACCACTCGCCGAGACCCACAGTAGCGAAGGATTGAATACTTTCCGGGACGGTTGGTAACATGTAACGATGAATAGTCAACCGAACGACCACCGATCAACAGAAAAAGTGTACGAGTGTACGGACTGCCTGGAACATCACTCGGCTGTCGGCAGCCTCACAGCCTGTCCCGCGTGTGGCGGCCGCGTCGAGAACCTCACGAAGGACAGCGCCGAGTAGCTGCTTCGACCGTCAGGCGACGTGCCGTCGCTGGCCGCGCCGTCGCCACGCGGCAACGAGCGCCGGGATCCCCAGCGGGAACGCGAGGAGTCCGAACGCCGTGAGCGCGGCGACGTCACCGCGGAGCCGTCTGGCGGCGACGACGGTCGCGACGACACCGAGCCCCGTGACGGCGTAGGCCGCGTTGCTCCAGACCGGCTCGTAGGAGGAGCAGTAGAGCCAGCAGACGGCCGTGTAGGAGGGCGCGTTCCACGTCGCCGGCTGGA
>Ga0207851_100407_pt1 | contig 23141 bp, 25 predicted proteins | sample A23E3SouthBayCA_FD_187747 | JGI IMG/M metagenome (GOLD analysis project Ga0207851, IMG submission 187747) | Aerobic enrichment media microbial communities from Eden Landing Ponds, California, USA - A23 E3 (SPAdes) | ecosystem: Environmental > Aquatic > Marine > Unclassified | place: Emeryville... | reverse complement strand
CACGAGTACGTCCGCCACTCGAACAACGAGACGCTCAGCGACGACGAGATGGAGAAGGGCTACATGCTGACGTGCACCGCCTACCCGACGACGGAGTTCTCCGTCGAGACGAGCGAGACGCCGTAACCCCTGCGAACGGACGCGACGCTCCACGCGCGTGGTTCTGATTCTCCCTCGCACCCGAGTTCGATTCCACCCCGTGGACGACTGTTCCTGGCGCAACAGCCCCGACGTCAGCCGGCAATCCGCACGGTTTGCCGGCTTTCCGGAAGTCGGAGTTTTGAAACCCCGATGCGTCGTTGGAGGGTGTAGTGCCCGAAACCCGCTCCGCCAGCAGTATCACGGACGGCGACCTCGCGGGCCCGATGATCACGCTCGCGTGGCCGATTATCGTCATCCAGCTCCTCCAGGTGGCGTACAACCTCGCGGACACGTTCTGGCTCGGCCAGCTCTCGGGGAACGCCGTCGCCGCCATCAGCCTCGCGTTCCCGCTCGTGTTCTTCATCATCTCCGTCGGCGGCGGGTTCACGACCGCGGGGTCGATTCTCGTCGCGCAGTTCACGGGCGCCGACAGCGAAGGGTCGGCGGGCAAGGTCGCCGCGCAGACGATGGGTTTCGTGGTCTCGATGTCCGCCGCGCTCGGCGTCGTCGGCCACCTCATCACGGGCGACATGCTCGCGTTGCTGCCCGCTGAAGCCGAGACCGCGGCCGTCGTCATCCCGCTTGCCGCCGAGTACATGGAGGTATTCTTCCTCGGGATGCCCGCGCTGTTCGGGTTCTTCGTGTTCTCGTCGCTGATGCGGGGGTACGGCAACACGAAGACGCCGATGCGCGTCATGTTCGTCAGCGTCGCCCTCAACGTCGTCCTCGACCCGTTCCTCATTTTCGGCTGGTGGGTGTTCCCCGAGATGGGCATCGCGGGCGCCGCCGTCGCCACCATCTTCGCGCGATTCGTCGCCGCCGTCATCGGCGTCTACGTCCTGTTCTTCACGAACGCCGGTCCGGACGTCTCCCTGCCGCAGTTCGTCCCCGACGTCTCGATGATTTCGAAGATCGTGCGCGTCGGTACGCCGAGCGCTGCAGAGCAGTCCACGAGCGCGCTCGCGATGATCACGCTCACCGCCATGGTGGCGTCGTTCCCGCCCGCGGTCGTCGGCGCGTTCGGCCTCGGGAACCGCCTCATCTCGCTCGTATTCCTGCCCGCGATGGGGCTCGGCCGCGCCACCAACACGATGGTCGGCCAGAACCTCGGCGCCGCGAACCTCGACCGCGCCGAGGACGCAGTGTGGCTCGCCGCGAAGTTCGCGGCCGGCGTCCTGTTCGTCATCGCCGTCCTCGCCGCCATCTTCCCACGGCCCGTCGTCGCCGTGTTCCTCAGTCCCGGCGCCGAGAACGCCGCCGCGATCATCGACTACGGGTCGACGTACGTCCGCATCCGCGCCGTCGAATTCGTCTTCATCGGCGTCCTCCAGGTCCTCCTCGGGGCGTTCCGCGGCGCCGGCAACACCAAGACCGCGATGGTCATCTCGATGGTGACGCTGTGGCTCGGCCGCGTCCCCACTGTCTACCTGTTCGCGTTCGTACTCGGTTGGGGCGCCACCGGCATCTGGGTCGGGATGGCCCTCGGGAACATCACCGGCGCCATCGTCGCCGCCGCTTGGTTCACGCGCGGCACCTGGAAGGAAGCTATCGTCGACGCCGGCGAGGAGACGGACGAGGACGTCGTCGAGGACCCCGACGCCGCCTGACCCTCCGCCGACTCACAACCGTTATACCGACGCCTCCGCTACGTGGACGCGAGGGCGCGTAGCTCAGCGGACAGAGCACTTGGTTCCGGACCAAGATGTCAGGGGTTCAAATCCCTTCGCGCCCGTAGGCAGTTTTCTATCTATAATCGCCGGAAAGCGACGGTCTTAGCAGGTGGTGAACGCAGTGTGTGTCCTTTCGTTCGGTGTCGTGGATCTGTTATTCCAAGTGTGGTGGCCATCACCGCTCCCAGTCATCTTGAGCGAAACGACTACGCCCGTGGGGTTTCGATGTCGGAGCGAATGGGCGACTCGCTGTGGTAACCGTCGGTCGAGGACGTTCTCGCCATCCACGAGGACATCGTCGCGGAGTACACCGACACCCCGTCTGGCGTCCAGAACCGGGGTGATATCGAGTTCGCGCTAACGTACATCGAGGAGGGACACTTCGGTGCAGCGCCGGAGTCGATTCACGAGAAAGCGTACCATCTCATGCGGCTGCTCGTCGCCAACCACCCGTTCGTCGATGCGAACAAGCGCACCGCCCTGAACACGGTGCCAGTCTTCTACTTCTTGAACGGCTACCGGTTCGCGTACGACAACGAGATCCGGGCTATTCTGAAGCAGTTCGGTACCGACGAACGGACGGTCGATGAACCAGACGTGGTCGAGTATCTCCGCACGCATACCGAGATGTTGGATTTGGTCGGGGAGATCGAGCAGTGGCGCGACGACCTGCTCCAGTTCGGAGTCGAGCAATTGACTGAGGACACGGCCGACCAGAACGATTAACGACATCCAGCATCCTAGTGTGGGTATGGAAACTGAAGAGGAGGCGGAGGCCGGGTCGCCGCTTGATGCGGTGATGGCGGACATCCGCCACGAGCTGGTGCGACGCGTGGCGGCGGCCGACCGGGAGGCCAACCGTGATGTCTACGACGCGCTCGAAGACGAGTAGTCGGCCGGTCAGTCCGGTGCTGGTCCTCGCTCAGTAACGAACGGGTGCTGGGAACTCCTCTGTATTGAGCAATCAGGGTCGGGCTAGATCACTGATTCTAAGCCGTCCGAATTCGGCCGCCTCACGGCCGAAAGGAGGATTCGTTCGCTCCACGAACGAATCGTCCTTCGCGCCCGCTGAATTTCTCTAGTCAATAATCGACAGGAAGCGATGGCTTCTGGAGTGATTGGTGGGCTTGTAGGTGTTCGAACTTAGTCACGCGGTGTGGCGAACGCACCGTGGCCGATACGTCACGAGAAACCGATTAGCCGGTTCCAAAGTCGTCGGTTGTATTGCGCCGCTTTCTGCAGGCATGATCTGGACTGTCTGTTACGCTTGAACCTGTCCCGAATTGCTCGCGAAGTTTGTGAGCAAACCTACTGACGAGCGCGGACTGGGAACCAAGCTGCCACAATCAGGAGGAGATTGCCCAATGTGGTCAGTATCGCCGTCACGCCGAACGACGCGTGATGGTCCACAACGTGTTCGACGTGGTCGGGATTGTCGATCATGAAGTGGAACGCGCCTTCGAAAACGAAACTCCCGATGCCAGAAGTTAACAGTACTGCGGCCCCAACTCGCCGATGACCGCTCACAACAAGGCTCGCACCTGCTACCGGAAGAAGGTATAACGAGACTGTAGCGAAAGCCGCTATCCATCCATTTGGGATGACCGGGACTGCCGCGTGAACCAGCGCGTGGAGGGCTGTCAGCAGGAGGTGGCTACCCACCGCAGTGAGGACGAGTTTTTGTCGGTCCATCCGGGATCACAGCGGCGACTGGATCTCAGCGACGGGTTCGTCTGCCCCGTTTGCGTGTCGGTCCGCAAGCCACGCCTCCCACGCGCGTGTCCCGGTTCTGTTATCGGGACAAGTCGCATGGCCAGCCCGAAACGCCGCCATCGTCTTGCCGGGGATGGGGAACCGAATGATCGGACGTCGTAGGCTACGCGCAGCGCGGTAGGCCCGTGCGAGTTCGCCTACTGAGAGAATTTCAGGACCGCCAACCGGGCCGGTCTGACCGCTCGCCGTCTGCGTCGCGTGGTCCACGATGACGTCCGCGACCTCGCCGACATCGACCGGCTGGATCTGTATTCTCGTCGGGAGGGGCCACACCGGAAGTTTCGCCACAGAATCCAGGAGCTCCGCGACAAACGCGTGGAACTGCGTCGAACGGACGATAGTCGTCGGTGTATCGCTTTCCTCGACTGCGGTCTCGGCGGCGGCCTTGTGGCCGTAGTACGAGAGGGGAATGTCGTCGGTACCAACAATCGAGGGGTACACGAAGTGCTCCACGCCGGCCTCCTCAGCCGCCACAATAAGTCGTTTCGTTCCCTGTACGTCAACCGCGGCCGTGTCGCCTCGCGGCGCCGTTGCCGTATGGACGACGACATCGATGTTTTCGAGTGCCGACCCGAGGCCCGTGCCTTCAGCTACGTCTAGTTCGACCCAATTGGAGGAGTCTTCGGAGTTTTCGACGGCTTCGGGCGGCGAACGACTCGCCGCCTGGACGGCGTGGCCGGCGGCTGTGAGCCGCGGTCGGAGTGCCGTTCCGAGCGTGCCTGTTGCGCCGGTCACCAACGTTTTGGTCATAGGACTGGTTCGTCCCACCGATTCGAGTGGCTATTGCCGAGTCTGCTCGGTGGGTTTAAATTCCCGATTGCGTATCCTCGCGTATGAAACATGTGCGGGTTCGAATCACGGCCGATGGACAGGCGGGTCGCATCCATCCGATGTACGGTGTGATGACCGAGGCGCCGTTCATCGAGCGAGCGACGGCAGAACAGTGGAACTACACCGGTGACGCGCTGGGTATCCTCCATTACGTCGTCGGTGACGCTGACGCGCTTGAGAGAGCGATGCAGAGGATTCCGGAGGTTGTCGGCTACGACATAGAACGCATCGACGAGCGGTCGTGTTACGTGTACGTCCGGGACGCAACGACGGATTCGCTCCAGGAGATGTTCGGTCCTATTTCCTCTGGTGGCCTCATCGTCGTCCCCCCTATCGAATACGGATCTGATGGGACGGTGGTGTTCTCGATGTTCGGTCCCGATGACGAGGTGCAGGACGCGATAGAGGACGTCTCCGTTCCAGTTGACGTGACTATCGAAGCGGTGGGCGGGCTGGCTGGCACGACGACTGCTATCTCCTCCCGGCTCACTGATCGTCAACGCGAAGTTGTCGAAACCGCAGTGGAGATGGGTTACTACGACGTCCCCCGGAGTGCCAGTCAGGAAGCTATCGCCACGGAACTGGACTGCGCGCCGAGTACGGTTGCTGAACACCTGCGGAAATGTGAAGCGCGGACGCTCCGGGCGCATTTCGCGACTGGTCAGTAATCTCCCAGAGCCCGGTCCTGCGTTGTACCACGTGGGCGTTGCACTCCACGACCCCCTCGAGGGGCGAGCCGAATTGGTCACCGATGCGGCCCGCGATATCGGCACAGCAATCGCGAACGTGCTCGCCGAGTTTCCTCGCGGACCCGCAATCGCAGGGCGGGAAGATTAATTTGGTCGGGTGCGGACGGAGTCCTTGCTGGAGTTGTGCGTATACAAATTTGGTAAACACCGTCCTTCTTGTCCCTCTCTCTGACCTGGAATACAATGTCGATATCCGGAGAGACGCGCCTCGAAGCTCTCAAGGACCGTGTCACGCTGACGGAGTCACGAGTCGTGGCCTCAGACCGTCGTCGTCGCCACTGCACCGAGTGGTCCTTGATCACTCTGGGTCGTCACTGCCATCCTTCAGGGACGAGATGATGAGTCGCTTGATTCCTCGTCGAAGGAGACCACTGGCTGCGGGTTGGGAGATATCCAGATCAGCGGCGACTTCCACGAGCGTTGCGTCCCGCGGTTCTTCGAAATACCCGTTTTCGAATGCGACGAGGAGCGCCTCTCGTTGGCTATCGGTCAACCCGGCGTCCGTATTACCTAATCCAGCGTATTCGTTCACGCGCACTAACTCGATGTCGATGTCATTCTGTTTCGCGTAGTCCCAGAGCTGAACCAGGTCCGTCCGCTCGGGCATCCACACTGTGAGAATCCACGCGCTTCCGTCGTTCTCCATATCGAGGATGACACCATTCGCGGCCGAAATTACCGGTGAGAGGAGTTTCGCCTCGTCTGTATACTCGAAGCTATAGATCGCCTTCTCGTCTCCCGTTTCAATGACTCGTTCGAATTCGCCAACAGTACTATCGTTCCGTAATCCGTCTTCGAATCGGCGGAAATCAGATGAGTCGATGTGATAGAAGAACTTCCCCGACGTCGGGTCGGTTCCGGCCTCTGACACCGACTTGATTTTCGAACTTCGGTCGTGATTAACTGTCGCTGTGAGCACTATGTCGGGATGCTCGGCTCGGACGACCGCTGTGATATCGGTCATTGTTCAGGAGGGGGAGTCGTTCTACAATACGAAAGCATACAACTGAGAGTCGTTTGAACTGCTCGGTGAGACTCTATATTGCAACGGCTTGCTACCGGGATTGTACTTGTGGTCGTCTGGTGGCTTAACTGAGTCGGTTGGTCGGACTTTCTGACTCCGAGTCGGGTCTTGAAGGAGTGATCCGCTGAATTCGCCACGCCGCCTCTTCGGAGCCACGTCGCTCACTCGTCCATATCGTCCCTGGCGTGAATCTTGGCCTGTTCGCGAGCGCTGGGATTCACTGACTCTTTGAACGGGACTTTCGCCAGCGTCGCATACACGGGTTCGCCGGGCACCGCAGCGTACTCGTCCGGGAGGTGTACGTCGAACTCCACGTCGACGTCAGCGTCGTATATCGAGTCGTCGAGCGGAACGTCGGTCGCGGCCTGCAGTTTCGCCGCTGGCACGAATCCGAGGCCGATATTGGTCTCGAGGTCCGGATTCCACCACGCCGACGTCAGGTAGCCACATTCGTCGCCCGTCTCCGGGTCCGAGACGAGCCAGAAGTCCGGGGCGTAGTCCCGGATCGGTTCGCCGGCTATCTTCAGGCCGACCAGTTTGTGCGTGAACGGAAACGCACCGTCTTCGATGGCTTCCTTCTGGCGTTCCAGTTCGGCTTTGCCGACGTAGTCCGCGGCCTTTTCGTCGGGAACCTGGTAGCCGAGATTGACCTGGAACGGCGACGTCTCGTGGTCCATGTCCTGCCCCAACGACAGGATTCCGGCAGCGATACGTCGTTGATGGGATATCGCTGTCGCGGCACCGCCGTGGGCTTTGACCGTTTCCAGTACCGGATTCCACACCGCTTCGGCGTTCGTCGTCGCCTCGCGGACGTAAATCTCGAAGCCTGCCTCTCCGGAGAAGCCCGTCTGACTCACCAACACCGGAACGTCGTTGACCGTCGCTTCCAGCAGTCCGTAGTACGGAACGTCCTCGACCGCGTCACCGATGAGCGACTCCATCACGCCGGGGGATTTCGGGCCCTGAATCTGCATCGGCGAGACGTCGATCTCGTCGATGTCGACCTCGAAGTCAGTTCTGACTGTGACCCCCTGTAGCCACTGCAGCAGGTCGGAGTCGGCGATGGAGAACCAGAACTCGTCGTCGTCGGGTCGCAACAGGACGAAGTCGTTGAGGATGCCGCCGTCCTGGTTGCAGCAGATGGCGTACTTGCCACGCATCGTCTCGATGTCGGTCGCGTCCCGCGTGATGACGTAGTTGACGAACGACTCGGCATCAGGTCCCACGACACGGATCTGCCGCTCGACCGCGACGTCCATCAGCGTTACGTCGTTGACTAGGTGTTCGTACTCGGCGTCCAGTCCTCCCGCTTCGGGGTCGATGTACCCGCGGGGGTGGTACATATCGTTGTAGACCGTCGCCCGCCGACACCCCTCCTCGACGGAGAGGTGCCAGAACGGCGACTTTCGAACCCGGGTGGAGATCAAGAGGTCGACGTCTGCGTCGCCCGTTTGACGGAGATTTCTGGGAACAGTCCGATCCGATTGGTCGACACTGGGGTAGTTCGGAGCGTGGTGGTTTCCCGGCATCAGCAATCTATTCGGGTGGTTCGACGGAATGGTTGAACAGCGTCGCCCAGACACGCTTGAACCGACTGGCATCGAACGGCGGGGTGACTCCGACGGGGAGGTAGAACTTTGATTCTGTACCGCTGTCTCGGTCGTCGACATGGTTTCTCTGTGCCATACAACTGCATAGAAGCCCGGCAACCGCATTGTTCTGTAGCTTATTCGTATAACCTCCTTATGTGGGGTTGCGAAGATTTCAGTGCGTTCCCGGCCCGTCCACGCGTCGCTCGGCGGACGCGGTGAGAACGGCAAGGGCGAATACACAGACGACCATCAGTACAGAGACCGCCGCGACATCGTTTCGATTCGCGTCCATCTACGTTCTGGGTCGGTGGACACTCGCTCTGGCGGGGCACTCTCTTAGATACTGTAGCTGATGGCTTTCCCGTACGTAAATAGATGCGTCGACGAACCAAACCCGGCTCGCCGTCACTACAGCGAGCAGTCTGGGCCCGGCTGGGCGTCCGTGAACGAAGATCGCGGTAAGCCCGCTGTTTCCCCGATAACGTCGGCATACCGAGTCCTTCCCTGCCGGGGATTGTCGTCCCACGATGATACGCATCGAGTAACTAACCGCCGGAAGCGGTGGGTATCTGCATAGACCAATCCGATGAGCAGCGATATCCCGTTCGGCCGGTACGTTCCCGCTCCCCTAGAGGGAGCTGTCTCGACCATCCGCGCTGTCGTCGCCCTCGCAGCGGACCGCAATCTCACGTACTTGGCGGCCGGTATCGCCTTCTACGCCCTCGTCTCAATCATCCCGCTGATACTGCTCACTGTCGCGGGCGCGTCGTTCGTCGGTGGCGAAGCACTGGCGGACCGCGTGACGGAGCTACTCAGCCAGCAGCTCTCCGCTGCGGGCCAGGACAGTGTGACGCAGACGCTCACAAGCACCTCCGGCCGAGGGACTGCGTCCGTCGTCGGGTTCCTCGGGTTGGCCTGGAGCGCCCTGAAGCTCTTTCGCGGCCTCGACCAGGCGTTCGACGAGTTGTACCTCGACGACATGGACACGTCGCTTCTCGGGCAGGTCCGGAACGGCTTCGTCGTGGTGGCCGGGATCGCGATAGCCATCGGACTGGTCGTCGCCGTCGGCGTCGCGCTCTCGGCCCTGCGACTCGAACTCCCATTTGTCAACGTTCTCGGGTCGCTACTGCTGACCGGCGTTCTCGGACTCGCGTTCCTGCCGATCTACTACGTGCTCCCGCCGGTGGACGTGTCGATGCGTGAGGTGCTTCCGGGGGCGGCCATCGCCGCTGGCGGATGGGTGATTCTACAGATTGGGTTCCGGATCTACGCGGCAAACGCCACTCGCTACGCAGCGTACGGGTTGATCGGGGCCGTCCTCCTGTTTGTCACGTGGCTGTACTTCGCCAGTATCGTCGTCTTGCTCGGCGGCGCGGTCAACGCAGTCCTCCGTGAGGACAGGCTGGAGATTGAGTAACTTCCACGGTCGTGTCAGGAGGAACGCGTCGGGTTGATTCGGTGCTCGGTGGCGTGGGGGCGATCAGGCCATGGGTTCGAGATCGTCCTCTCGGCAGGCTGTCCTACTGTTATCCGCCTGGCCGTCCTCCCATGATATATGGCAGATGGTAAATATGAACGGGATGAGCAAGCGGACCGTGAAGAGAACCGCCAGCGTGAGCGAGAGCTAGAGGAGGCCAAGACCGCGGCGATGAAAAAGAACCGCTGTTCGATTACGCAAGCGAGCGGCTTGGTGACCGTGACGAAGCGCTCAAATCTCACGACTATCCAGCCACGACAGACGAGTTGATTGCGGACTATGGCGAGTATGAACTCGAAACGCAGGGCGACACGAAGTCCCTGGAGGACGTCGTCTCTTCGACTGATGACCAAATGTATGACTCAGCCGATGACGTTCGCAGGCGGCTACTGGAACTCGTAGGCCGGTAGCAGACCGGGCCGACACACTCATCTCGCAAATTAGACCGCCTGTGCAGAGATAACCGTCGTCTCTACTTCGCGATTCACCACCCTCTCGGTCCGCTACGCTGAGACGTTCGAATCTCTCCATCTCAAGCCACACGGGGCGATTCGTTCACTGTTCGAACGTTCGCCCGTCGCGCCCGTCCCCTCAGGCGGTACTTTTCGCATGAATGCGTCGGTGTAACCGGATGCCCACGTTGGTCGTGACCGTTCGTCCGAACGCGGAGCGTTCTCGTGTTCCGTCGGTGGATTGACTGCCGATTCGCAGATGCATTCGTGGTGCTGGCCAGCCAGGGGACCAACTGGTCGTTGACCGATGCGCCGACGAAACAGAACTAAGTTCCCGATCTCAGGCGGTCTTCGAGGCGTTCCCGGAACCCGAAGCGCTCGTTACCGCGACGCTGATCGAGACGACTCAGGACTCAGTTCCCGACTGGCGATTCCAAACTCTGAGTAGCCTCCCGGTACCTCCCCCGGGAGGCGGCTTCGCGGGGTGCCGGGATATATGGTCACAAATATTAAGAGCGTGTTCTATGATATTACTAACAAAATGGGGTTAGAAAGCCGTCTCACCGATCTACTGGAGGAGGGGCACACTAAGATGGCCGAATCACTCGTGAAAGGTGCGCTTGGCAGCCAAGAGAGTACAGTTCTCGAACTGACGAGTGACGGCGTGCGGATTGAAACGGAGTCGTTCGTCGGGGAGCACACGGTGAGTCCGCGGCCAGACGAACTGCGGTCACGGGTCGCAGATCCGGAGCAAGATACGCCGGCTATCCGTGAGATCACAATCGAGCACAGTGAGTACACCCTCCGGTCGGACGACGTAGACTACACGGTTACTGGAACGCAATCCCACCACGACGAAATCATGGGGTTCCTCGAACGCGAATTCTGCGCCGAACCCGACACTCACTCACCGGGGAACCAGCTCGCGGACCCGGGAGGGTCGCCGGACGGGACAAACCCCGACAGAAGCGACGCGGAGCCGCAGACGGGCGACGTAGCGGAGTCCGGGTCGCACTCTGCGATGTCAGACGGCGGGCGGTCGCGTTCGCTGACTCGTCGCGTTATTCACTCGCTTCAGCGGTGGTTTCGCTAGAACGCCCGGGCGGGGGCGTCCCAATTCTGCCCAGTACAGACTCGCCTGCGGCCCTGATTTGGACGCCGTGCCGTCGTCCGTCTCACGTCCCACCGGGAGATTCATCGGCCTACTCTTCGCAGAACGGCCCCTAGTCGCATATACCCTCACGCTCATACCCGTGTGTAATGGCCCCCTCTGGACCTGGAGACAGTATCACTCCAGATGACGTCCTGGGAGTTCTCCGACACCAGTCGTCACCAGTATCAACTGCGGAAGTCTGTGAGTCGTTGGAGTGTTCGCGTCAGACCGCTCGACGCAACCTGGAAGCACTCGCCGAGCGCGAACAAATCCGGCGGAAACGAGTGAGTGAATCGAACGCCGTCTGGTGGGCGAGCGACAGGCATCACCACACCGGTCTACAGGGCGACGACGAGCAGTTCAGCGCATTCGTGAGTGCTGTCGAGGACTACGCCATCTTCGTGCTCCGCCCCGACGGCACAATCGCAACGTGGAACGAAGGGGCCGAACGCATCAAAGGGTACGAAGACGAAGAAATCGTCGGCGACCACTTCTCGACCTTCTACACCGACGAGGACGTCGCTGCGGGCGTGCCCGAGCGGAACCTCGAGACCGCCGCGACCGAGGGGCGGATAGAAGACGAGGGCTGGCGCGTTCGGAAGGACGGCTCGCGGTTCTGGGCGAACGTGACGATCACCGCCACCCGAAACGAATACGGCGAACTCCAGGGATTCACGAAGGTCACACGCGACATGACCGAGCGCCGCGAATACGAGCAACAACTCGAGGCGCAAGCCGAACGGCTCGAACGCCAGCGCGACGAGCTCGAAGCCGAACTTGAAGACGTTTTCGAGCGGGTCGACGACGCCTTCTACGCCCTCGACGACGAGTTCCGGTTCGAGCACGTCAACGACCGCGCTGCCCAGTACCTCGGTACGTCGGCGGGCGAACTCCTCGGACGGACTCCCTGGGAGGTAATTGACGTCGATGAAGACGACCCACTCTTTGCAAAGTACGAGACGGCACTGGCGACCCAGGAGCCGGTCTCCTTCGAACGGTACTCGGAGCCACTGGGAATGTGGGAGATGGTCCGCGTCTACCCCTCCGAATCCGGTCTCTCGGTGTACTTCCGGGACATCACCGAGCGGAAGGAACGCGAACGCGCGCTACGGGAGAGCGAGGAGCGGTACCGATCACTCACAGACGACGTTCTCGATACCTCCGACGTTGGAACATTCATCCTCGATTCGGAGTTCAAGATAGTGTGGGTCAACGAAGCGGTCGAGGAGTACTTCGACCTCGACCGCGAGGCGATTCTCGGACGACACAAACGAGCGGTCATAGACGAGCACATCGCCGGGTTGTTCGAAGAGCCGCAGGCGTTCGCGGACCGCGTGACTGCGGCCCACGATGACAACAGCTACACCGAGGAGTTCGAGTGCCACATCGTGGGTGACGAAACCCACGACGAACGGTGGTTAGAACACTGGAGTCAGCCGATCCAGTCTGGGCTCTACGCTGGCGGCCGGATCGAACACTACACTGATATCACCCAACAAAAACTGCGTGAGCGGGAACTTTCGTGGTTCGAGCGCGCGGTCGAGGCGTCGGGTCACGCGATCTACATGACGGACGCGGATGGTGAGATTACGTACGTTAACGCAGCGTTCGAGGAAACGACCGGCTATTCCGCCGAAGAGTCCATCGGCGAAACGCCCACCATCCTCCAATCAGGTGCACACGAGGACTCGTATTATCAGACGCTGTGGGAGACGATCCAGAAGGGGAACGTCTGGGAAGAGGAGATCACGGATCACCGAAAAGACGGTGAACGCTATTACGCCGAACAAACTATCGCTCCGGTCACAGACGAGAACGATGAAATCGACCGGTTCGTTGCCGTTCAAAACGATATCACCGAGCGGAAACGACGCGAGCAACGGCTCGAGGAACTCGTCGAACGGCTGGACGCATCCAACGAGCGCTTAGAACAGTTCGCGTACGCTGTTTCGCACGACCTCCAGGAGCCACTGCGGATGGTTTCCTCGTATCTCCAACTCATCGAGCGTCGGTACGAGAACGACCTCGACGAGGACGCATTGGAGTACCTCGATTTCGCAGTCAATGGGGCCGATCGAATGACAGAGATGATCGATGGCCTGCTGGAGTACTCCCGGATTGAAACCCAGGGGAGCCCAGATGAACTGGTGGAACTGGATGCTGTCCTCGAAGATGTGCAGGCCGACCTCCGGTTCCAGATCGAGGAACACGATGCTGAAATCACGATCGAGGACCTCCCGGAGATCAGAGGCGACAAACGCCAACTCCGCCAACTCTTCCAGAACCTCCTCGACAACGCGATCGAGTACAGCGGCGAGGAGCCGCCACGGGTCCACATCTCGGCGGCACAAACGGGGGCGGAGTGGCAGATTTCTGTTCGAGATGAAGGTATCGGCATCGATCCTGAGGACCAGGAACGTATCTTCGAGATCTTCCAGCGACTCCACACGCGGGAAGAGCAGGAAGGGACCGGAATCGGTCTCGCGCTTTGCGAGCGTATCGTCACCCATCATGGTGGTCAAATCCGGGTGGAGTCGGAGTCGGGTGCGGGGACGACGTTCACAATTTCGCTACCGACCGTCGACGATACCTGAGTGAGCTATACTGGCCGATTTGGCGTCTAATCCGTCGCTGCCGCCGTCAAGTTACGAAACCGGCTCCCCGCGAGAACCAGACCGACAAGCACTGCGCAAATCGTGCGGTCAGGCGTACGTGCTACTGCCAGCCACTCCAGCTAGTGGACCGTACTCGGCCGGGGTTTGAGGACGTGAAAGTACAGGTATGTTCGCCCTTGGACTCTGTTGAACCCCTATCAGTTCGCCGCTATTCTCGGTGAGGCATCCGTTAGGGATGCGTATTTTACTGACCGAAGGACGGCTGTCAGAACCGACGGGTCGGTCACCGTATGAGCTCTACTCGGAGACGGCTGTCTCGTACTCGTTCAGCAGTTGAACGAGGGGTTTCACCTCGGAGAACTTCGGACCCGTGGAGATGGTGTCCGCATCAGTGTCCCACGTGATGTATCCGGAGTTGGCTAGTTTCGGTAAATGAACGTGGAACAGCCCTATTCGGTCGTTCTCGTTGTGTAGCCGTCGTTCCAGGGTCTCGATGGGGGTCGCGGTGGTGTCCCCTAACAGCGTCATGAGAATCCTGCGCCGGCGGTGACTCGAGAGTGCGTCCATCATCGAGTCGATGGCGTCCGAAGAAACGCCGCGGCCCTCGATCGTATCGACACGCGTCTCCCGCATCGGCGCGTCGTCCCAGAGGCTCAATATGTAGCCGACCCACTGGCCGTAGATCTCGATAAGCGCTTTCTCTTTGTCGACGAGGGGTTCATCACGAGGGGCGGGGTCCGCAAAACAGAGCGTTCCGTAGAGTTCGTCGGTACCCGAGACCGTCGTCCCGAGGTAACTGCCTAACTCGAATGTTTCGTACGCTGGGTCGGCTTCCCACCCTTCAGCGAGGGCGTCACTGACGGCCAGTGTTCCCTCCGGGTCCGCGATGGTTTTCCGACAGTAGGTTTTCGACAGCGGGACGGTCGCACCCGGTTGTAACGTCTCGTGGGAGCCGTGGACGATTTCGAACCGCTCCGTCTCGCGTTCCAGGTCGATGTTCGAGAGGAACGCGTACTCCAGGTCGAATTCGGCGGTTTCGTGTTCGAACAGGTGTTCGAGCCCGATTCTCGGCTCCATGTTTGGGGCGAGCAACGTCCGCCCCAGGCGCTGGAAGTGGAATAATAGCTGGTCCGCATCTGCTGTACAGATGCTGTGTGTCATTGAATGAGCCACGTGGCCGTGTCTGGTGGCGCGCTCTGTCGGCTAACGCCCACAAGTAAGTATGTGTTACGATAACATATACCTAGTGTTGGGGCCTGCACTGGCGCCCGGAGAGCCCGCTCTTCGAGTGCTCCGTCTGCGAACTCACCATCCCGAGAGTACTGTTCTCGTCCTCCGATACAATTGGTGAGACCGTGCCACTCGTTGGCCCCTGCAATTCCAGCTCGTGGCACTTTCCGAAGAACGGTCAGAATCGGCTGTCGTAGTGTTCGGGCAATTCCTCCGTCATGACGTTGAGGATAACACTGCCAGCCAGCAGGGCGAATAGTACGTGGAGTTGCGTCTCGGAGACGGGGACCACTTGACCGACTGCCCATCCGACGAGGACAGCAGTCGAGAGGAGCCATCGACCGACACCACGATAGAGCGCCTGGAAGTGCTCGTGTAATCCATGGTCAGTTACCAGGAAGTGGAGCCCCATCGCCACGGCGAACAGAACCAATACTACGGGCCCGTTCTCGGTGCGGTGAACCAGAAGATAGCCGATCAGCGCGTTATACGCCCCGAACGAACCGACATGGACCCAGAATACCCACGTATCGAGTGTCGCCGATTCACGTGGCGCAGCTCGCTGTGCCAGGTGTTCGAGCCCGTAGAAGAGAATAATCCCGACTAGAGCAACGAGGTAGACGTATCGTTCGAGGACCCCGCCGATCATCGCAGATTCGCCTACAGCACGGTGGCCCCGTCCAAGTTCGGGGAGGATGTGAACAAACACGAAGGCAACGGCAGCACCCCCGCCGGCCGACAGCCAGACTCGCCCCGGGAAAACACCGAGTGAGTGGACTCGTCCGGCCAGAAGATGTACCACTTCCAGCGCGGTAGCAGCAAGCAACGTTCCGACGAGGCTGACTAATTCACTCACGACCGATCTCTCTACAGTACCGATGTCAGTGACCGGTGCCTGAACCGCGCTGTCCGGCCTTTCAAGCACCTGCCCGTCCTTCCGTCAGTCCCTGTTGCCGCGTCCATGTCTGTCGGTACTCGTCCAAAGCGGTATAACAATAACTGGCAATACATTCGCAATCCTGCCTAGCAGCTATCTCCGAAAATGACGACGTGAACAATCCCCTCTTCCCCGACACGGAATCAGGGACTCCTCGCTCAGTACAGGTGAGCCACTGAACTCTCCTTACAGGGTATCAATAGTTGCGTGGAGCCGGGAGCCGCCATAGAAGGCAGCGAGAATGGCGAGCCGACTCCCCACATACGCAATCGCGTAGAACACGGCGGAGACAGGTTCGTAGAACGCTAACAGCAGACAGTACGCGCCAATCGTCAACGCGTTCCCGACACCGAATGCGATACGAGCAACGCTCAACAGGGAGTCATCGGCGTGTCGTTGGATGACGACCGGGTAGCCTGCGCCGAGCACAGCTCCCGGAATGACACCGCCGGAGAACACCAGCACGGTGTTGGCCGTGTCAACGTCCACTGTCGATGACGGAACGAACTCAGCGGAGACGGCCAGAAACAACAGGGTAGCGAAAAGCAGGGTGAGCCCGAGGGCGTGGATGAGGCTGTAGACAAACGTCGGAGTCGTCGTGAAATCAACAATCGACCCCTGGAACTGGTCGAGCTGCTCCCCGTAGCGGCTGAGACCCACATAACCGATCGCGCCGACGAGCACAACCAGGCCGCCAAACGCAGTAATCACATAGACGCCCATCATCGCAGAGAGCCCCACTACGACGAGGCCAGCCAGGACTAGTACAGCCCCCGCCAACTGACGCACTCGTTGTCGCTTCACATGTGTTCACCGATTCCACACAAGAAATATATCTAGGAAATACGCCCACAGACCTAGCAGCCAGACCAACCAACGGAAGCCGGGCAAACTCCGAGAACCACTCCGTGACTGCCCAACTCACGTCCATTGAACGAACGCCAGCATCCATACTGTCCAAGCACAAATTACGTCGCCTTCAGGCGAACCGCAATCGAAGTTAGAGTTCGAATTCGATCGCCCAGTGGTGGAGGTGTGCGAACACGGGGAACAGCGATTCCGCCTTCTCCGTCGGCGTGTACTCCACGCGAGGCGGGACCTCGTCGTATGCTTCACGGTGAAGCAACCCCGCTTCCGTCAGGTCCTGTAACCGGGTGGAGAGCGTGTTCGGCGCGATGTCGAGTTCGGATTCAATGTCGCTGAATCGGAGCGACCCCTCGGCGAACGCGAACGCACTCAGCACCGCCATGGTGTGAGTCTTGCCGAGGAGGTCGAGGAGGTCCGCGACCGTTTGACGGATTCGGTCCTGTTCTTCGGGAGCAAACGATTCACGGAGGGCAGTGGCCTCCTCGCGGGATAATCCCGCGCTCAAATCCGGCACGTCTGGCTGGTTGCTCGGTCCAGTCACGGGCGTCCGAGTATTGTTGCTTGAATCTTTGTACCTTTGGTTGAAACGCAGTATTGAACCCAATACTTCGAAACTTCGAAGTTGCAAGCATATCCTTTCGGAGCGCCTATCCCGAGTATGCGAATCGCAGTATTCGGCGCGACTGGGCGAACCGGCCGCCCGCTCGTCGAGCAGGCACTCGAACGAGGACACGAGGTGGTTGCCTTCGTTCGGGACGCACCAAGCCTCTCGTCGACAGTCCTGGACGACGACCGAGTCAGTGTCGTTGCGGGTGACGCCTCCTCCGGCGAGGGCGTCGAAGACGCGATCGCTGGCGACAGCGACCCCGTCGATGCCGTCGTCAGTGTCCTCGGGCAGACTTCAGATGGACCGGACGACCTCCTGACTGCAGCCGGCAGGCACATGCTGGCCGCGATGGACCGGCACGGCGTCGACCGGTTCGTGACGCTGGTCGGAGCCGGCGTCCGCGAGGAAGGCGAACCGGTGAGCCTCGGCGGCCGGGCGATGGGTGCGCTGTTGCAACTGCTGGCACGCTCGATTCTCGAAGACGCTCAAACCCACGTCGAGGCAGTCAGAGCCAGCGATACCAACTGGACGGTGGTTCGCGGACCTCGGCTCACCGAGAACGCCCATACGAGCGAGTTCAGACATGGGGCAGACCTTTCGCTCGGAATGCGTGACAGCGCAGCGCGTGCGAACGTTGCCGAGTTCATCCTCGACTGTCTCGAAGACGGCCTGTACGTCCACGAGATGCCGAAGGTCGCAGACGCATGACCTACGCTATGCGTACGAAGACCGAAATCGCCGCCGTGTGGATTCGTAGCTGGCACGCAGTTACGGTCCGGTCGATGCCCGCAGCGGACGAAATACCGGTGTTCGGGCGGAGGGCCGAACAGTGACGGAGACAACACTCGTCACAGGCGCAACTGGGACCGTCGGTCAGCACGTCGTTGCCTCACTTGCGGACCGAGACGTCGCCGTCAGGACTGGGGTTCGTGACCCCGAAACTGTCCCTGGCGAGATTGCGGCGGCCGGAGAGACGGTCGCGTTCGATTTCACGAAGCCCGAAACCTGGGGTTCGGCGCTGACAGACGTCGATGACATCTTCCTCGTGCGCCCGCCCGTCGTGGACAAATCTGCTATCGGGTCGTTCGTTGATGCAGCGGAGCGCGTCGGCGTCGCCCACATCGCCTACCTCTCGACGCTCGGTGCGGAGAAGAACCCGCTCGTCCCTCACCACTGGATCGAGAAGCGGATCATGGCGACAGACGTCGAGTACACTCTCCTGAGAGCGTCGTTCTTCATGCAGAACCTCCTCGAAGTCCACGGGAAGGACGTCGTCGAACACGACGAGGTTTTCGTGCCGGCGGGGCGCGGGGAAACCAGTTTCGTGGACGCACGGGACATCGGTGAGGCCGCAGCGGTCGTGCTGAGCGAGTCCGGCCATGCGAATCGTGGCTACGACCTCACCGGGCCCGAAGCGCTGGACTACCAGGCGGTCGCCACCGTCTTCAGCGAGGTCCTGGGGCGACCAATCACGTATCCACAGCCCTCACTGGTGGCGTTCACGACACGAATGCGGCGTCGAGGGAAGCCACTCGGGTTCATCGCGATCACGTGTGCCATCTACACCACTGCACGGCTCGGACTAGCTGGCAGAGTAACCGAAGACAGCCAACGGCTCCTCGGGCGACCCCCACGGACGGTGCGGACGTTCGTCGAGGACTACGCCGACGCATTCCAGAGCGACGGAGAATCGTTGTCCGATCACCAGACCTGACGTATCTCTGAGGGACACAGACCTGACGCACCTGCCAGGGTTCGTTCGGCGTCCCGTGTGACGAATCTCATACACGGATACCCTCACCACGCACGCCAGACGCAGTCGCGAGAGGTAAATCTCGGAGGCGAGGAATTCAGCGGGCGCGAAGGGGCGTTCGTTCGACCTGTGAACGAGTCGTCCGTACCGGCGTGAGACGGTCAAAACCAGAAGATCCAGATAGAAGTCAAACCGACACCCCAAGTCATTTCTAGTAAATGAGAAGCCCCGTTCACAGAAAACATTTCTTCATCGAGGGAAGCCAAGAGACTATGCGGCCACAAACGCGTCGCCGATTCACCGCCCTACTCGGAGTCGGTCTCTCAGTCGGCCTCGCTGGCTGCAACCGTGGACCCACAGAGCAACCCCAAACGGCAGAACACTCGACCACTCCACCAACGATAGCACAACCCGTTCGGGCTCAATTCACCGAAGAGACCGTCCGTCCCGGGAGCCAAGCGACGCTGGTCGTCACTCCCGGTGAGGACGGCGCCGTCGTTATCTCGTCGCCGCAGCTCTCCCCATCCCAACTCGACGCAATGATCGACGGGACACGCACCGACAGCGGTGTGGAGGTCCGCCCTCCATCGAACAACGAGATCCCGGTCACGATTACTGAGGCATTCGACTGTCAATCCGGGACGTACACGCTCACCGTCAGAGGAACAGACACGGGAACGACCGATGAGGCGACAATCAATGTCCAACGCATCCCCCAGCCGTCTGCTTTCACACAATCCACGTATTCTCTCGACGCAGAATCGACAGCGACGGTCGAAATTCAACTACACTGTACAGACACCGTCCGACTGCGCCTGGCCCCCCTCGACGAGACCAACCAACACGTCGTGGAGGCGTCCCTCGTCGCTACGGATTCAGACGACACCGTGACCCTGGAAATCACTCGTGGGACTGACCCCACAGAGTTGGTCACCGCGAAAACTGGCACAATAAGCGAGATCGCCATCACGCCGGAGTATCTGCCGCTGAACGGGTCGTATACACTCTCACTCCTCGAAGATGATTCAATCGACGACGTCGCGTCACTGTCGGTCTCAGCCCCCGAAAATTGAACCCCGTGATTCGAAGGCAGGCGTACGAACTGTAGATGCCCTACTGATTGCAACCCTCGAACTCCGATTCGGACGGCATATCTCTGAACCGTCCGTCTGTACCGACACGAACGGTGACCGAATAGCAATCTCCGCCCTTGGTCGGGTACGTTCTCTCTATCGCGTCGTTCTCGTCATCGAGCGTAGCGGAAACAGTGTATTTCCGGGGTTCGGTTGGCAGCCCATCGTCCTGTGTGATAACGGGCTGTCCGTCTCCTGATTGCGGGACCTCAGTACTGGTCTCATAGAGCGTGGTACCCGATGATTGAACCCGTACGTGAGCGGTATGGGTACTCTCGTCCAGATTTACGAGAACAATCTCCCCGAGACGGGTTTGCGATTGTTGGAGCGGGGAAGAACAACCTGCAAGCGAGAGTAGGCTGGCACTCGCTCCGGCGAGGACCATCCGACGGAACCGAGGCATAGATATCGAAACGGGAGTGTGCGAGTGATCTCTCCTGGACTAACGGAAATCGAATCGCATCTCCGGGATTCTCGCACACGCACTTGGGAGGCGTTCAAAGAACCCAAAGTCGGACAGAATCCGAGTGTCTACCAGTTGAGCCGGTGGCGACTCAGGGGATGTTGATGGACTCGTCCGCGTGGTTCAGGTTCACCCAGACGTCTCCCGTGTGTTTCACGACGACCTCGAACTGGAACTCGGTGTCGGCCTGCTTTGCCAGCGAGTTGAACGAGACGACTTCGTGGTTTGCGTGCTGTTTCGAAGCGGCGGTCAGACTGTAGATGCCCCCGCCCGTTTCGAGGGATTGCCCAACGGTGATTGGTTCGCCATCAGCTGGTGCTTCGAACGTCTTCCAAATGGGGCGTTCAGTAGCCGCTTCTGGCGGGCCGTACACCAGCGTCAGCCACACGCGTTCTTCCTCGCCAGTATCGCTCCGGAGGAGAATCTGCTCGATGGGTGACTCCAGAGACGAGGGTGCAGTAGACTCGTTGCTGGAGGTGATGCGTGAACAGCCAGCGAGCCCACTCAGGGCCACTGCACTCCCAGCAAGGAATCGTCTCCGAGACACGGCAGAGGACCAATCAGCCATACGATGCGTCTCGCCCTTTCGACAAAAATCCTTGTAGGTCTCGACCCACCGGATACCTCAGTCACCGAACGACTAGCCCCATCACTTCGCGGACGTATTCAGCAGAGCGGTCCCCAGACGAGCGTACAATTATCAGGATCGGCGGTGTACGTCTCTGTATGCCCGAAGAAGTGCTGTTCAAATCGGAACGCAATCAGAGTCGAGATGAGATAGCGGCGTATCTTCGCCGTGTGGCCGAGAAGTTGGAGCAAGGGGACGCGATCACGCTGACATCGGGGACCGAGTCCGTGACGATGGAGCCCCCGGCTCGCCCGACGTTCGAGGTGAAAGCCGAACGAGAGGGGGCGACGGGCGGCGCCGGTCAATTGAGTGTCGAGTTCGAACTCGAATGGGATGAGAACGGCAGTGAGGGAGACAGCGAAAGCGGCCAGCTCGAAATCGAGTAATCAACTCGCGCTGTGTACGCAGTACAGCCGCTGAAACAGACCGTGGGCCGCGGAGTCCACCAGAATCACGCCGTTCGAATTACTCGGTGTCTCTAACCGTGATGACGGGCACTGGCGCAGAGCGGACGGTCTTTTCAGCGACGCTCCCGAGCAGAATTCGGTCAGTCCCGCGACGCCCCGTCGTCCCCATCACGACGGCGTGGACGTCCTTCGAGTCGATGGTGTCGAGAATCACTTCGAAGGGGTCGCCGTGTTCGATGTGCCTGACCGTGTCTGTGACCCCGTGGGTCTCTGCCTCGGACACGACGTCTTTGACGGCATCGGTCGCGACCTGTTCACGTTGCTGCCCGGACACGGTCGAGCGGACGTCCGGACCGAGCGAAGAGTCGTCGACGACGGACAACACGTGAACAGTCGCACCGAGAGACGCCGCAAGTGAAAGACCATGCTCGGCGGCACGGGTCGCACCCGCACTCCCGTCTGTCGGTACGAGGATGCGCTCGTAGGGGAACGTCAGCTGCTCGTCGGGCCGCATTCGAGCCGTGAGAACCGGCACGGAAGCCAGACGCACGACCTTCTCGGTGACACTGCCAACGAGGTATCGCGACACTCCCTCCCGACCGTGCGTCGGCATCACGATCAGGTCGTGGTCGTATCGCTCGGCGTACTCGACGATCGTCGGCGCTGGACTCCCCTGGACGACGTCTGAGTCGTAGTCCGCACCGAGCGTGTTCAGCGTCTTTTCCGCTTCCTCGACGACCGTCTCGCCCTCCTGGACGAGTGCATCGACGACCTCGGTTTCGACGACGGTGAGGCTTTCCTGTGCGGTATCGGCGACGAACAGAACGTGGATGGTAGCGTCGGCCCAGTGAGCGATTTCGGCAGCGTGGTGCAGTGCCTCCGCCGACCCATCACTTCCATCGAACGGGAGCAGAATGTCCCCGTACATACGTATGCGTGACTACGAGAAACACCGCTAAATGGTTTGTCACCCTATATTTCGGCTCACCAATCCGCGTCACCAGAACTGGCACCGCCTCCGTGGTCTCGTCGACGATGTCATTACTACGATTGAGTGCGGGTCGCGCGTGACAACATGATGTTCGGAAGATTATCGTAACAACCCAGTGTTGCGTCACGGGGCGGGAGTAGTGCCTCGTGCGGTGCGCCGGTAGTTGCGGAGAGAACCGTACTACTTCCTTCGGGTTTCTGTTGCTATTCGGGCACAGGCAATCGAACTCCAGTGAGCAACACAGGCCGCTAGCTGACAGCGTTTCGTACAAACAACTGAAACGACAGATTAGGGTGAAAATCTCCAGAATTTATCGTCTTGAGGGTGCTACAGCCATACGGAGGAGAGCACGGTTACCATCCAGGTCCACCCCATTGACACGCCCTGCCACCTGTTGTCAGAGCCACAACCCGGCAGTGCGACCGTGCTTTCGGTCCTCCGATTTCGCGACCCCATCACCAGTCGACAGAAACACAGCCCTGCACTGCGCGGTGAGCCTGCTTCTGCACCGCCACCTCTGTGCGAGTCGCAATTCACTGTCCTGTCGGCGGTGTATTCGCTGGACTGTTCTGCCGTCCACGTCACTCACCCGGGCCAGTCATCGAGACTACTGGGTTCCGGACACAAACAGTGGCGGGTGGCTGGTTC
>Ga0207851_100400_pt1 | contig 23507 bp, 16 predicted proteins | sample A23E3SouthBayCA_FD_187747 | JGI IMG/M metagenome (GOLD analysis project Ga0207851, IMG submission 187747) | Aerobic enrichment media microbial communities from Eden Landing Ponds, California, USA - A23 E3 (SPAdes) | ecosystem: Environmental > Aquatic > Marine > Unclassified | place: Emeryville... | reverse complement strand
AAGCCCGACGTGGGCTGGAAGAGCGCCCTCGACGAGTACCGTGTGCAGGGCGCGCTGAACTACATCGAGCGGCGGTTCCTCGACCCCTACTACGACCGCGAAAACCGAGACCGCCCGGTCGCGCTGAAGGTGAGTCTCACACAGCCCCACTACCCGTACCTGACCACGGAGGAGAAGTTCTCGTACTACCTCAACCGGGTCGACCCGTACGTCGACGAGGCCGACGCGGCCTTCGAAGAGCACTCGTTTCTCGGGAAGCGCCGTCTCCGGGTCGGCCGCGACGGTTTCGGTGTCGGGCGCGAGGGCGACGTCTCGCCGCGGGAGATACGACGGGCCACCGCGGCGTACTACGGGATGATCGAGACCGTCGACGAGTACTTCGGCCGGGTTCTCGACGCGCTGGAGGCCGCCGGCGAGGACCTCGACGAGTGGATCGTCGTCTTCACCTCCGACCACGGCGAGATGCTCGGGGAACACGGCGTCTGGGAGAAAGGACACTTCTTCGAAGGGAGCGCGCGCGTGCCGCTCTGCGTTCGCTGGCCCGAACGGTTCGACCCCGGCGTCGTCGAGGCGAACGTCAATCTCTGCGACCTCTTCGCGACCCTCTGTGACCTCGCCGACGTGCCGCTCCCGAGCGGCCACCGCCTCGACAGCAGGACCCTCGTCCCGTTGCTCGAGGACGAGACCGCGAGCTGGTCGGACGAGACGGTCTCGGCGTACGAGGACGACTGCATGATAAAACGCGGCGACCTGAAGTACGTCTCCGTCGCCGACGACCGCGACGTGCTGTTCGACCTCTCCGCCGACCCCGGAGAAACGCGCAACCTGATCGACGACGCGGGGTACCGCGAGGAGGTCGAGCGGTTCCGCGAGCGCCGGGACGAACTCGGATACGGACCCGGCGACGACTCCGGCGACGGCGACGCGGGATACGACCCCGGGGTCGACCGCGCCGCGTGATCGCCCCGGGGTGTGGAACCGCGGTCACCGGTGACGCTGCGACAGATTCCGACCGGACCCGGTCCGGCGAGCAGACAGCGGGGACCGGGTAGTTATTTAACCGTTACTGCGGATACTACGCCCAGGCATGGCAAGCGATAGTGACGACGTCCCGTATCGAGACGCCAGTCTCCCCGTTCCGGACCGCGTCGACGACCTCCTCTCGCGGATGACGACCGCGGAGAAGATCGGTCAGCTCGTCGGCGTGACGCCGAAGATGACCGACGGGATCGACGACGCCGCGGACGTGAAAGACGCCGTCGACGCGCACGGCTTCGGTTCGGTCGCGCCGTTCGGGCACGGTCTCTCGCAGTACGACACCCCTCGGGAAGCGGCCGAGGTCGCGACCGATATACAGCGCCACGCCGTCGAGGAGACGCGTCTCGGTATCCCGCTTCTGTTCTACCTCGACGCCGACCACGGGCACGCGTACATCAAGGGCAGCACGGTGTTCCCCCACAACATCGGAATGGCGGCTACCGGCGACACGGACCTGGTCGAGCGGGCCGCGTCCGTCACTGCGAGCGAGATGGCTGCGACGGGCGTTCACCAGAACCTCAATCCGGTCTGTGACGTCGCGCGCGACGTCCGGTGGGGCCGGACGTTCGAGACGTTCGGGGAGAGCCCGTTTCTCTGTGCCGCCTTCGGGTCCGCGGCGGTCCGCGGGTACCAGGGCGAGGACCTCAGCGACCCCGGGTCCGTCGTCGCCACGCCCAAACACTTCCCCGCGTACAGCGAACCGGAGCGGGGGGAGGACGCCTCGCCGGTCGACGTCTCGGAGTACACGCTCCGCCGGGTGTTCCTCCCGCCGTTCGAGGCGGCCATCGAGGCCGGCGCCGAGTCGATCATGCCGTGTTACAACGCGCTCGAGGGGTATCCGGTACACGGGTCGCGGGAACACCTCACCGGCCTCCTCCGTGAGGAACTCGGCTTCGACGGCTACGTCGTGACCGACTGGGGCGGCATCGACATGCTCCACGAGGATCACCGCACCGCCGAGTCCACCGAGGAGGCGGTCCGTCAGGCGTACGACGCCGGGATCAACATCTCGTCCATCGCGGGGCCGGAGTACGTAAAGGTCCTGACCTCGCTCCGCGAGCAGGGGATCATCGCCGAATCCCTGATCGACGACCGCGTCCGCGACGTCCTGTCCGCCAAGTTCCGCCTCGGACTCTTCGAAGACCCGTACGTCGACCCCGAGGCTGCGGTCGACGTGCTGGGGACCGAAGACCACCGGGACGTCGCGCGAGAGTGCGCCCGCGCGTCGATGACGCTGCTCACGAACCGGAACGACCGACTGCCGCTGGACCGCGACCTGGACGTCGCCGTCGTCGGACCCAACGCGGACGACCTCCGCAACCAGTTCGGCGGGTGGAGCTCGGTCGACGAGCCCCTTCCGCCCGGCGTCACGGTCCGCGATGGGGTCGAAGCGGCCGTCAGCGACGACGGGTCGGTCACGTACGAACTGGGATGTGGTCCGGTCGAGTCGGACGACGTGGAGGCCGCGCGCGACGCCGCGGCCGACGCCGACGTCACCGTCGCCGCGGTCGGTGAGACGGGCTATCTCCACGAGTTCGCCCGGAGCGACACGGCCAACGGGGAGTTCCCGACCAGAACGGAGCTGTCGCTGCCCGAGGCACAACGCGAGCTCCTGGAAGCGGTCGCGGACACCGGCACGCCGCTCGTCGTCGTCGTCGTCTCGGGACGACCGCTCGCGATCGAGTGGACAGCCGACCACGCGTCGGCGGTCCTCTGGGCGTATCAGCCCGGGAGCGAGGGCGGGAGAGCGGTCGCCGACGTGCTCTTCGGAGACTACAACCCGAGCGGCCATCTACCGGTATCGATCCCGCGCTCGATCGGTCACCTGCCGACCAGGTTCAACCACCTCCCCCACCCGCGGCCGCTCGGCGAGGAGGAACACCCGTCGTCGTACGACCCGCTGTTCCCGTTCGGCCACGGTCTCAGCTACACCGACTTCGAGTACGAACTCTCGGTCCCGTCGACGGAGGTCGGTCCGGCCGAGAGCGTCACGGTCGACGTCGAAGTTACCAACACCGGTGACCGGGACGGCCACGACGTCGTCCACCTCTACGCGAGCGACGACCGCAGCTCCCGCGTCACCCCGGTCCGAGAGCTGGTCGGAATCGACCGGGTCCACGTCGAGGCGGGCGACTCCACGACGGCGAGTCTGACAGTTTCCCCGGAGTCCATCGGAGTGATCGGCGACGATAACAGGTCCAGACCCGAAGCCGGCACGGTCGAGTTGACGGCGGGCGACCGGTCGGTCTCGCTCGAGGTCCGCGACCCGACACCGTAGCTGTCGGGCGCTTATCGCCGACGTTCGGGTCGGTCACCACGAGATCTCGGGCCCGGGCACCACACTTATTACTCGGTCCGATCACCTGGCGCGTATGACCGACGTTTCGAACGTCCTGTTGATAACGATAGACAGCCTCCGAAGGGACTTCTGCGGCGCGTACGCCGACGAGCCGTGGATGACAGACTACGCGGTCGAGACGGAGAACCTCGACCGGTTCGCGGAGCGGGCGACGGTGTTCGACACTCACTGGGCGGGGTCGCTGCCGTGTATGCCTCAGCGGCGCGAGTTCCTCGCTGGGGTCCGGGAGTTCCCCTGGCGTCCCTGGGGTCCCGCCGAGCCCTTCGACGACCTCGTTCCTGGTCTGGCCCGTGAGAACGGCGTCTACCCGTACCTCGTCACGGATCACTTCCATTACTTCGAGGCGGGGGGTGAAGGGTACTGGACGGACTACTCGGGGTTCGAATTCGTTCGCGGGCACGAACGTGACGCGTGGCGGCCGACGCCCCGGCGGCCCGACGAGGGTCTGCTCGCCCAGTCCGGGATCGCGCCGGGCGAGGCGGACACCGTCGAGCGGACCAACGCGCAGTACGCCCGGAACGTAGAGGAGTTCGACCCGACGGACGAGACGGACTTCTTCGCGCCGCGGGTCTTCGCGAAGGCGGCAGACTGGGTCCACGAGAGCGCGGAGTGGGACGAGTGGTTCTGTTACGTCGACAGCTTCGACGTCCACGAGCCGTTCCACTGTCCCGAGCCGTACGCGTCGATGTACACCGACGAGGACCCCCGCGACCCCGACCTGCGCGTGTGGCCGGCGTACGCGTCGGTCGACGACCAGGAGATGGACGAGCGCGAACTGGAGTTCGTGCGGTCGCAGTTCGCGGGGAAGGTGACGATGGTCGACCGGTGGTTCGGGCGCGTCCTCGACGCGCTCGGGGAAGAGGGGCTGTGGGAGGACACGATGGTCGTCGTCACGACGGACCACGGCTACGCGCTCGGCGACCACGGCTACCTCGCGAAGAACTACCAGCCGACGTACGACGAGATCGCGCGGACGCCGCTTTTCGTCTACCACCCGGACGCGACCGAAGACCGCGTCGACGCGCTCACCTCGAGCGTCGACCTCTACCCGACGCTCCTGTCGGCGATGGGGATCGACCCGCCGACCAGCCACGGTGCGGACCTCCTCCCGCTTCTCGCCGGCGAGACCGATTCGGTCTCGGGCCGTGACTGCGTGCTGTACGGCTACTTCGGTAGCGGTGTGAACGTGACTGACGGACGGTACACGTACCTCCACCCCCCGGCGGATACAGACGCGCCGCTGTACCGGTACGGGACCCGGTACGAGGGGTCCCGATACAGGGACGGCACTCCGGACCCAGCGGCGATCGAACCGGCTGAGGTCCCGTACGCGGAGTCCCCGGTCTGGCGAGTCCCCGCCGAACCCACGGTCCAGAACGAGGACCCGCTGTTGTACGACGTCACCGAGGACCCGCGACAGACCGAAAACCTGGCCACGTCCAGACCGCAGGAGTGCGACCGCATGCGCTCGCTCGCCGAGCGACGGCTCCGCGACCTCGGCGCGCCGATCGAACAGTTCGACCGCCTGGGGCTGTAGCGCTCCCGTCGTCGTTTCGCACCGGCGGCCGCAGGCGAAAGTGCCGGGCGCGGCGTCTCGATCGGCCAGAACCGTTAATAGCCGCGTCGGTCATGACTGTCGCATGCAAATGGAGAAGACTGCGGAGCAGCTAGCAGTCGAGGAAGCGACGATCGTCGATGCCTGTACCGACGTCGAACTGCCCGAGTTAGGGCTCGTCGAACAGGTCTGGGAGACTGACCCCGTGCCAATAGCGGACATCGCCGACGAGAGCGGCCGGGCCGTCGAGCGACTCGACTTCGGCGGAGTTCCGGACGGCGGCGAAATCGCGCTGGGCGTCGGGAGCCGCGGTATCGCCAATCTCCCGGAGATCGTCTCCGGGGTGGTTTCGGCGGTCCGGGACATGGGGTACGAACCGTTCGTGTTCCCGGCGATGGGGAGTCACGGCGGTGCGACCGCGGAGGGACAGCGTGAGATGCTCGCGACTCTCGGGGTCACCGAGGAGTCCATCGGCTGTGAGATCCGGTCGAGTATGGCGGTGACCGAGGTCGGAACGACGCCGGAACGGGACGTCCCGGTCGTCGCGGACGCGAACGCCGCGGCGGCCGACGGCATCGTCCCCATAAACCGGATCAAGCCCCACACGGACTTCGACGGGACCGTCGAGAGCGGCCTCTCGAAGATGCTCGTCATCGGGATGGGAAAGCAACGCGGCGCGAAGATCGCACACACCTGGGCGGTCGACTGGTCGCTCCGGAACATGATACCGGAGATCACCGACCAGCTCCTCGCGGCGCTGCCGGTGGTGGGCGGGGTCGCCGTCCTCGAAGACCAGCACGACGACACGACGCTGATCGAGGGTATCCGACCCGACGGCTTTCTCGACAGAGAGGCCGAACTGCTGGAGCGCGCGTACGAGGTCATGCCGACGTTGCCGTTCGAGACGCTCGACGTCGTCGTCTTCGACCGACAGGGGAAAGACATCAGCGGGCAGGGGATGGACACGAACGTCATCGGGCGCCGACCGTTCAGTATCAACGAACCGGAACCCGACGAACCGAGGATCAAGCGGATATTCACCCGCGGCCTCACAGACGCCACGCACGGCAACGCGATGGGCATGGGGTCGGCCGACTTCGTCCACCGGCGCCTCGTCGAGCGGCTGGAACCGTCGACGACGCTGATCAACGCTATCACCGCGAGCACGACGCGCGGGGTTCGCATTCCCCCCGTCGTCGACAGCGATCGGGGCGGGCTCCTCGCCGCGCTCGCGACGATCGGGGTCGTCGATCCAGAGAGCGTTCGCGTCGTGCGAGCGCCGGACACGATGCACCTCGACCGGTTCTACGCCTCCCCGGCCCTCGTCGAGGAAGCGCGGTCCCGCGACGACCTCCGGGTGGTCGATTCGCCCTCACCGATCGAGTTCGACGGCGGCGACTTCGCCGCACCGCCGGCGGACGACCGACCGGGAGCGTGACGGACCCGGTGGACGGTGTGGCGCAACCGACAATGCGGGACGCTTCCGGACGGTCTTCGGATGGTTCTGTGAGGGACGGACGCTGTCGCTCGCCGAGGAGGCTACCGTGACCGAACGGCGCGTGAGACGGCACGAGTTGGCTGCGTCCTCGGACGCCGGGACCGTCCAGTCGCCGCGCGAACCGTTAGGTCCCGTCTGTGGTCTCTGTCCCGTCTCGGACGGGGAGGTCTCCGGAATCGATCATCGCTTCGAGCGGATTGCCCTCGATAGTCAACGGTAGTTCGACGGGGCTGCGGCGCCGGGCGGACTCCCAGATACCGAATATCAGCTCGGTCGCGTTGAGTGCGTTGTTCGCTCTCAACTCCGGGTCGGCGCCGGTTTGCAGGCCGGTCAGCGCGTCGTCGATGGCGCCTTCGTGGGCGACGGCGTTCGCGTCGTCGCGGCGGTCGAACTCGATGTCCGTCCACTCGCTGTCTCCCCGCTGTCGGTACCGCACCGCCGCGTCGTGCCAGCCGACTTCCGCCACTCCCTCGGTCCCCCTGATTCGGTGATGGACCCGATTCGGGCCGAGGGCGGCGGTCCCCTCGCCGGTCGAGGCGATCCCGACGACCCCGTCCTCGTACTCCCACATCGCGAGCGCTTGCGACTCCGTGTGGTGGTCGTACGCCCCGCCGTACGCGTCCGGAATGGCATCCGCGACCTGTCCGAAGACCCACTCTCCCGGGCGATCTCCGGCGTACATCCCGCACAGGTCGAAACAGTGGGTTCCCCAGTCGAGCAGGTCGGGGGCGGTCGTCTCGATACGTTCGACCTCCCCGAGGACGCCGTCGTCGATCAGTCGCTTCGGGGCTCGCCAGCGCGGATGGAACCGGCGCATGTGATTGAACGTGAGTTGAACGCCACCCCGGTCGCATTCACGCACCATGAGGCCGCACTCGGACCAGTCGACCGCCATCGGTTTCTCGCAGTGAATCGCGTCGACGACTCCCTGCCGGGCGCAGTCGACGACGATCGGTGCGTGGCTATTGGGCGGGGTGCACACGCTGACGACGTCCGGTTCGACCGACGAGAGGAGTTCGCGGTAGTCCTCGTAGGCCCGACTGGTGTCGATCTCGAACTCCGCCGCGAACGATTCGGCGTGGTCCCGAACGACGTCGGCGCAGGCGACCAGTTCACAGTCAGGGTGATCGCGATACGCGTTCCCGTGGGCGTATCCGATCGAGTAACCCGGTGCGTCCTGGTCGGGCGGCGATCCGACGCCGATAACGGCTGTCTCGAACGTTGACATCACCCAGCACTATCGCGGACGGGAGGTATGAGTATTTCCACCGTCGGAGCGGTCGTCGGCGACGACCGCTGTGTGTCGGGTCTCGCGTGTGGCGACGATTTATCATCTCCGAGCGAGATACCCTCCGAATATGGACGGAATAGACCCCGATATCGCCGTGCTCGGGAGCAACGACTACGACTTCCACCGGCTCGCCGACCTCGGACCGATCCTCGAGGACTTCCTGCGGGCGCGCGCGGATATCCGGGCCGAGACGACGACCGACCGCGACGTGCTCTGCCCCGAGACCATTCACGAGTACGACGTGCTGATCGACTACACGACGAGCGGCGCTCTCTCGGACCGCCAGTGGGCTGGTCTGTCAGAGTTCGTCCGTTCCGGGAACGGATACGTCGGAATCCACGGGGCGAGCGCCGTCTCCTGGGACGCTGACTCGCCCACGGGGGATTTAGAAGCGCTCGTCGGTGGCGCGTTCGAAGGTCACGGCGAGTATACCAGAGTCGCGGTCGAAATCACGGACGAGTCCCACCCCGTAACCGACGGCGTGGGGGACTTTCGCATCGCCGACGAACCCTATCGATGTCGCCACGGGGATGACGTGAGGGTTCTGGCGCGAGCCCACCACGACGAACTGGGAACGCTTCCGGTCGCGTGGACGAAACGGTACGGGAACGGCCGGGTTTTCTACTACGCGAACGGGCACGACGAGCGCGCGTTCGCTCACCCGGCGTTTCAACGATTGGTCGTCAACGGGGTTCGGTGGGCCCATCGAGACGAGTGAGCACGCCCGCGGAACCGCTGACCGACTCCGCCCCATAGGTCTGATCCGGCCAGTCGAGCCCTCCTTCGTCCGCCGAATTTCAGTTTGCTTACAAAAGATTTAAACACCCGGGGAAACACTCCTCGTTTGCAGGCGGACAGTAAACACGAGACATACGAACTCGAAACCACCTACTCCCACCCCCGATCCCGTCATTCACTTCGACTCACCCGCTAGAACCTGACGGCTTGTCTCCGATCCGCCGCCTGCAAACCTGCGTTGCCAAACACATCCGGGACCACGGCAACTCTGAACCGGTCGTCGTGTCGCCGGATGCCGTCTCCACCTTCTGCGGCGGTCCGCCGATAGCACGGAAACCGCTGGTGCCGTGTCTCGTCGGGTCACGCCGCTGTAGAACCGGGATACTCCGCGGGACCCGGTCTTCTCCGAGTCGACCGGTGAGGTCTCCGCACACGCAGAGGGTTCGGGAGACAGTCAGGACGAGTTCGGAGCGAGGTCCAGTCGCTCGAACTGTCTCTCCGGCGCTTCGAGTGCGGTCAGCGCATCTCTCAATAATCGCTGCATCTCCCGTACGGTTTCGTCGTCTTCGCCGACGAGGTCCCGTTGCTGTTCGGGGTCGTCGGTCACATCGAACAGGAGCGGACTTCCGTGACGGGAGTTCGAGGGCGCCTCGTACCGCCAGACCGGACTGTCGGTGTACGGCAGGTACGCCCCGCTCTCGGCGTCGCGTCTGGGTTCACGGGGTGTGAACCAGCCGTAGGCGCTCATCATCTCTGTCGAGTGGCAGTACGCGTCGACGCTCTCGTCGCAAGGGTGCATGTACGTGTACTGGCCGTCGGTGACGTTGACGCTCGATCCCCAGTATCCGTAGAGCGCCCAGTCCCGGTGACCGTCGGACCGGTCCTCCAGCATCGGCACCAGGCTCCGGCTGTGTCTCGTGTCGGTGACGTCGACATCGAGGAGGTCGAGAACTGTCGCGTAGAGGTCGACTGCCGAGGTCAGCGAGTCCACCCGTTCCCCGCGGCGTGGACTCTCCGGGTGCCAGACGAAAAGCGGCGTGCGAGCCAGCACGTCGTACAGCGGCGCGCCCGGTTTGCCGATCCAGCCGTGTTCTCCGAGGTAGTGACCGTGGTCCGACGTGACCACGACCGCCGTGTCGTCCCACGCTTCGGTCTCGTCGAGCGCGTCGAGGACGCGCCCGAACCACCGGTCGACCATCGTCACCTTCCCCGCGAACTGCGACCGCACGAAGTCGATCTCTCGCTCGGTGAGCTCGCTCTGTCCCTCGTCGACGCGACCGTAGAACGGCCAGTTCACGAGGTCCGGGTCGCTGGGGTCCTCGTCGGTGTACATCGACGCGTACGGTTCCGGCACGTGGAACGGCTCGTGGACGTCGAAGCTGTCGACGTAACAGAACCACTCGTCCCAGTCCTGGTTCCGACGAAGCCAGTCGGCCGTCTTCGAGAACACCTGCGGGGCGAAAAACTCCGTCTCGTCGGACGGCTCCTTGTCGGCCACGTTCCGCGCGTACTGCGACCGGTTCAGATACCCGGTTCCGTGGGGGTCGTCGGCGGAGACGTTCGTGATCTGCTGGTAGACCGCCTCCGGGGGGTCTCGGGGCGCCGTCTGCCAGGCGTCGTACTCGTGACCGCGGACGAACTCGAACCCGTTGAAGTCCTCGTAGTATCCGTGGCTCCCGTGCTGGAAATAGTGGAAGTGGTCCGTGATCAGTTGCGTGAGGACACCGTCCTCCCGAGCGAGGCGGGGGAGCGGGTCGTCGAACGGTTCGATCGGTCCCCACGGCCGCCAGAGGAACTCCTGAGTGCCGGTCAGCCACTCGCGGCGGGCCGGCATACACGGGAGACTTCCGGCGTAGTGGGTGTCGAAGACCGTCGCCCGCTCCGCGAACCGGTCGAGGTTCTCCGTCTCGACGTCGAACTCCACGTCGCGACCCGGATAGACGTCGAGGAAGTACCGCGTCAGGCTGTCGATGGATACGAACAGAACGTTCATTCGTCCTCCCGGAGCGCCGCCAGGAGAGCGGCGTGCGTCTCGGCGGTTCGCAACTCGCCGTCGACGACCAGGAACGACTCGCTGTGACAGTCGCCGCAGCGCTGGAGACACCGTTCTTCGGTTACCGTTACCCCGTCGATCCCGTCGAGTCGACGCCGAGTCGTCGAATCGACGTTGTCCAGGCAGTATTCGACGTGTCCGACCATCGTCCGCCGTATTCGCGGGAGAGGTCAAAAAGCCACTGCCCGGCGCCCGGTCGACCGCCCGAATCTTGATGACTCCCCGTCTCGATCAGTCGCGTCATGCAGCGACTCCGCGCGGGATTCGCGACGGCGCAGCTATCGATACCCCATCCGATCGAACTCGCCGGCTACGGGGACGAGCGGATCGCGACCGAAACGCACGACTCGCTCGGCGTCACGGCGCTGGTGCTCTCGGACGGGGCGACGACGGTCGGCATCGCTTCGCTCGACGTCTTTCTGGTCTCCCGCGAGACGCGCGCGGCCGTCCGCGACCGCCTCGGGGAGCGCGGCGTCCCGCTGGACTCCCTCACGGTCGCCGCGACGCACACTCACTCGGGGCCGCACCTCCCGAACCGGACGATAGAACTCAAACCCTCCCACCGGGACAAGGACGTCGACGAGGGGTTCCTCGAACGGGTTGAAGGAACCACCGCCGACGCGCTCGAGACCGCGCACGCGAACCTGGAACCGGCGTCGCTCCAGCACGGCCGCGCGGAGACGACAGCGGCCTCCGAGAACCGCCGTCGGGTCGGTCCGATGAGCGACGAACCGCGGGTCCCCGCGGGGGAGATCGACCCGGAGGTCCACGTCCTTCGGGTCGCGACGGATTCGGGAGCGGAACTGGTGGTCTACAACTTCGCCTGTCATCCGGTGTGCCTGACCGCCAGCGAGGCGCGGGTGTCCGCCGACTGGCCGGGCGTCGTCGAGGACCGTATCGACGCGGAACTCGGGGCCGGGACGCTGTTCCTGAACGGGGCCACGGGCGATCTCAACCCCAGGGACTGGTCGTTCGACAGGGATAGCGACGCGATGTACGAGTTCATGACCGAGACCGGCGAGACGATCGCTGACGCCGTTCTGTCGGGATACCGGGACGCGCGAGCGGCCTCGCCCGTGGAACGCGCGCCGATCACCGTCGACCAGCGCGAGGTCCGATTCGACGTCAAAGCGGTGCCCGACACCGACTCGCTGGTGGAGCGGCGCGAGGCGTTGCGGTCGGAGCGCGACGCGGCCGACAGCAACCAGGAGAGCCAGCGGGTAGAACGGGACCTCTCGTACGTCGAGGAACTACTCGCTCTGGCCGACTGGGGATGTAGTCGGTTCCCGGTCACCCTTCAGCACGTCTCGGTCGGCCCCGTCGGTCTCCTCGGCGTTCCGGCCGAGGTGTTCGTCGGACACGGTCTGGATCTCAAAGCCGCCGCGAGCGAACCGCTCATGCCGGTCGGGTACGCCAACGGATACGTCGGGTACATCCCGACGCTCGCGGACCTCGAGCGGATCGGGTACGAGGTCCGAACGTCGGTCATCGCTCCCGAATCGATAGTCGAGTTTCGACGGATCTGCCGCGAGATGGTGTGACCCGGACTACCGTGTCCGTCACTCGGGACGACCGCCGGACGGCGGCGGTCGACAGCGATCGCTGCGGAACTGACTGACACCGCCCCGCACGGGTCGAGCGGTAGGGGATTCGCGCGTCCGAACACTCCGCGAGAGACCGGTAGACTCGACGCGGACCGGGCGTGAGTCATTCCCTGCGTTCGACGCGGGCGCCGTCGGGCGCCGGGACACTCCCGTCGAGCAGCGGGTCGTCCGTCGCTCGCATCCACTCTTCGAGCCGGTCAGAGAGGTCATCGTACACCCCCGCGTGGTCCGGGTCGTCGACGAGGTTCTCGCGCTCGCCTGGATCGAGGTAGCAATCGTAGAGCGCCTCCCGCGGCCGCTCTCGATCGTAGACCCCCCGCTCTTCCAGAAACGAGGCGCTTCGACCTCCCGGAACGTTCGTCCAGCCGGCGTCTTCCCCGTCGAAGCGACGGATGTACTTGTACCGGTCCGTCCGGACACATCGCTTGGGCTCGTAGGTCCCGTGATAGGAGAGTTCGCTGTACACCGCCTCCCGGACCCGGTCGGTTTCTCCCCGTACGAGCGACAGGAGCGAGGTCCCCTCGACCCACGACGGGACGTCGATATCGAGGCAGTCGCATATCGTCGGAAACACGTCGACGTGCGAGACAAGCGCGTCCTCGGCGTTCCCCTCTCCGTCTTCCGCTCGAAGGTCGTCGGGGAAGCGAGCGAGCAGCGCGACTTCGATGCCGCCGTCGAAGAGCGATCCCTTCATCAGCGGGAACGGAGCTCCGTGGTCGGTGGTGAAAAGCAGGAGAGTCTCCTCGAGTTGGCCAGAGTCGCGGAGAGCCTCGACGACCGTTTCGACGCACTCGTCGACGTACTCGACGAGCACCCGAAACGCCGCCGTCTCCTCTCGGACGGCGGGGACGTCCGGGAGCTGGCGGGGTGGGGAGACGCGATCCGGATCGACGCGGTTCTGGTCCAGGGGCATCGGGTCGTGCGTGTTCCAGAGCCCGACCGAGAGGAAAAACGGCGTCTCCTCGCCCGCGCGGTCACGAAGGTACGAAGCGGCGGCCGCCGAATTGGCGAGATCCCGGCGGGTCCGCTCGTGATCGATCGGGATGTCGCGGGCGGCGTCGACGTCGCCGTCGAGCGTGCGGTCGTACCCGAGCACCTCCCGGGCGGCGTCGTAGCGGTTCTGCTGCCGGTCGTCGACGTCCGTGTCGAGTCCCGCGGGGTCGGCCTCGTGTTGCTGTCCGGCGAGCACCGACTCGTACCCGTTCCGCGAGAGATAGCCGGCGAGGTGGCGGTCGTAGTTCTCCATCGCGAACCCGCGGTGGGCGAGTCCCACCAGTCCGTTAGAGTGGGGCGACTGTCCAGTCAACAGCGCGCCGCGGGCCGGAGAACAGGTCGGTCCGGCACAGAACGCGTTCCGGAACAGGACGCCCTCGTCGGCCAGTCGCTCGAGCGCCGGCGTTTCGACCTGATGTCCGTACGGGCCGACGTATCGTCCGGTGTCGTCCGTGTGAATCAGTACTACGTTGGTCACCGTCGAACCATCTCGACACAACCACGTAAACCGACGGGTCCCAGATCCGTCTCGCCACCCCTGGGGGGCAAAGTGGCCTGCACCGACGGGGAGCAAGCGCCATAAAGTCGTGGAGGCCGGGAACCGACCCGGGTGGTGACGTCGGCAGTCGGGAGATGTCACTCCCGGGGACCGCGGTGGGGTGTCCGACCGACAGGAGTCTTATATCCCCGGGTCGTGATCGATCTCTCGATGACCGACTTAGCGATACACGGCGGGAGCCCCGTCGCTGCCGACGGGCCGGCCGACGACTGGCCCGTATTCGACGACCGGGAGCGCGAGACACTGAGACGAACGCTCGAGAGCGGGAAGTGGTGCAGCGCCGGCTTCTACTTCGAGGATGGCGAGTCGCAGGTCGCCCGGTTCGAAGACGCGTTCGCCGACTACGTGGGGACCGAACACGCGACCACCGTTCCGAACGGCACGCAGGCGCTCCAGCTGGCGTTCAAAGGCATCGGTCTCCGGCCCGGTGACGAGGTGATCGTTCCCGCCGTCACGTTCTTCGCCTCGGCGTCGGCGGTCGTCCTCGAGAACGGCGTCCCGGTCTTCGTCGACGTCGACCCGGACACGTACCAGCTGTCCCCGGACGCGGTCGAGGCCGCGATAACGGACCGAACGAAGGCTATCGAGGTCGTCCACTACGGCGGCTACCCCGCGAACATGGACCGCATCCTGGAGATCGCGGACGAACACGACCTGTACGTCGTCGAAGACGCTGCAGAAGCCCACGGGACCGAGTGGCGAGGAGAGAAAGTCGGCTCTCTCGGCGACGTCGGGTGTTTCAGTTTCCAGCAGGGAAAACCGCTCACCTGCGGCGAGGGCGGCGCAGTGACGTACGGCGACGACGCGCTGGCCGACCGGATCTATCCACACGTCAATCTCGGTCGCGCCCGGGACGGAGGCAAGTACGAGCACCGCGTTCCGGCGGGGAACTACCGGCTCTCGGAATTCCTCGGTGGGCTCCTCCTCGACCAGCTGGACCGCCTCGAGACGCAGACGGAAACGCGACACGCGAACGGTCGATACCTCGCAGAGCGCCTGGCGGACGTTCGGGGGATCGCGACCCTCCGGGACGACCCGCGGATCACGAACCGGGGCTACTACTTCTATTTCCTCCGGTTCGACGCGACGGCGTGGGACGGCACCCACCGCGATACCTTCATCGAGGCGCTCCAGGCCGAGGGGATCCCGTGTCACACGGCCCACAACGACCCGATCTACCGGAACCCCGCCTTCGCGGAGATCGATCCCGAACTCCTCCACGGCGCCGAACCCGATTACGGGAGCTGCCGCTGTCCGGTAGCGGAGCGGATCTACGAGTCCGAGGCCGTCGCGCTCCCGAAAGAGGTCCTCGCGACCCGGGATAACGTCGAGACGACGCTTGAAGCGATCGAGAAACTGCGGGAGCAAAGCGACGCGCTGGCGTCGACGGCTGGTTCGACCTGATGTCGGACCACGACGGTTGCGTGAGGGGTCCCTGGCGATCTCGCGATATATTGCCGGATGTCAAGCATACAAGCAGTGACTCGTCTAACTCGCCGACATGACCCAGACGCAAGACGCTCTCAGTATCGTCTGTTCACACCGCGAAGGCGAACAGGGCGGTGTCTACACGTTCCGATCGGACGAGGACGGCGAACTAGAGCAGGTGTCGCGGACTCCGACAGGGAAGCCCGCGTACGCTGCCGTCCATCCGGACCGGTCGCACGTCTACACGGTCGACAGGGTCGGCGGCGGTCGGCTGAGCGGGTTCCGCGTCGACCGGTCCAGCGGCGACCTGACGAAACTGAACGAGCGCTCGAGCGAGGGCGCGGGACCGGCCTACGTCAGCGTCGACGCCACCGGGAGCTACGTCTTCGTCGCCAACGGGTCGGGCGAGACGATCGCCGCGTTCCCGGTCCGCGAGGACGGACGCATCGGGCCGCCTTCCGACACCGTTCGGCCCGGTTCGAGGAGCGAAGCGTCGACCGAAGGGCGGGCCCTGCACCCCCACTGTATCGTTCCCGGCCCGGAGAACGAGTTCGTGTACGTCCCCGACATGAAAGGCGAACGGATCTGGGTCTACGAGGTCGAGTTCGGCGACGGGACCTTCGTTCCGGCGGACCCGCCTTTCGTCCGGGTCCCGGATGGAACCGGGCCGCGCCACCTCGCCTTTCACCCGAGCGGTCGGGTCGGGTACGTCGTCAACGAACTCGGCGCCTCTGTCACCGCCTTCGAGCGTGACCCGGACACCGGAGCGCTCGATCCGGTCCGGACAGTCGGAACGTTACCGGCCGACTACGACGGCGAGAACAAGTGTGCCGACGTGCACGTCCACCCGTCGGGCGAGTGGGTCTACGCGTCGAATCGGGGACACGATAGTATCGTCGCGTATTCCGTCGATACGGACACCGGCCGTCTCGAAGTCGTCGGCCACGAGTCGACCCGTGGTCACTGGCCGCGAGACTTCGCTATCGACCCGGAGGGACGGTTTCTGTACGTCGAGAACATGCGCAGCGACGCGGTCGAGACGTTCCGGATTGACGAGGCGACAGGGCGACTGTCGCTGATAGACCGACGCCTGGAAGTCCCGTCTCCGATCTGCATGCGGTTTCTCTGACAGCGGAGAGGCGGACGCGGAGTTCCGAGAAGACGGACGTGGCGGTCCCTATCGCTCGGCGACGACCGGGTTCTCGAGAGTGCCGATCCCTTCTATCTCGGCGGCGACGTCGTCGCCGGCCGACAACAGCTCCGGGGGGTCCCTGAATATTCCGACTCCTCCCGGCGTCCCGGTCGAGATAACGTCTCCCGGTCTGAGGGTCATCACGTCCGAGATGTACGCGACGAGGTCGTCGACGTCGAAGATGAACTCTGACGTGTTCGACTCCTGTTTGGTCTCCCCGTTGACTCGCAGGGCGACGTCCGTGCCGTTCGGATCGAAGTCACCGGTCGCGAGCGCGGGCCCCATCGGCGCGAACGTCTCGTAGCTCTTCCCGCGGAAGAACTGCCCGTCGTCGAACTGCGCGTCGCGCGCGCTCACGTCGTTCAGGACGGTGTATCCTGCGACGTACTCCCGGGCGTCCTCCCGGGCGACGTGTCGCGCTTCGCGACCGATCACGACGGCCAGTTCGACCTCGTAGTCGACCTGTTCGATGCCGTCCGGATGGACGATCGGGTCTCCGGGGTTCGTCACGGACGACGGCGCCTTCGCGAACAGCAACGGTCGCTCTGGAACGTCCTCGTCCTGTTCTTCCGCGTGGTCGTGATAGTTGAGACCGACGCAGACGACCTTGTTCGGGGACGAGACAGGTGCCAGTAGGTTCACGTCGTCGGGGTCGACATCGGCCTGCGCACGTTCGATCAGCGTTCGGACGCGGTCGAGATACGACTCGTTCGTCAGTTTCTCGAACGGTAGCGGTTCGAGTGCCGTACCGGTTAGCGAGACGATTCCGTCGTCTGTGCGGACACCGTACTGCGGTTGTCCACCGCTGGAGTATCGAACGAACTGCATCGACGCATGGTTCTGCCGGTCGATACATAAAACCGAGTTTTTCCGAGTCGCGGGCAGTTCCGAACTCGCGACCCCGGCTAATCCCGTGTAACAGGGGATGGTCCGTCCTGGTGCCTCTCGCTCACGCGCGCCCGTCGAGGAACGCGTCCAGGTCGGCCGCGAGACGGTCGACGATTCCGGGGTTTTCGTCCGCGAGGTTCTCGGATTCGCTCTCGGGGACGTCGTGGAGGATCCGCGGGCGTTCGGCCCGGCGACGCCGACCGTTCTCCGGTTCGACCGCCATCGGTTCGAACTGACCGGCGTATCGGTGGTCCGGCTCGTACCCCTCGATCAACTTGTACCGCCCGTCGTACGCCAGCCGCCAGGATCCGAGACCGGAGTAGACGACGTCCCTGGGCGTGTCGCCGCCGGCCAGGCAGTCCCGCATCGACCTGCTGTCGACGTCGCCGGCGTCGAGGCCGGCGTAGTCGAGGAACGTCGCGTGCAGGTCGAGGATCGTAACGGGATCGTCGACGGGGTCCCGGTCGGCGACGTCCGGACCGGCTACGACGAGCGGGACGCCGACCGAAGCCTGTAACGGCGAGAGCTTCTGCCACTGCCCGTGGTCGCCGAGCATCTCCCCGTGGTCGCTCGAGAACACGATCAGCGTGTCCTCGAGTTCGCCGCGCGCCTCGAGCTCGTCGAGGAACCGGCCGACGCACCGATCGATGTGTTCGACCATCGCCGCGTAGTTCCGCCGGATCTCCTGGTGTGTCCCAGGCGGAACGCTCAGGTCGCAGTCGACCGGGTCGGGAAACTCGACCGGTGGGTCGCGATACCAGCCGTGCATCTCCTCCGTGACGTCCCAGGTGAAGTGCGGGTTCTGGAAGTTCACCTCCAGGAACCACGGCTCGTCCTCCGGCGCGTCGTCTATCAGGTCGAGTCCGGCGCGGGTGATCCACTCGTCGTAGTACTCCTCCTGGTCGAGTGGCGTGGGGTAAGTCGCGATCCACTTCGTCGTGTTCCCGGCCGCCCGTCTGCGCTCGTAGTCCTCCACGATGTCGTCGAGCGAGCCCCGCTCGTCGAGGTAGGCGGTGTACGGGTCGCGGGGCCCGTCGTTCGGATCGTCGATTATCCGTCGGACGGTCTGCCCTTTCGCCGGGATGAACCGCGCGTCCGAGAACCCCCACTGTTCGCAGTTCCGGTTTCCCGAGAGGCCGAGCGGGAACCCCGACGTGATGTCCCACTTCCCGGTCCCCATCACGTGGTAGCCGGCCTCGTCGCGCAACCGCTCGTAGTATGTCGTCCGATTCGGCGGGTAATCGACGCTGTTTCCCGGGACGCCACAGCGATCGTACTCGTACCCCGACGCGAGACAGGCTCGCGACGGGTTGCACACCGGGGACGGGCAGACGGCGTCCCTGAACCAGGTCCCCCGGTCGACGAGACGCTCGACGTTCGGGGTCCGGACCGGGACCTCCGGGTCCGGACCGAGCCAGTCCGGACGCTGTTCGTCGGTGAAGAGAAACAGGATGTTGGGTTCGGTCGCTGTTTCGGGCACAGGCCCACCATCACTGCGTTCCTTCTTGAGAGTTTCTCCGACTGACGTGTCGTTCGACCCCCGCGTTCGCCGCGGCGCTCACCCGTCAGCGCACGCCTCCCGGCCGGCGTCTTCCCACCTCATCCGGGGAATGCCGGGTTCTCACACCGACGACGACTCGTTCCGGGACGACGACAGACGACACGCGGCGAAGGGGCGTCGATTCCGACGGTCCGGGGAGACGCCGTTACCCGCTCTAACAACCCGGTGAGGCCTTCAGGGAAACTATTAATGGCGCGAGTGCGGTAGAGCGGGCGTGACCGAGACACCGAACATACTCTTTCTTTTCACCGACCAGCAACGGCCGGACTGGTTCAGCTGGAACGACGACGTCCCGGTGAGAACGCCGAACGTCGAGTCGCTCGCGGACCGCGGGGCGCGGCTCGACGGGGCCGTCTGTCCCAGCCCGGTCTGCAACCCGTCGCGAGCGGCGCTGGCCTCCGGGATGGAGTACGACCGCTGTGGGGTCCTCGGAAACGACGCGGATTACCCGCTCTCGCAACCCACGTATTACGGACGGTTGCGCGACGAGGCCGGCTACCACGTGATGGGATGTGGCAAGTTCGACCTCACGACCGACTTCACGCTCGGTCTGAGCGGCGACCACGGCGTCGAGCGGTGGGGATACTCCGACGGGCGGTTCAACGCGGGGCTGAACGGCGCGGTTTACCGCTACCTCGAGGACCCGAACCGGGTTCCCCGCGACCCCTACACGGCGTATCTGGCCGAGGAGGGATATCTGGATGACTACGTCCGGGACCATCAGCGTCGACTGGAAGAGGGGAGATGGACGGCGACGTTCCCCTCGCCGCTTCCACAGGAGGCGTATTACGACGAGTGGATCACGCGGAACGCGATCGATCTGCTCGAGTCCGCGCCGGAGGACGAGCCGTGGTTCCTGGAGGTGAACTTCCAGAACCCGCACCACCACTGGGACGTCACGGAGGAGATGCACGGCTGGTACCGCGACCCGCCGGTCGAGTTCCCCTCGCCCGTCGACAGCGATCTGGACGTCTCCCCGGAGGCGCATCAGGAGGTGCGGCGGAACTACGCGGCGATGGTCGAACACCTGGACCAGTGCGTCGGTCGTCTCGTCGACGAGCTCGAGGCACTGGGTGAACGAGAGGACACACTGATAGTCTTCAGTAGTGACCACGGGGAGATGCTGGGGGACCACGGACAGTGGCAGAAGCTCTCGCCGTTACAGGCCTCGGTCGGCGTTCCCCTGATCGCTGCGGGGCCCGGTGTCGCCGACCGGGAGCCGATCACTGATCCAGCCACGATCCTCGACCTGCACGCGACGTTCCTCGACTACGCCGGCCTCGACGCCGGCGACGTCGACAGCAGGTCGATGCGCGATGCGTTCGCTGGGACGGGTCCCGTGCCGCGCGACGTCGTCTATTCGGGACTGGGCGCCTGGCGGATGGTGTACGACGGGCGGTACAAGTTGATCGAGGGGTACGAGCCGACACATCGCCGGGCAAGCGAGCACGAACCGATGATTCTGGCCCCCGAGATCGCCGAGCGGCGTCGTCGCGAGCGGGAGTCGATCCTCTACGACGTGCACGCGAACGAGACGGACGACGTCGCGGCGGACCACCCCGACGTCGTCGAACGGCTCGAAACGGCGTTGAATGCATACGTCGAGGGAGAACGGTGACAGAGCGCCCGCGGTGACCACAGGTAGCGGGAGGCGGACAGGTGGCGGCGTCCGATACGGAGTGTCGTAGCCGGTCGGGAAACTCGACTCCGGCGAGATGGTGCTCGGCCGGGGCGCCTCTTACTCCCCCGGGAGATACACGCTGAAGCCGCCGTGTCGCGCGACTGAGACAGTCAGATCCGCGCCGGGACCGACGGTTATCCGCTCTCTGACGATCGAATCACCGTTCGCCCCGTCTCTGAGAAGCGTTCCGTCCCGTGGCTCGTCGAGAAACGGGAGAGACACGTCGAGCGTTCTCGCTTCGCCCGCACAGATCGTCCCGACGAAGTACTCGTCGTCCCTGCGGCGCGCGATGCTCGCACAGCTCCCCGGCCATCCGCTCAGAACGGTCGTCTCGTCCCACGCCGCGGGAACGCGCTCGAGGAACCACTCCGCGTTCGGTCGACCGGCGTACGTCTCGGGACTGTCCGCGAAGTGCTGGAGCCCCGACTCGAAGACGACCGAGAGCGCGAGCTCGTGGCTGTCGGAGGTGACTCGGTTGTCGGTCGAGAGCGCCACCGGCGTGTAGTCCATCGGCCCGACGACGTTCCGTGTGAACGCCAGCACGACGTTGTGCTCCGGTGGAAGCGCCTTGGCGTGGTAGTGTTCGGCGCCCATGACCCCCTCGTAGCTCAAGACGTGCGTCCAGCGACTGGACAGGCCGGTCGGAACGACGGACCCGTGGAAGTTGACCAGCAGTTCCCGTTCGGCGGTCGATTCGGCGATCTCGTCGTAGAACTGGTGGCGGCCCTGGTCGTCGCTATCCATGAAGTCTACCTTGATCCCGGCGACTCCCCAGTCGTCCCATCTGTCCAGTCGCCGTTCGCGCTCGTCGCTTCGATGCAGGTCTGTCCAGTGTGCCCACAGGAAAATCCCGACGTCGCGCTCGTCGGCGTAGTCGACGAGTCCCGGGACGTCCGCCGCGTCCCAGTCGGCGTCGATGAGGACGTACTCCCACCCTCGCTCGGACGCGTAGTCGATGTATTCGCGCTGCACCTGCGCGTCGGCAGTGCTCGAACCGTCCGACCACCACGACCAGGCGACGCGTCCGGGTTCGACCCAGTCGGCGCCCGGATCGACGCGCGCATCGCCGACGAGCTGTGGCACGAGAGAGGAGGAACCGATCGTTTCGATGTCCCCGACGATCGCGACGCGCCACGGTGTCGACGTGGGGAGGCGAGCGTGTACCATCGTTCTCGGCATTCGGTACTCGAACAGCGTCGACGCTTCGTCGCTCGACAGGCTGGACGCCGCGTAGGTCCCGTCCACGCCCGCTTCGGCGACGAGCACCCAGCACTCGCCGGTGTAGAAAAGCCCCGGCATGGAGAACTCCCCGTCCGCCCGGTGGGCCGAGTAGTGTCGCCCGACCGACTCGTGGTCGACGCCGTATTCGAAGAGCCAGCCGAGGGACTCGGCCGGAACTCTGAACCCGCTGTCGTCCGCGCCGAGCCCGGGGCGGCTACCGAACAGGGAGAGCCGTCCGTCACCGCCGATCCGGTACCGGTAGCCGACGCCGTCGTCCGCGACTCGCACCTCGAAGACCAGGGTTCGACCGTCGGACGATTCGAATGCGAACTCCGCGCTTTCGGCCCGATGGTCGTGTACGCGTCGCTTCCCGCGACTGGTCCGGACTGTCTCGGTCACGGTCGACGAATCCCGTCCGACGAACTCGTAGTCCTCCGGAAACTCGCCGTCCGGCGTCGAAATTCCGACCGGAGACGGCGTGACGACCCGCTGCCCGTCACGCTCGATAGAGAGCGCCCGTTCGGGAGTAGAGAAGTCGACCGATACCGCGATACCGCCGTCTTCGCGTTCGATCCGATGCATATCTCCCAAGAGGTCCCGTGAGGCGTATCAATGTACCCCATTCCGTCGACTGGACGAGGTGCTGCTTATTTTCGCGAGTTCGGGTCGATTCCCTCGACCCGGTTCATCGGGGGAGATGCCCGGAGTCGGTCAAGGCGCCACGGAGAGCGCCTCTCGCAGTCCGTGCAGCGCCCTCGATAGGCCGGAGAGTGCCCCACTCCGGCACGGGCTCGTTGCAGGCGGGACAGACGCGGACCACTCTGTCTCGCTCGCTTTCGACCTCCCACGACTCGATATCGTCGTCGTGTCCGTCCCACCCGCAGTCACACGTGAGGCGGAGGTTGGGTTCGCTGAAACTCCGCTCGATCTGGCGTTCGGCCATGCGTGATCCTCGCTTCTCCCGGGCTAATAAATTCACCCGGCTTCGAGGGGGTTATCTGAACTCTTCGGCCCAGTCGGCCGTTCTGATACCGCTCTCGATGCGCCATTCGAGGAGGTCGTCGAGTAGCTCTCGTTTGACGTGTTGCACGTCGGGGTCGCCCCACAGGTTCTCCGTCTCGTCGGGGTCTGCGTCGAGGTCGAACAGCTGACCCTCGTCGTGGTCGACGAAGTGAACGAGTTTCCAGTCCTCGGTCCGGACCATCGTCATGAACCGCGTGCCGGTGAGGATCCCGGTTCCGACGTGTTCGGCGAAGACGACGTCGCGCCCGGACCAGTCCGCCTCGCCTTCGAGCGCCGGGACGAGCGATTCCGCTTCCATGGAATCGTCGACCGGCGCGTCGGCGATGTCGAGAACGGTCGGCCCGAGGTCGAACAGCGAGACGAGGTCGTCGACGGTTCCGCTCTCGAACCGATCGGGAGACCAGACGAGAGTCGGAACGCGCGTGGCCTCTTCGTACATCGTCCACTTCTGGATGTGGCCGTGGTCGTGAAGCATCTCCCCGTGGTCGGACGTGAACACGACGACGGTGTCGTCGAGTCCGTTGGCCTCGAGAGCGTCCAGGATGTTGCCGACCTGCTCGTCGATCATCGCGACGTTCGCGTAGTAGTACGCGCGTTGACGGTGGAGCTGCTCGTCGGTCGCGTCGAGGTGGTGCGTGACCGAGTCGTGGTCTATCTCCTGGTGGTGTTCGCGCAGCGCCTCCATCGGCGCCGGTTGTCCCTCGAGGTCCTCCGGTGAGACGTTCGGCATCGGCAGGTCCCGGTCCAGATACTCTTCGGCGTATTCGGGTACCGGGTCGAACGGCGGGTGTGGCCCCGGGAAGCCAACCTCCATGAACAGCGGGC